>Ga0210409_10001823_pt1 | contig 26730 bp, 22 predicted proteins | sample IncBWH17MmetaG_FD_161649 | JGI IMG/M metagenome (GOLD analysis project Ga0210409, IMG submission 161649) | Forest soil microbial communities from Barre Woods Harvard Forest LTER site, Petersham, Massachusetts, United States - Inc-BW-H-17-M | ecosystem: Environmental > Terrestrial > Soil >...
TCCTCCGTCCTTCCCCCCAGTGAAGCTATGCAGCACCTTCTGCTTGCCGGTCTTGCCCAGCCTGAAAACCGTTCCGGCACCGGAAGCGCCGCCAAAGTAAGTGGTGCCGTAGAGATTTCCCTTCGCATCCCGCGTCAGACTGCCATATGGATATTTCCCATCAGTCCCGCCCTTGAATCTGTAGAGTACCTTTTCATTGTCGACTGCTCCTGCCAGTTGCGTTGCACAGGCTCCGACCACGAGCATGACCGCTAACCCTATCGCATTGATCCATGCCTCTTTTTCGAATTTCATAATCTTCTCCTTTGGCTTGCGTGTGACGTAGATGGAAACATCGCCGGGCGGACCTGGTGCGTGACCCTGCTGCTCCGCCGCGGCACGGTTCGAGTGCTAGGTTCGAACTGCTGTGACCTAGGCTCCGCCTCGGGGGGTGCGATAGCCACGAGCACGCGGCTCCGCAAATATTCCGCCCGGGGTTGCGCTTTGTGGAGCTGTTGTAGTTGGGTTCTGGGTTGCGGGTGCGGCGTCGTTGACTGTGGTCGCGGCTGTGCCAGCAACTCGCTCCCCGCAGCCCCCCTCACCGTGGTTGTCATCGCACGGGATCAGCAGGTAAGCGTGCCCGCAAGTATCTACATCCGCAGGCTGGCAGCCAGCAGGTACCCCAGAGCCAGCGATCTCTCCGCGTTCGTTGATGTTATTTGCATTCGTTAATTGCAGACTTGAGTTCGGTGCGATCAGGGTGTTCAGGTCGTTTGCTGGACCTCCGTCTTCCCACAGCAGCGCGTGCAAAGGGTTGGTGCAATCCGACGAGTTGCCTACGACTTGGTGTTGTTCATTAATCCAATTCGCCCTACTGCACGGGTCACCTGGTAGGGGCCTGAGGTCAGTCATCGTGTCTTTTCTCCAGAGAAACCCGTCGTGCGTCTGACTGCCGGGCAAATCGGCTCTACCTACAACGTCTCCGTCCTCGTTGATCTGGTCCGCTTGGCCGTTATTTCCTCCCAAGGTACCCAGATCCTTGATCCCGTTCTTTTTGTCCCACAGAAAAGGGTGAAACGTTAGGTCTCCGGGCATGTTCGAGTTGCCGACGACTTGACCTCGGTTATTCAAGGAAAAGGGAAAACCCAAAGTGCCACCGAGCGTGCCAAGACTCTTCATGCCTTTCGTCTTCTCCCACAGGAACGGTTCGGTCGTTGGGAACCCGGTCACAGGGTTCACAACCGAGTTTGTGAACGAGGAGTTAACTACCTGCCCGCTTTCGTTGATAGTTATATTGCCAAAGGGCGGGCAATCAGGTCCCCCCAAGGTACCCACGTCCTGCATCCCTTTCTGCTTGTCCCATACGAACGTACGGACCTGTGTCCCGAAGAAGGGATCGGACACCAGGTTCTGGGCAAATCCGGTTACCTGGCCCCGGTTATTCACAATGAGACCGACACTTTCATTTCCGCCTTCGAGCGTTCCCAAATCGATCATCTGGTCGCCGGTCCAAAGGACCGCCCGATTTTCCGGGAACTGAGTCAAGGGATCAATTGCACCGTTTTGTGAGTATCCGGCAAGCCATCCACGTGCATTGATTCCGACGCCGGTGCTGCTGCTGCCACCTGGAAGCGCGCCGAGGTCAGTCAAGACGCCACTACCCCATCGAAAGGCGTGAGAGACGAAGCAGTTTGGAAAGAAACAGTTTGGATAGTAAGGGTCGGGCGTAGAGGTGTCCGCGGCTCCTGAGTCGATTCCGCTATTGTTAAGAAACATGGTACCTGGGTTTGCAAACTGGTCGCCGGTGAAGCTCGGCCCGCCGAGCGTGCCCATATCGACGAGCCTGTATTGCTGGTGCTCGGTATGATGTTCCTGCGCGGCCAGCGAAACCGGGATGGCCAGCGCGACGAGTAACCCCATTGCAGCGATGCACATCGATTTTGCGTATTTCATAATCTTCTCCTTCTCGTTTTGTTTCCTTGTTTTGTTTCCACCGTGAGTGCAGACTCGATTTACCCGGCCCTTTCCCGGCTGCCACGCTTGGGTTGCCCTTAGTCCTAAGCCGCCGTAGAATGTGCTCCGGATGGCTTCCCAGGCCGTATCAATCCACTCGACGGGCACCGTAACTCGACTGCGGTTTAGGAGTCCTTCCGAAATTGTGAAGAAATCTTGAAGAAATCCAGCCGGGGACTATGAGCGAGAAAACAGGGCACTTGTACAGCTTCGGTCCTTTTCGCCTCGACACGAGCGAGTGCCTTCTGATCCTCGACGGCAAGCCCGTGCTGCTCGCGCCGAAGGCCTTCGAAGCCCTGCTTGTGCTGGTCGAGAACGCCGGCCATTTGGTGGATAAAGATGACCTGATGAGACGGCTTTGGCCCAACACCTTCGTTGAGGAGGCTAATGTCGCCAAACACGTTTCCTTGTTGAGAAAAATCCTGAGTGAGGCGACGAACGGCCGCGAGTATATCGAAACCATACCCAAACGCGGCTATCGATTTGTGGTTGACGTCAAGGAGGCTGCGGGTACAGAGGCTGGTACCCAACCCCAGGTCCCTGCTAGCGCAAACCTGATTGGCAAGAAGCTGACCCACTACCGGGTTCTGGAGGTGCTCGGCGGCGGTGGCATGGGAGTGGTGTACAAGGCCGAAGACTTGAAGCTCGGCCGCCCAGTGGCGCTAAAGTTTCTACCCGAAGAGTTGGCCGCCAATCCTGTGGCCATCGAACGCTTTGAGCGCGAAGCCCGCGCGGCCTCTGCGCTGGATCATCCGAACATTTGTGCCATCTACGAATTCGGCGAGCATGAGGGCCAGCCCTTCATCGTGATGCAGTACCTGGAAGGAGAAACCCTGAGGGATCGCTTGGCCGCTGCAACATCCGGTGAGAAGGCGATCTCGGTCGAACAGGTGCTGGATCTCGCGGTCCAAGTTGCTGCGGGCCTGGAAGCCGCGCACCAGAAGGGGATCATCCATCGCGACATCAAGCCGGCGAATATCTTCATCACCCATCGGGGTGAAGCCAAGATTCTGGACTTCGGGCTGGCCAAACTGGTCGAGGGCGAGCGCGTTGCTGTCGCCGCTGAACCTCACATACCCGACTGCACGCCGTCGTCCAATTCGTCGGCGACGCCCTCGCTGAACTTGACCCGAACCGGAGACGCTATGGGGACGGCTTCCTACATGTCTCCGGAGCAAGTACGGGGCGAGAAACTGGACGCGCGCACCGACCTGTTTTCGTTCGGACTCGTGATGTATGAAATGGCCACGGGACAACAGGCTTTCGCGGGAGATACGCCGGCGGACATTCATGATGCCATCTTGCACAGGACCACCCTGCCGGCCCGCCAATTGAACTCGGAGCTTCCGGCCAAACTGGAAGCGATCATTGCCAGGGCATTAGAGAAGGTTCGCGACGCCCGCTATCAAGAAGCGTCCGAGTTGCGCGCGGACCTGAGTCGCCTGAAGCCGGAGACGACGATACTGCATGGGCGTTGGCCATTGGTTATTGTGAGTGTCTTTGTAGTTCTCGTAATCACGTTTGCCATATTCGGGTTTACGAACCGCCACTCACCCTCTTCATCCTTGCCTGAACTGAAGCTGCGGCAACTCACCAGCAATTCCAGTGAGAACCCGATCAGGAGCGGTACGATTTCGCCGGATGGCAAATACCTGGCTTATGGCGATCTGAGGGGGATCCACATCAAGGCCATTGAGACCGGCGCCACGCAGGACATTTCTCGGCCGGAAGCTCTGACGGGCGGTACGGTGGACTGGGCGGTTGGCCAATGGTTCCCCGACGGTACCAGATTTCTTGCCAACTGGACTCCACCGCCAGAGCGTTATTCCCCCGAGCAGCGCCCGAGCGCCTGGACGGTCTCCATGTTGGGCGGAGCTCCCCAGAAGCTTCGCGACGACGCGTTCGCGTCGTCCATCTCTCCTGATGGTTCTTTGGTCGCGTTTACCACGAACCGCAGTCACGAAATCTGGTTAATGGGACCAAATGGGGAGGAGGCGCGGAAACTCTTTGAGACCGATGGAAGCAAAACAATGGACCAACCCCAGTGGACATCGAATGGACGACGACTCGGCTATCTGACGATTGACAAATCTGAGATTGCGGTTGAAACCCGCGATCTGCAAGGCGGGCCTCCGATCAAAGCGCTTCCTAAAGCCGGCGAGAGCTTAATGGATTACTTCTGGCTGCCGGACGGGCGGATGATCTACGTGGTGACAGAGTGGACCTCCAACGAATATGCCTGTAATTCCTGGGAAATGCGAATTGACAACCATACTGGGAGAGTAATCGAAAAGCCCAGGCGGATCACTAACTGGACCGGTTTTTGCCTGGGCTTTGGGAGTTTGACCGCAGACGGCAAGCGACTGACGTTCCTGGAATGGGCAGCTCAGTTCAGTGTCTATGTTGCTAAGCTCGAAGCCAACGGAACCCGCATTAGCACGCCCAGGCGGCTCACTCTGACAAGAAACAAGACCTATCCATCGGCATGGACTGCCGATAGCAAGGCAGTTGTTTTCAGCAACAGGCTGGGCAACGAGCACTGGGGCATTTACAAGCAGTTTCTAGACAAGGACACTGCCGAACCCATTATCACCGCGCTTCCCGGACCCTCAGCGTATTTGGACGCCAACGATGTCACTCTTCCCCGCACCAGCGCGGATGGCACCTCGGTTTTATACACGATCAGGGAGAAAGAGAGCGCTTCTTCAATTCCGACAAAACTCATGCGCGTTCCAGTAGAAGGCGGCCCGGCGGAATTGGTCACGACCGGCAATTTTTACGGGCCTCCCTCATGCGCAACCCCCCCCGCAACCTTGTGCGCGATAGCGGAGCAGAGTCAGGATCGGAAGCAACTCATCTTCACTGCCCTAGACTCGCTGAACGGTAGAGGCCAGGAGCTCACCAGGTTTGATATCAACCCCAATGGTTATTATGTCTGGAGCCTTTCTCCCGACGGTGCTCGCATTGCCGTCCTTAATAAACAGGCAGGGCCAATCTACGTCCTATCTTTGGTTGGAAAGACACCGCGGGAGGTCAGAGTAAAAGGTTGGCCGAGCTTAGATTCTGTAACCTGGGCAGCAAACGGGGCGGGCTTTTTTGTCTCTAGCCCTGTACAGCAAGGTTCAGTCCTGCTGCACGCGGACATGCGAGGTAATTCACAGGTTCTGTGGAAGAAAGAAGGCGTCCCCGGAACACTCCAGTATGCCATCCCGTCCCCGGACGGACGCCATCTGGCTATCAGCAATTGGACCGTTGAGGGCAACATTTGGATGATGGAGAACTTTTGAGGAACATCCGATGTAAGTGATTGTCGATGGGGTTTTGTTAGAGGCTCTTAGTGTCTTCTTGGGCGTCACCACTTTGACCGTGCCAGTAGTAGCACCGGTTGGTACCGTGCTCGTAGTGTGGGTTCTCGACGCTTTGAAAGTAGCTTCCGTGCCATTGAAGGTGACGCTGGTCGCGCCCGCCAGGTTATTCCCCAAGATGGTCAACTTTATTCCGACCGTTCCAGAAATCGGATTCGTCTCCACGAACGGACCAAGGCCCACCGACAGGCTGAAGACCGTGCCGTCGTTGGTCGCCCCTCCCTGCGTGGTTGTGCCGTAGAAAGCCCCGTTAGTGGCTTGCACGAGTCCCCCGTACGGGTTTTACGCCCTCATCTGAATCGAAGCTGTGCAGCGTCGTGAGTATCCCAGCAATGGTAAATTCGAAAGCCGTCCCAGCGCCGTTTGTGCCACCATAGTAGGTTGTCCCGTATAAATTCCCATTGGTGGCTTGTACGAGCTCCGCCTCCGGATATTCCCCGTCATCACTGGCAGTTTGCGAGCAAAAGTTGTAAAGCGTAGTAAGACTGCCAGACCCGGTAATCTCGAAAATCACGCCTTCGCCATTGGTCCCGCCCACGCTAGTAGTCCCGTAAAAGTTCCCGTTGATGGCTTGCACTAGTCCTGCTGCCGGTATCCACCGTCACTGCCGTTGAAGCTGTGCAGCGTGGTTAGCCGACCCCCTGCGGTGATTTCGAAAACCGTGCCCTCGCCATTGGCCCCGCCTCCATTGGTGGTTCCGTAAAAATTCCCATTGGTGGCTTGCACCAGCACCCCTTCTGGGTATTCGCCGTCATCACACGCAGTTTGAGAGCAAAAGTTGTAAAGCGTGGTAAGACTGCCAGACGCAGTAATCTCAAAAATCGTGCCGTCGTTGTTGGTCCCGCCAAAGTAAGTGGTACCGTAAGAGTTCCCATTGGCGGCCTGCACCAACCCCGCGGCGGGAGCGTAGCCGTCGATACCGTCGAAGCTGTGAAGTGTGGTCAGCGTGCCTTCGGTGGTGATTTCGAAAATCGTGCCATACCCATCGGTTCCGCCACCAATAGTGGTCCCGTAGAAAATCCCGCTGGTGGCTTGAAGCAGTCCGTAAGGGTTAGCGCCTTCCGTCGAGTCGAAGCTGTGCAGCGTCGTCAGGTGTCCAGCTTCGGTGATTTTGAAGACCTCACCTAAACCGTTCGCGCCACCTCTGTCAGTTGTCCCGTATAGGTTGCCGTCGAAACCCTGAATGAGAGACATGTATGCGGGGTAATCACCGTTCGTCCCATCGAAACTCACCAGTGTCGTGAAAGTTTGCGCGGGCGAAGTAACTGTCGTCGCGATGCAAAACGCAAAGACAATGCATACTTTTTTGAATGAGGTGGATTTCTCCATTCTGGCCTTTCGGCTCGGTGCAGAAGCAGACAACTCACAAGTTCGCGCTTTGGCCATTGGAACTCTTTCCGGCGCAAGATTCGCTAGTCACGTTACATACCAAGACTCGCGTGAAAAGCAGGCCCGACGCCAACGGGGGCTGGGACTGGCCGAGCGCCGCATTTATCGGCCTCGGCTGGAACGGCTGTCAATGGTCGGTTTTGTACGAGTTTGGCGCGGTTGCGGAGGGCACGCCATCGGATGATTGGCGTTAAATCCCCATATCGCTCAAAACCCTAAGCCCCGGCGAACAGACGGCGCAAACTTGCGCTAAGGCCTCGCGGGCCGGGGCTGGCGTTGGGGAGAAAATACTAATTCACGGTATTGATTTTCGTTTCGGACTGATGGAGTATTGTAATCCGCGCGGAGGACTGTCCCATGAAACCTTCACCCCTGCCCCGTAAGACCGCTCGTATTTCCGATTCGCTTCACCGACAACTCAATGTGTACGCGCTGGCGGCAAGTGCGGCTGGCGTCAGCTTGCTGACCTTGGCTCCGCCGTCAGAGGCAAAAATTGTTTACACCGCTACCCATCGCGTCATCTCACCTGGCAAGAGCTACGATCTCGACCTTAACCATGACGGCATAACTGACTTCACTCTCCTTAACCATCACATGAGCACGACCTCGGGGTTCCAAGCAAGTTTTTATGCGGAGCCTGGGCCCGGAAATGCGGTCCAAGGGCACGTCCGATTCGGGAGGAATAGCGCTTTTGCGCTCGATCGCGGTGCGCGCATCGGTTCCAAGCGGCCCTTTCCTCCGGGCCGCGCTTCGTTAGCCTACTCTACGTTCTTCTTAACTACGGGCCATCACGGCGGAAGTTGGTTTAACGCCACAAATCGTTTCCTTGGGCTAAAGTTCAAGATTCGTGGCAGAACCCACTATGGTTGGGCGCGGTTGAGCATTACCGTTAACAGTAAGATTTCTGGCACATTGACCGGCTACGCCTACGAAACCATCCCCGGCAAGGGAATCGTTGCGGGTCAGACCGAGGGCATGGACGATCGCAATATCGAGCGGCCAGATGCAGCGCTAACCACTCCCGTTCCAGATTCTCTGCAACCCACCACGCTGGGCGCACTGGCAATGGGAGCGCTAGGATTGTCGATCTGGCGACGCGAGGACTCGGCGGTCGCAGCGCGGTGAAAATTAGATAGCCAACTGATAGTTGTGGCGATGCGTCGATTAAGCGGGCGAGTTAGGATATGTAGCTCATGGTGGAACGCAGTTTCAAGATTCTCCAGAGGTTCGGGAACCAGGTTCCGTCGATGGCTTCTTGCTCTCGATGCCACTATAAATTCCTTACTCCATCCAAGCTCCAGCGTGACCCGATACGCGCGGAGCAATATTTGCGAGAGAAGTTCGGCTTGCACGAATGTAAGGGAGAAACTCTGGGAGATCCCGTGGGGCCGAGGATGATTCGTAGGACGTAAGCCTCCTACAAATAGGTTCACGCGGGGGCGCATTCTCGACATGCGCTTCGGCTTGGTTACGTCAGTGGGATTATTTCCGGATACGCGGAAGTACGATGCCTAACGGGCGGGGCTACGGACATGATCTGCACGGTCTTCTTTCAGTGCGATAGTTGTCACATTGAGTGCCGGATTGATTCCGAAGCCCCGGAGCCGTGTGCTACGCCGCTCGTCATCCAACATTGCACGGAGAGCGAAGGCATTCCTATCCCTGGCAAGGTAACGCGGTTCCAAGAACGGCGTGGAGGGGCGTGGGTGGATGTTCAGCGTCGGATTGACGTAGCCTGAGCGGGCAATTCGCATCGAAGCCGAGATTCAAGAACTCCGAAAGCTTGCCGAAGCCATTCGGTATGCGAGAGGTACTTCTCGTCCTTCTTCTTGTTAGGAGGACTTGGGATCATCGCGGGCATCCTCGTGGCGCGTCGTCTAAAGGGCACCGAGGATATGTTTGACAGCCGGTCCGAGCCCGCGTACGGAGTCGCTGGTTGCATCCGCAGTTCAACGGGCCGAACGGATCATGAGAAAGATCGACGGCGTGTTCGCAAATTCATCGGTCGATGAAAAACGATGGCCGCGAGCTTAGAGGAGACTCTGACGCGGCGTGCACATTATCTTCTGGGAGGGAGCGGTGGATTCTCCGGAACGGTTTCGGCCGCTGAACAAGTCAGACCAGAGCGAGAGTGAAAATGAATGCAGTGATCGAATTGAAACCCAGGCGTCAACGAAGTTACTCGTCGCCAGATAGTAAGTCGTTAGAATTGGGTCAAAGAATTGAATGTGCCGTGAGTATCTGTGATGACGAGCTCGGAGATGGACGGTGCGCGGTTTCTCAATGCGGTTGCGCTGCAAAATGCCGTCCTGTGCGCCGAATGCGAGGTTGTCAGTGACAGCCCCCATGACACCTGCCTGGTCTGCGGGAGCCGCTCGCTTGTGAATATAGCGCGCATGTTCGGCGGGAACCTTCCTAAACACCGAGCAATTCGCATCGAAGCCGAGATACAAGAACCCCGGGTGCCGGAACTGGTGCTGGCTTTTCCGAGAATGCACAGGGTGCGAAGGAAAGCGTAGCCGAATAGCCTCCACGTAGCGTGCTGGCGGAATGGAAATGGCGAACTTGATCCAACACGTGTTCGTTCTCATGCTGGAGAACCGATCGTTTGATCACATGCTCGGTTTCTCGGGCATGAGGGGTCATGATGCCGTGAACGGCGGTTCGACACAGATCAATGGCTTGACTGGGAGCGAAGCAAATACCTTTAATGGCCGCCCTTACCCTGTTATCCGGGGCGCGGACAACGTAATGTCGGCCGACCCGGGACACGAGTTCACGAATGTTCTAGAGCAGCTCTGTGGAGCGGGAGTGACTTACCCTGCCGGCAGCCAGTATCCAGCCATCAACAATACGGGGTTCGTTTCCTCATACGGGGCGAGCGGCGGGGCTGCGAAGCCGGGTGAGGTCATGAAGTGTTTTGCTCCCGCGCAACTTCCCATGCTGGTCGCCTTAGCCCAGGAATTTGCGGTCTGCGACAACTGGCACGCATCCATGCCAGGTCCCACTTGGCCGAACCGCATGTTTGTCCACGCAGCCTCTTCCGGCGGGCTTGACCACAGCCCGACCACGGAAGAAATCGTTGGATGGGAGACGATAGGAGGTTTCCAGTTCAAGGCCGGCAGCATCTTTGATGCTCTGAAAAGGAAGGGAGTGTCGCGCCGTTTGTACGCCGGCGACGATTTCCCGATGGTCGCGGCTTTGAAGGGCATCAGCCTCTCGGACATCCTGCACTATGGCAATTTCGCCAGCGATCTTAGCCAGCCCACTTATCCCTACGGCTATGTGTTCATCGAGCCCAGCTACGATGTTTTGAACGAATACAAAAACAGCTCTTCGCAGCACCCGCTCACCGATGTCACGCTGGGAGAGGGACTAATCAAGGAAACCTATGAAGCGATCCGCAACTCTCCGCATTGGAATAGCAGTGTTTTGATCATCACTTGGGATGAGCACGGGGGGTTTTACGATCATGCCATTCCCCCTGGTGCGGTGGCGCCGGGCGATACAGCGCCTCAGGACAAACACAATCAGTTCGGTTTCACGTTCGAACAGTATGGGCCTCGCGTGCCAGCGATCGTCATCTCACCAATGGTCCCGAAAAACGTGATTGACCATCGGTTGTATGACCATGCTTCGATACCCGCCACGATCGAGGCTTTCTTTGGGGTCAAGCCTCTGACCCAACGCGATGCAAAGGCTGGTCGTCTCGACCTGCTCCTTTCCTTGAATACACCGAGGACCGACACCCCCGCAACCCTACCTTCGCCCACAACTGTTGGAGCGCAGCCGGCAGTAATGAACATGATGGTGCCTGACTTGAATACGATGGTTGCCGCCAGACCGGAGGAGACAGTCGACCAGGGCACGCTGCCGGTGATTCTCCATTCAGCTCTGCGCCAGGATCTTGAAATGTCACCGGAGCAACGGACGGCCATCCTCCAGCGGGTAGTGTCAATCAGGACGCGCGAGCAAGCTCGGCAATACCTGGCGGAGGTCCAAACCAAGCTCCGTGAGCGCCGAGTTGCGTCGATGTAAATGCACCCCGCCAGTATGGGCAACGGACTTCCTGACTAAATCACCAGTCACTTCCGCGCGGGCTCCAGCCTACAAAATGCGATGTCTAATATGACTTGCGTGGTTTCTTGGCAGTCACCACGGCCTTTTTAAGTCGCTTGTAAAACCAAAAGGAACTGAACCGTCACGACAACAAGACGATCAATTTTGATCAGCTTTACGAAGCCCAGGGGTTTGATACTAGAGAATCACAGGGTTTCTGACGGTCGATGGGCACTTCGTGAACAAGCGATGCCCGTCAACCCAATTCACAGAAAAAGAGGAATGAGCCAGGCCGCGCGAGAGGGCATGCCCTGCGCCACTTGGTCGATGATTATGAACAAACGTAGGCGTTTCCACTATGTTACGGCCCTTGCGCTCTCTCTCATATTGCCGCAAGCGGCGTTTGGGCAGAACGCGCCCATAAAGAAAGCATTGGTGGTGAATGGACGCACAGCGGATGCAGCCGTCGTTCAGATCGACGGGCATTCCTACGTGGACGTCGACACTTTCGCGCGGATGATAAACGCCGCTGTGAAATTTGAACCCGACCGCGTCATCCTAACGGTTCCGGCCACACAAGCCGGTGCCAAACCGGAGCGCACTGCGCCCGGCTTGTCGAAGGACTTTTCCAAGGCGGGTATTTCCCAATTGGCGGAGATGCGGGAGTGGAAGGCCGCGATTGCGTCCGTGATCAGGTCTGGAGTTGCCGAGGGCAACTGGCTCGTTCCCTTACTCCATGATCACCGCGTCCGCGCAGAGGCGAGCCTAAGTCAAACGTCGTTGGCGGCGAAAACCGACTCCGATCAAAAAGCTCTGCAACTGCTCAGAAATGAGAACACGAATCTGGGGGAGTGGGACAACACAACCCAAGCCTCCGTCCATTCCCTCAATGCTGAGAAATCGATCAATCCACTCGCAGTGCAGAACGATCCGCTACTGGCAAAAATCACGGAGTGTGGCAATTTTCTTAATGCCATGTTGGTGGACGGTGAGTTCGCGGACAGCCCTACTTGCCATTGAATCCGGAAAGACTGGCAGAAAATATCAAGGGATACTGTACGGAGGAGATTGTCGGCCAACATTTTGCTGGTTTCTTTTCGGCCGAAGATGTGGAGCGTGGCGAGTCAAAGAAGATCGTTCAAGACGTTGATTACGACGCTCTCCGGAAGCGCGAGCCGTCTTTGCGCATGAGCCAAACATCCAGACCGAAATCGGTTCCGCTCGACAGCTACTTTGAGATTCCTGCGAGGAATACGCCATATGAGCACCATCCCGATTCACGAAAGCATCTTCGTCGTTGGACTAGGTGGGCCGTCCGGCAGCGGTAAGTCGACGGTAGCCAAGCGTGTGGCCTCTCGTCTCAACGGGCACGTTATCTCTATGGAAGTCTACTCCATCGAGATGAACCACCTTCCGCTGGAGGAACGAGCGAAGCTAAACTATGACGCGCCGAATGCAATAGACATGCAGCTGCTGGAGAGCCATATCCGCGACTACGCAACCGGCAATGCGATTGAGGCCCCCATCTACGACTTTGCGGAGCACTTGCGCGTGAGGGACCGGCGCGAGCACATTCCAGCGAAGTCGCTGCCGATCGTGGAAGGCATCCTGGCTTTGCATTTTGCGCAGCTGCGCCTACACTTTGACCTATCTATTTACCTGGAAGCTCCCGACGAGGTCTGTTTCCGTCGGAGAAAGGTGAGGGACATCACTGAGCGTCAGCGCTCCTGGGAATTCATCCGGAGGCAATACGAGAATACGGTGTTACCGGCTCAGCGACAGTACGTCCGGCCCAGCAAGAACTACGCCGACTTTGTTGGAGAGCGAGGCGGACCTTGCAACCTTGGAGAAGAGCCTCTACGACGCCATCGTGGAGAAGCGCTCGCTCGCCGCGGTGCGATAACACGCTTATGGAGGAAGGCACCGAAGACCTGACTGTTCCAAATCGCATTCCGCTCACTGACCGCCTACCCACCGGAGCCAAGCGTGGCTGTTGGACACTGAGGGACTGGTCAACCTGCTCGTATCGGACGGTAGAATGAAATGAAATGGCTGTACATGTCGAACTGCATAATATCGGCGATGCTGCCATCGAACCGGAGGTTCGGGCGCTGGTTGAACACGCCTTGAGCGACAGGCCGGGAGATTGGCGGGTGTCGATCGTCGGCTCCCGCGAGAACGACAGCTGGGAAATGAAGGTCCTGGGCCCGAACGGGTTTGAGCGGTCATACGCATTGGTCGGCAGCGCGGGAGAGCATCAGGCATTGATGATCGCGAACGTGCTTATGAGGTTGCTGCCGGGGAAGGTTGGGGGGGCGGCGATAGAGTACGCACATGCGCCCCGTGATTCGCGGTCGAGGCCCGCAGAATTCTCAGTCTCCGGGAGAGCTCAGTTCAGATCCTCCGGCCGGAGATCTTCTCGCCGGGTCTGTCGACTGGGGACATCTCGAATATGGCCGTGGTCAGCAGCAATGAACCAGCGCGGCGACTATATGCAGGTCGGGGCTTCCTGGAATATGGAATGGAAAAGGAAGCCCTGAAGCTCTAGGGCCGCTGCTAAGATGTGGTTCTCGTGGCGAAAGACCTCAATCCAGGTTGAAATACGGACGCCGCCTGACGACGAAGATGCGCACCGAGCCAATCAGCCTGGAGAAGCGGGAAGAAATTATCGCGCACATGGCGACTTAGCTGTTGGAAGCGCGTCAGTTTTTCCGGGGCACGAATTCTTCCCCACCCATTCGCTAGCAACGAAGAGGGTTCGCGGCTGGCTTGAGAAGCTGTACAAAAGGCTGTACAAAACGGTTACAACAACGCCCTACAACACCCTTTTCGCACATCAACCACCCAGAACAACCAACAACTTACGCACGATTGGACGGTTATGACAAGGACCGGGCCGGAAACCTGCCACTGCGTTTCGGCCCGTTGCTCCCTGAAGGCGGCCGAAGGCGTCTAAATGTGGCTGTGACACGGGCGCGCCAGCGGTTGACTGTCGTGTCTTCGTTTAGCCACTTGGACCTAGACTTAACCCGTGTGCGGCCGGGGAGCGGCGTTGAACTGCTCCGAAATTATCTGCAATACCCCTCCACCAACGGCAAGCGACTCGGCGACGCTGACGTCACGGGAGAACCGCTCAACGCTTTCGAAGCGGAGGTCTTCGATTGTCTTTCGGCCAAGGGGTTGAAGTTGCTTCCGCAAATGTGCGTCCCGCTTCCGGATAGACATGGTTGCCGAACATCCCACGAAGCAACCGGGCGTTACGTCCTGGCCATCGAGTGTGACGGGGCGACATACCACTCGAGTTATACAGCCAGAGATCGCGACCGGTTAAGGCAACAGCAGCTTGAGAACTTGGGATGGCGGTTTCAGCGCCTCTGGTCGACCGACTGGTTTATGCGCAAGGAAGATCGGATTCAACGCGCCATAAAGGCGTTTAGCGAGTCTGTAGAGTTTGCAGATAAGCTCGATCGGGGCTCAGGGCAAAACCATCATGGCAACAGCCTCAATCACACCGCACACTCCGAGGTTCCGAAACGAGGTCCGAAGCCACCGGTTCCAGTGCGTACCTCGATCAGCGAGTATCGCGGGAGTGAGTTGATTGTGCTGATAAAGTGGATCGCTTCAGACGGTCAGTTGAGAACTGATGACCAAATCATCGATGAGATCGTTCCCGTACTCGGTTTTAGCCGTCGGGGAGTGCGAATTGAGAATGCCATAAGAAACGCCATTGCCTTGTGGCGCTCTCGATCCTAGGGCCGAACTCGAATCTGGGGTTCGACCCGCTCAGGCTTGCAAGGGATCTGCCCCAACCTGTGCTCACAGGCTCTCGAGCACCAACTTGAGGTATTTCCAGAAGCTCTCCACCGACGAAATCTGCACCCGCTCGTTCGGGCTATGAGGATCTACGATCGTCGGGCCGAAGGACACCATCTGCATGCCAGGATATTTCTCGCCAATAACTCCGCACTCCAGGCCGGCATGCATGGCGACCAGCTTTGCCGGCTCGCCGAAGAGCTTCGTGTGCACCTCCTGAAGCTTGCGCACGATATCGCTGTTCGGCTCCGGTTTCCAGCCGGGGTATTTCCCTGCGTGCTCCACTTCGAACCCCGCTAGCCCGCATACCGTCGCGACCATGCGGGCGGCAGCCAGCATGCTGCTCTCGATCGCGCTCCGCTGACTCGTGACAATCTCCACCACGTTGTCCTTGGTACTGATCATCGCCAAGTTCGTGGATGTCTGGACCAAGCCGCCGACATCGGGACTCATGGCCAGGACCCCATGATGCAAGCTCGCGAGCAGCGCCACCGTTTGCTTCGCGTCACTCGCCTCCAGCACTTTGCCCGGTCGAAGGGCTTTCTCAACCGTGATCTGCAATTCGGAATCGAATCCCCCCAAGTCAGCCTTGTATCCACTTTCGGCCTTGGCGACGGCCGATTTCAATTCGCCCTCGCGGGAGGGGTCGGCTAGCACAACTGAGGCCGCGGCTTCGCGCGGAATCGCATTCTGCGCGCTGCCACCGTTGACCTCGGCAATTTCGATCGGAAGACGGTCCATCAGGACCTGAAGAACCCCGCCCATGATCCGCAGGGCATTGCCGCGGCCTTGGTGGATATCCACGCCGGAGTGCCCGCCTTTCAGACCCCACACCTTGATGCGCCATGCTGATCCTGCGCTCGCGGGACGAATCCCGACGTTGCGGCGAGCCGTTGTCTTGAGTCCGCCTGAACAACCGATGCAAAGGGTGCCCTTCTCTTCGTTGTCGAGGTTGAGAAAATACTTAGACTTCAACAAACCGCCCGGGAACGCGGCAGCCCCCGTAAGCCCGCTCTCCTCGTCAATGGTGAAGAGGAACTCCAGCTGACCATGCGCGATATCATTGCTCTCCATCACGGCCAACGCGGCGGCCACGCCGACTCCGTTGTCGGAGCCCAGCGTCGTGCCATCCGCTTTCAGCCAGTCCCCGTCCCTCGTCACCTTGATAGCGTCGGTATCGAAGTCATGGACGGTTCCTTCGTTTTTCTCGCATACCATGTCGAGATGCCCTTGTAAGAGCGCCATCGGAGATCCCTCGCGTCCCGGTCGCGCGGGTTTCCTGATCACGAGATTGCCCGCGTCGTCCTGCACGGATTCGAGGCCCAGCTTTGCGGCCAGTGACAGAACGTAATCGCGCGCCGCTGCCTCCTTTGTGGAAGCGCGGGGAATGGCCGCCAATCTGTCAAAATGTTTCCATATCGGTTCAGGTTGCAGGTTCGCCAGTGTAGGTATCATGACACGCTCCGTAGGATTAAATTAAAAGGTCAAGCTATCGTACAAAGGGTTACTCTGGAACGCCAAGCTTCTATGTTCATGCGGATGATTTCGTTGTTCGTGGCCATCATCGCTTCTTGGGCCCTGGTCCCTCTCTCCCGTGCACAGAGCTCTCGGGACATCACCCTGGCCTCGGCTTGGCTCGCCACGCAACAGCTTCCTGATGGCGGCATCCTCTACGCCTCAAATGAAATCAAGCCCTACTTCGCAAACCTCGCGGCTATCGGCTGGTTGGAGGACAGGACGAGGATCCCTCAGGTTGAAGCCTGGATGAGCTGGTATATCGCCCATTTCAATTGGCCCGATCGGTGGGGGGAGTACGGCACAGTCTATGACTACGCTGTGTCCGGGACGACGGAAACCTCGCTGGGCGCCTTCGATTCAGCCGATTCGTACGCCGCCACGTTTCTGTCTCTTTCAGAGGCGCTCTGGAACACGGGCGATCCCGGTGCTCAATCCTTCATAAAGGACACGGTTGGCGAGTACAAGCTGAACGTCGTCGGCAACGTCATCACGAACCTGCAGCAGCAGAGCAATAGGCTCGTCTATGCCATGCCAACCGACCGGATCGAGTACCTGATGGACAACTCCGAGGACTATCGCGGCTTGATGGACCTCGCGCATCTTGCAGCGCAAGCCTGGGGTGACGCCGATGCTGCGAGTTGGTACAGGGCGCATGCCCTTGGCATCCGGGCAGGGATCGAGAGCGTACTGTACGTTCGGAACAGCGGGCTGTATCGTCCGTATGCGGGATCAGGTGATCCCGACCTCCAAACTTGGTACCCGGATTCGGTGGGGCAACTCTACCCCATGGTTGAGGGTGTCATCGCTCTCGGCAGCTCTCGATCCAAGAGCGCGTATGCAGCTTTCAACAAAGCTTGGCCGGGCTGGACGGACCTATCTTTCAATTCGCAAGACGAATTTCCCTGGGTAGTTGTTTCCTATGCGGCATTCCTTGCGCGAGACAAAGCGAGGGTCGATCGCTACCTCGCGACGATCCGGGACAGGTTCATGATCGCGGAGCCCGTATTCCCCTGGCCGTGGTACAGCGCGGAAGCCGGATGGCTCATGCGTGTCGATGCCGGGATAGAGTAGTTGGTGGAATTGCCTTGTGGAGGCGCGAGGTCGAGCAAAAGCCGCTGTGCCAATATATTCACAGTCGGTAAGAGCAGGATCCTTATCGAAAATGGCAGTGACAGGGAAGGTTAGATCACCACAATAGCCATAAATACAAAAATCTGGATGACGGTCCGGGCTGGGTTGACTGTGAACTGAAATGTGACTCTTTTAAACCATTCGCGTCAGATTTCAGCCACTAGTCGGATACTGGCGCGAGCGATCTCCATTCATACGGACCCGGTTCGTGGAGGCCGAGTAACGCCGACCTCTTAGCCACAGACGTGGGTGGGTGGCACAACCCGCAGTAGTGCCCCGAGCTCCAACATGCAGGACGATCGCAACGTCATGCACAAGTACCCTGACAACTGAATGACAGGAGGCCGTCTCTGGAAGGGGAATGATTGTGGGATAGACTTGTGGAATGAAGCGTCGGCGCCTGGTGATCGTCTCAAACCGACTGCCCATAACCACGAAAATTGATGGCGATCAAATCACGTTTTCGCAAGCATCCGGTGGACTTGCGACCGGACTCCGCGGTTATCACGAACGGTCGGGAGGTGTGTGGATAGGCTGGCCCGGAATAACCACACGTCTGACAAGGGCACATCGCGCTACGCTCGATCGTCAACTCGGCGAGCTCGGAATTGTGCCGCTTTACCTGACGCGTCAGGAACTCAAGGAATATTACGAGGAGTTCTCCAATGGTGTGTTATGGCCTGTCTTTCACTATCTCGTCGATCGCGTTCCCCTCGGTCCCTCGGCGTGGGAGAGCTACCAACGCGTCAATGAGCGATTTGCACAGATCGTGGTGGACCAATATCAGCCCGATGACACGATCTGGGTGCACGACTACCAACTCTTGCTCGTTCCGGGGCTATTGCGGCAGCGATTGCCAGGGGCACGCATTGGCTTCTTCCTGCACATTCCTTTTCCAGCTTCCGAGGTCTTTCGCATTCTGCCGTGGCGGCGCGAGATTCTGGAGAGTCTTCTCGGCGCCGATCTGGTCGGATTCCACACCTATTCGTACATGCAGCACTTCGCTACCGCGCTCGCCGATCTTGCGGGGTTGGAACCGGAGGATGGTCGCGTATGGCTGGATGATCGCGAAGTCCGCTTTGGAGTATTCCCAATGGGGATCGACGCTGAAGCATTTCGTCAGCTCGCGACTTCGCCCGCCGTGGAAGAGGAACTCCTCGCCATCAGAACTGACGTCGGCAATCGGGCGTTGTTGCTGGGTGTAGACCGACTCGATTACACGAAGGGCTTGCCCCGGCGTATGCTCGCGCTCGAGGCGCTGCTACAGGCAGATCCCGATCTCCGCGATCACATTCGTTTGATCCAGGTGGCAGTACCCTCGCGGGATGAGGTGCCAAGTTATCAGGAATTCCGACGCGAAATAGAAGGTTTAATCGGCCGCATCAATGGCGCCTATGGCACTGTGACCTCCGTACCGATTCACTACTTGCATCAGTCAATTTCACCCGAACGCCTGGTCGCGCTCTATAGGGCAGCGAATGTCATGCTGGTCACCCCATTGCGCGACGGCATGAATCTCGTGGCCAAGGAATATGTTGCTTCACGTATCGATGACGACGGCGTCCTGGTGTTGAGCGAATTCGCGGGTACCAGCGAAGAGTTGCATGAAGCGGTATTCGTGAACGCCTATGACGTGCGCGATCTCACCGCGAAAATTACGGAGGCTTTGGCAATGGGACCCCAGGAGCGAGCAACTCGGATGCGAGCTATGCGGCTCCGGGTCATGTCGCACGACGTGCACCGATGGGCGAACGAATTCATTCATGCGCTCGAGTCTGACCCCGAACCGCAGCGTCGTCCCACGCCCGAAGTAGCACTAAAGGATGCACTAGCGAGGATGCGTGCCGCATCGACACTGGCCATTCTGCTCGACTATGACGGAACGCTGGTGCCGATTGCCCCTACGCCCGACCAGGCAATGCCTGACAGCCGACTGCTGAGCCTCGTCTCTGCGCTGGGACAGCGGCCGAATACTACGGTGGAGATTCTCAGCGGGCGTGCTCGCGACAATGTCGAGACCTTGTTCGGTGCATTGCCAATCGCACTATCGGCGGAGCACGGCATCTGGTTCCGGGCTGCACCGAATGCTGCGTGGGAGTGTTCGATCGATATCGCCAGCCTGGATTGGCTGGCCGAGGTACGTGGCATTCTTGAAGAGTTCACCGCTGCCACGCCCGGTGCCTTCATCGAGGAAAAGGCAGCATCAATCGCGTGGCACTACCGTCGGGCGGCGCGTGGCTTTGGCCAAATGCAGGCGCGGGAACTCCGCGTGCGGCTGTCACAGGCCATGGTTGGCCGGCCGGTGGATATTCTCGAAGGCAAGAAAGTGCTCGACGTGCGACCGCGGGGTGTCAACAAATCTGCGGTCGTTCAGCGGTTGTTATCGCAGGAGCCATCCCCTGCTCTGATCGCTGCATTCGGCGACGATCGCACCGATGAAGAGCTATTTGCTGCGCTGCCACCCACGGCTATAACTCTGCACGTCGGGCCAGGTGCAAGCCTTGCCACACAGCGCCTGCGTGATCCCGCTGCCACCCGCGCGTTTCTGGCCGCGCTGCTCGACTGAAAGACTGCCTAATACGCCTGCACTTATTCCTTTGCCGCCCTGTAGTCCTTTGACCCTTTTCCCTCGCGCATGCAACAACTTTGCACCCATACGATCCAGACTCATTGAGGCGGACCGCCTGGCTCTCGATGTCGGCAGCTGGCGCAATCCGGGTGCAAAAAGTATTTCTTGGTCCAAACACTTTCTTTTATTGCTTGGAGGTCAGGCGGGATACATGCGAGTCCATCGCCTTTAGCGCCAAGCCCCGGGCTATCGACGTAAATTCGTTGCCGCCTCGAATTCGCTTCTCTCCAAATCGCACTTCGAAGATTTACCTGACGGCTGGAACGAATGAAGAGCCACCCGTAAGGAAGACCATATCGACGTCTTTGGGCAGAATGCCTGAAGAATCAAGGAGAGAATCGACGCGTCGTGCGATCTGTCCCAGTTCCTCAGAAACCCACTCCTCGAAGGATGTTCGTGCCACCATCGCTCTCAGATCCACGAACCCGTCCGAAAACTGGAATGTGGCCGCCGGGTCATTCGACAAATCGCACTTCACCTTTTGCACGGCGCGGTGTAGGTGAAATCCCAGATCTTCTTTTATGAAGTGAATGAGCGCCCCCAAAGTCGACGCCGATCGCGACGTTCGCTGGGGAAGTGGGCGAATACACTCGGGGTGTCTTCAAATGGCCGCGGGAGGCATGCATCGGGGTGTTAGGCAATTCTAAACGGAATGGATCCTTGCTTTCGAGGACGAGCCGTCGACCAATAGAGCGTCAAGGTTGTGTCCTCTGCGTTTCGCAACCACTCCGCAACGTCTTTCGCTTGGAAAGGGCGATCGCCTGGGTCCAGGTCACGATTGAGCAAATCCGTAATTTCGTCAGCGGTGCTTGGTTTCCTGATCTTGTTTAACGCTGTCAAAACGTGCTCGCTGAGACGACGACTCGAATTCAGTACCTTCTTCATCGGCACGAGAGAGTGTTCTAGGGGAACCGTTTGCGACGGCCGACTAATCGATGAGGATACTAGAAAAGGTGAAGGCTGTGACATTGGTTATGCTCTAGCTGCCAGCTCCTGCGAGGGAGCCAATAGCGTGGAGGCATGTACCGTCACAGCCCTCGATGCGATCACCGCTTTCGCGGTTCCGAACCCCAACGACCCCTCGCAGAGCTGTCGGTTTTTTCAGGTCTGGCTGCTCTTCGGGTTGCCCCGCCGAGCGGATCACTCAGCCTACTTCGGACTCGCCGAATTTTATTTCTGCGAACCCTTTCAGCCGTCGACGAACGTCACCTTAGAGATTTGTCTGAGGGTTGTCAATGCCGCATTTCGGTGCAAAGCCTGAATTTGGAGCGTGCGTTCTCCGGGCTTGCAATGCGTTGAAGCGTTGGCGTTTAGTGCGTGGATGGTCTAATTGTCCACAGCTCTCCACAGCTTATTCATAATGATGACTAACTGTGATTTTCGACTCGGATAGTCACCGCATTCAACGACACTAAATCGACGAGAATTCGAACGCCTTGGTGAAGAGGGCCGCTCACCCTCATCGATGGAACGGCCCTGAAGTTCTCCAGGCATGGAGTCTCCCATATTCTTCAAGACTTCCAAGATATGGTCCAAGGGACGGAGTTGAACTTCCCGAGGTATTGATAACACGGTAAGTCTTTTATTTCTGCTCAGCCAAATACGCCAAACGCGCTAGATGCGCATTCCTGTGTACACGCTGCGTACACGGGAATCACTGCGGATTCTGTGGTCCGAGCGGCCACACTCATTGCGTAGGCGTGTGCCGACACGCCTTTGAATATGTTTTGTTTTTAGGTCAACCCTTGACTTGAGGTAAGCTTCTTGCGGCGAGCGTTGCGACCGATGGTGTCAGCAATGCTGTAATCCAAGAATACGCGAACGCCGTCTGCCGTATGTTGGAGAAACTTCGAGATCGGCTGCGTGATTTTTCTTTATACATTCGTGAAGTATTTCAAGCCGTAAAGAAGACAGAAGTGGCTGCCCTTGCAACTCCTTTCTTAGTGGTCGCTATCTTTGCTTTTGGATCGTCGATCCTCCAACTACCCGAGGAGCTGAGAAAATCAGCCTTCTTCAACGACTTGATACGGTTGATAAGGAAAATACCAAACGCCGGACCGAATATAATTGCAGCACCGCCTCCTCCGCCTCCAGCTGCGCAAACCCCAGTCGAGATTGCTCCTTGTCAACTGGCACCCGGACACAATTGCCTAGTAAAAGTTTTTTTTGGTACCGATCGAAAGCCAAATAGCTCACCCGTCATTGCAAACTACTTTGGGGGTGAGCGCAACGACACAGAAGATCCGTTGACGTTTGGAACTGTGCTAGTCAGCATCCCGGCGGAACACAAGGTCGGACATCTAGAAAAACCGCTCCCATTTTTCTCGGCAGACCCCCGGAATGATTTGGTAGTTCTTGACCTCAAAGTGAGTTCTGAAGCAGGCTTCGTTTCGTCATTGTCTGACGCCGTCAGAGAGTCTCGGGACAAAGAAGCCCTTATCTTCATTCACGGATACTTCACAAAATTCGACGAGGCTGCAAGAAGGACGGCCCAGCTTGCATGGGACCTCCAATTTCAGGGCGTACCAATCCTCTATAGCTGGCCGTCAAGAGGAGACCCACTCTACACGGCAGACGAAGCCTCAGCCTTGTGGGCGGTTCCACATTTAAAAAGATTTCTGCAATTTGTCGTACAAAGATCGGGTGCGAAAACGATCCACGTCGTAGCTCATAGTCTTGGGAACAGATCATTGATGTATGCTCTCCAACAAATTTCACAGGATCATTCATCAACAGTAAAGTTCAAACAAATTGTTCTTGCTGCCCCAGATATCGACGCGGGAATCTTCCGCCAACTAGCGTCAGCATTTCCTTCAACTGCGGAGCGTGTCACGATCTATGCTTCGTCTCACGATAGGGCTCTCGCACTGTCCAAGCTTCTTCACCAATCACCGTCAATGGGCAGGCAGCCTCAGTCCACTCGTGCTCTCGGGACGGGCGTTGATCTTATCGACGCATCAGTCATGAGTGATGACCTTTTCTCTTTTGACCATAGCTACTATGCGGGCAACGTAGAGGTGTTAGAGGACATGTCGTACGTAATACGAGCCGGGCTTCCCCCGGAAAAACGCCTCCTGCTCGACCCTCATCCTTCGTCTGGTATGCCTCTGTACTGGACATTCCGCCCGTAGAAGCACGTTTTAGGTCGTACAGGTCCGCTCAAACCTGCTAGCGTCAAGGGCACTTCGATAGATGATTGAAAATCCCGTCTCCACGGTCTAGAACTCGCAACTCGTCGCGCACGTCTGCCGGACGCACCCTGCGCAAGAAGTTCTCCGCACGCCGGACACTTCACGCGGTCAAAACCAATCGGGCGAGCGCAGCAGTTTTGACTTGCGGCACTAATCATGCGCGAGTTAACGTATTGTGCCCGAAAATCACTCCAAAGGAGCATACGTTCATGTCAGTCGAGGAGAACATTTCCATCATGAGGCGTTGGTATGGCGAAGTTTGGCGCGACCGCAACAACGAAACGATTCACGAACTGCTCGCTTCCGATGCTCGCTTGCGCGGACAGAACGGGCCGGAGCAGGAAATCAAGGGGCCGGAAGGATTCCTTGAATTCGCCGAGCGCATTCGTAACGCGTTTCCCGATACCGAAGTTGCCGTTGAGGACATCTTCGCCGCAGATGATAAGGTTGCAGTCCGCTGGGTTGCCACGGGGACGCATACTTCGCCCCTCGGTCTACACCGAGGAATCGAGAGTCAACGCTGCGATTTCTCAAGTGATGAAAACAGGCCCTTTCGCTCATTGAGGGGTTTGAGCGTAATCGGATTTATCGACAATTGAGATATCGAATGCTCCAACAACCGATCGTTATTTGAATTTCTTTGTCCCGAGCGCGAATTCGGTCAATCCCGTCCGAAAACGAACAGTTACGTACGCCTCCTGCCACGTCCAACCCTCGGCAGCCAATTGTTTTCATGGATCTACGGCGACATATACTTGGCCCGAAAGATGCATTTCATCAGAAGCTCGCTCTGCTCTAAGGAGACGTACATGAGAACTCTCCTAACTGATGTGAAGTACGGCGCACGCGTTTTGCTAAAGAATCCGGGGTTCGCAACAGTTGCAGTCCTGGTGTTGGCGCTCGGCATTGGAGCCAACACCGCAATTTTTGGTGTCGTGAACGCTGTTCTGCTGCGGCCGCTGGCTTTTGACCAGGCGGAGCGGCTGGTTTCGCTCTACCATATCCCACCGCCGGCCAGCTTCCCGGGCATGACGCTGTTCGCGGTTTCGCCCGCAAACTTCGTGGACTGGTGCGCGCAGACCCACAGCTTCGTTGGCATGTCGGCCTACGGCTTCGGACGCTACACTCTGACCGGCAAGGGACGACCGGAAGTAATTCGCATGGTTGCGGTAACAGACGGTTTTTTTTCCGTGCTGCATACTCAACCGATGCTCGGCCGCGTCTTCGTTGAAGGTGAAGACCAGGCCGGTCGGGACCACGAAGTCATCCTGACCTACGACACCTGGCGCAATAGGTTCAGCGCAAACCCCGCGATCGTGGGAAGCAACATCCAGCTGAACGACCAGGCTTTTATGGTGGTCGGTGTTATGCCGCGCGGCTTCGAATATCCTATCTACCCCGGCGATCCGCCGCAGATGTGGAAACCGCAGAACTGGACCGCAGAAGAGCGTGCCATCCGCGATGACCATAATTACGGAGTAATTGCCCGATTGAAGCCGGGTGTCACGTTAGAGCAGGCCAAAGCTGAACTGGCTACCATATCCGACCGGCTCGCGCAGCAATATCCCAAGGACAACAAAGGCTGGGGCGCGACTGCCATTCCGCTGCGAGATGACCTGATCGGCGATGTCCGTCCGGCTCTGCTGATTCTGCTGGGCGCGGTCGCATTGGTGCTGCTGATCGCCTGCGCCAATGTCGCGAATCTGGTGCTGGCCAAGATGCTGTCGCGACGCAAAGAAGTCGCCATCCGTTCTGCTCTCGGAGCCAGTCGCCACCGCCTGTTGCAACAGGTGCTCGCGGAAACCTCGGTTCTGGCGATTGCGGGAGGCGCGTTTGGTCTGATCTTCGCGCACTATGGGACTGTGTTCATGCTCAGGCTTGTGGGCAACCAGTTGCCGCGATCGGGCGCCATTGGTCTTGACGGATGGGTCTTGGCCTTTACTCTTGGGGTCTCGCTGCTGACGGGAACCCTCGCTGGCCTGCTACCCGCGCTGCACCTGACGAGAGAAGATGTCGGCGAAGCGCTGAAGGAGAGCGCCGGCCGCACCGCTTCCGAATCTGGTGGTCGCCGGACGCGCAGCATACTGATCATTGCCGAGGTCGCGCTGTCGCTCATGCTGCTCATCGGCGCCGGCCTTTTGATCCGCAGCCTGTGGATGCTGCGCGGCGTCAATCCCGGCTTTGATCCCGACCACGTGATCACGATGTTCCTGTCGATTCCGTCAACGAAGTTCACCACCCCGCAACGGCAGATCAGTTTCTACAACCGCGTGCTGCTGCGCGTAAGAGCGTTACCCGGCGTGCAATCGGCCGGCGTCATCGATGCGTTGCCGCTGACCGGCGGCGGCTCACATCAGCCGGTGCAAATCGATGGACGGCCGGTACAGGCAATGGCGGACCAGCCTGAGGTTGACGTCCGCTTGATCAGCCCCGGGTACAGAACCACTATGCACATTCCCCTCCTGCGCGGGCGCGACTTGTTTGACTCCGATGTGGCAGGATCTCCGGGAGTGGTGCTCATCAGTCAATCCATGGCCAGGCAGCTTTGGCCCAATGAAGATCCGATTGGCAAACATCTGACGATGTACTTTTTTCCCCTGACGACACGCGAGATTGTCGGCGTGGTTGCCGATGTGAAGGATGATGCCCTGAGCCAAACTCGCTCCGCTTCGATGCTCTACATGCCGCTCGGACAGATCTCGGCTGGCAGAGATGGTCAGTGGCAGTCGTTCGGCATGACCCTAGCAGTGCGCACGCACACCGATCCACGCAGCGTAATTTCGGCCATCACTAATGCAGTGACTGAAATCGACAACGAAGTGCCGCTGCTGTATGTCAAGACCATGCAGGACACGATCGATGAATCCCTGCTGCAGCAGCGCTTCACCATGCTGCTGCTGTCGGGCTTCGCTGGGCTGGCGCTGTTGCTGGCTGCGGTCGGCATCTACAGTGTGCTGGCCTACGCGGTGCGCTCGCGGGTGCGCGAAATCGGAATTCGCATGGCGCTGGGCGCCCAGATTCGCGATGTGGTAGGCATGGTGGTAGCAGATGGCCTTAAGCCGACCTGCATCGGAGTAGTCGTGGGGCTGGCTTGCGCATTGGCCCTGGGTCGCGTGATGGCGAATTTGATCTACGGCGTGGCTGCGAGCGATCCACTCACCATTGCTGCGGTCACGCTACTGCTCGTGCTCGTGGCGCTGTTCGCCAGCGTCATTCCTGCCTATCGTGCCACAAGGATTGATCCTTTAAGCGCCCTGCGCGAGGAATAAGTGTGATGTCCTGGCGATTGTAAGCAAGCGTTAGCACTCTTTGACCTCAATGCATTATGAAACCGGCATGACCCCAAGTTCACCTTAGGCCATGAAAATGGATTCCCGAGTGCCCGGTGTACCTAAGGATGGTGCCCTGGAGGCCCGAGAGGCAAACTCATTGAAACTGGCCCGGCTGGCGCTGAGAGAACCCGCGAATGGTCAAACAATTCGGACGATTGCGAGGGAGGCGGATGTGCGCCAAGATGGCGCTCTCCCAGAATGGAACCGCTGTAATCAGAGGCTGACAGAAACTCGCGTTTCAAACATTACACATTACGGAATTGGTCACTTTCAGAGGCGCCACCTTGCTCGAGATACCTTCCTCGCTGTTT
>Ga0210409_10001824_pt1 | contig 26729 bp, 25 predicted proteins | sample IncBWH17MmetaG_FD_161649 | JGI IMG/M metagenome (GOLD analysis project Ga0210409, IMG submission 161649) | Forest soil microbial communities from Barre Woods Harvard Forest LTER site, Petersham, Massachusetts, United States - Inc-BW-H-17-M | ecosystem: Environmental > Terrestrial > Soil >...
ACCCAAGGTGGGCGATTCCCAGTTGTCTTCTTCAAAACGAATGTCGTGCACGCGCAAATCGATGCCAATCGCTTCGAGGCTCTTCAAATAAACGTCTTGTACATCGGCGGGCGAAGGCTTCAGGACCACCTGGAATTGGGAATGCTTATAAAGACGATTGGGATTCTCGCCGTAACGTCCATCCGCCGGCCGCCGGCTAGGCTGCACGAACGCGACCCGATAAGGTTGTGGCCCAAGAACGCGCAAAAACGTTTCCGGATGCATCGTGCCGGCGCCGACTTCCACATCGTACGGCTGCTGCAGCACACAATCTTGACCAGCCCAGAACTGCGAGAGGCGCAAAATCAAATCCTGAAAATTCAGGCCGGTATTTTTTTTCTCAAGTTTTACTTTAACTTTCAAATTTTCTCCAAAAGCTCTCTGGTTGCCAGTTTTCTCTCGGTGTGATGCTCGACCCACCCGAGTGACGCTTCACGTAGTTCTCTAAGCGCCGGCTTCATCGCCTCAGTCAATGCAATCCGATCCAGCCGTTCGCCCGTGAAGCGTTCGGCGAGTTCGCGCGCCGCGGGATGCATCGCGGACATTCCCTGCCGCCGGCACTTCTCGCATAACAGTCCAGGTTCCCAACTCGCAAAATACCCCGGACGCGCGCCAAACATCTCTCCGCAATTTGCGCAGCGATCAAATCGCGGCAACCAACCGCCCAGCCGCACCGTCCAAAACGCAAAATAGCTCAGCGGTAATGACCACTCCCCGGTTCGCTCGATTTCCTGCGCGGTCAGCAGTATCAAACGGAACATGGGCTCGGATACCTCGCGCTCCGGCAGCGCGATTTCCGCCACTTCACTCACCACCGCCATCCCGGTGCTTAGGAAATAATCGCTTTGCGACTTATTGAACGACTCCAGCGGCTCGCATTGCTGGATGCGCACCAGATCGCGCGTTTCCTTTTCGATATACCAAACTTGCACATGCGACAGCAGTTGTAGCGTCGAGCCGTAGCGATTCTTGATGCGCCGCGCGCCGGCCGCTACGCCGCGCATTCTGCCCGTGGCGCGTCCCAGAAAACTAACCAGCCGGTCAGCCTCGCCCAGTGGAAAAGTTTTTAAAATGATGGCTTCCGTTTCCCGGGCGGGCATGAACTTTTCTAGCGCGCCGCTATCATCTCCGGCCCTACTATAGGCGAGAACTTTGCAAGCACGCGAACATGTTTAATTATCACACCCGCAACGCGCGCGCAATGTTTGCGCGCATGAAAGGCTCAATTGCGGAGTAAATTCACGTTCTCTGAAAATCAGAAATACATTTTCCGCTTCGAGGGCCGCACTGATTGCTGGATTCGCGGCATTCGCAAGCGTTCGCGAGGCTTTATCTTTTTGCTGGTTTTAGTTACTCTGACCGCGGCTCTCCGTGTTCATTCCACTCAAAGATCTTAACCCGCACCGGCGATTCCCGATCGTCAACGTTCTGCTCATCTGTGCGAACGTTGCTGTTTTCCTGCACGAAATCTCGCTGCCTCCGCACTTGTTTAAAGCTTTTCTGATGGCCAATGCGGTGATTCCCGCGCGCTTCCCGGCCTTCCTCGCGGGGCGTATTGATTTCGTTGGCGCATTTCTCCCCCTGGTCGCCAGTCTATTTCTGCACTCCGGTATCGCGCATATTGCCGGCAACATGCTTTTCCTCTGGATTTTCGGCGACAATGTGGAAGATTTCTTCGGCCACATCCCGTATCTATTCTTCTATCTGGTTTGTGGTATCGGTTCTGGCCTTCTGCACGTGCTCTTCAATTTCAATTCTTCCCTGCCAGCGCTGGGTGCGAGCGGCGCGATCTCCGGGGTGATGGGCGCGTACTTAATTCTTTATCCCGGTTCGAGAATCCTGACCCTGGTGTTTATTTTCCTGGTTCCGATTCCGGCCTTTTTTATTCTGGTCTACTGGTTCTTTCTGCAATTTATCGCCGGGGTCACGAGTATTGGCGATGTGACCCACGGCGGAGTGGCGTGGTGGGCGCATGTCGGCGGATTCTTGATGGGGATGGCGCTCACCTGGATCAGCAAATCGCGAACTAAAGTTCCACTTTACCCATCACGCGGCTATTGAACATGTTCAGGTGAGGCTTTGATTGTCGACGCGCCGACTATTCCCAAGAGCATGTCTCAGCCCCCGACGTTAAAGTGCCACTTGCATTGTCGGCGCGCCGACAGTCTGGACGCAAAATTATTCTTGTTGGGATTTTGCTGCAGAACCTAGCAGCGAGTGGATAGTTAAAGAATTACTTTCATTGTTCGCGTGGACGTACCTTGCTCGCGTCGGAGACAAATTTGGCGAGCCAGTCTCCAACCTCGCCAGTTTTGTGGGTTCCACCGAGATCGGGCGTAACGAAATTTTCGTGTACTGCAGCTTTCACGGCGCTATTCAAAGCCGCAGCTTCCGCGCTCCATCCCAAAAACTCCAGCATCATCGCGCTGGCTAATACAGATCCCAGAGGATTTGCAATTCCCTTGCCCGCGATATTCGGCGCCGAGCCGTGAACCGGTTCAAACAGCGACGTCTGGCCGGGATGAATATTCCCTGAAGGTGCAAGGCCCAGCCCACCCGCGAGCTGGGCTCCCAAATCACTGATAATGTCACCGAAAAGATTGCAGGTAACGATGACATCGAACTGGCTGGGGTCGCGCACAATTTCCATGGCCAGCGTATCAATATATAAGTGGCGGGATTCAATGCCGGAATATTCCTGGCGCACCAGTTTGAAGACGCGCTGCCACAAGTCGTGCGCGAAGGTCATGGCGTTGGATTTATCGCTCATGCACACGCGCTTCAAACCCTTGCTCTGCGCGTATTCAAACGCAAATCGGATGATTCGCTCGACGCCTTTGCGGGAATTAACGTCTTCCTGCACGGCGATTTCGTCCGCGGTGCCCTTCTTAAAAAAGCCGCCGACGCCGACATACAAACCTTCGCTGTTTTCACGAAAAACCACCAGGCGAATGTCTTTTTCCGTGCGCCCGTGCAGTGGCGTGAGTCGTTGGTGGAGAAGTTCCACCGGTCGCGCGTTCACGTACAGATCCAGCTTGAATCGCAATCCGAGCAAAATATCCGCAGCGTGTTGATTGCTGGGCACCCGCGGATCGCCGAGCGCGCCGAACAAAATCGCGTCGAACTCATCACGCAACATTTCCACTGCGCCGTCCGGCAGGCTGACGCCGTCGCGAAGATATTTATCCGCGCCCCAGTCGAACTCCACAAAATCCATGGAGCGGCCTGTGGCGGTTGTCACAGACTTCAAGACTTTGAGCGCCTCGGGCGTAACTTCTTCGCCGATGCCGTCACCTGGAATGACGGCTATTCTTGCGGCGTTACCACCCCGGCGCATTGGCGGCTTTTGCAAAGTTTTTCTCCATTCCAGCAATTACGTAAGTCGTTCCGTCCGCGTGGTTAGTTTTTCGATCAGCTCACGACGGGGCGTAAAGCCGATACCCGGGCCCTGCGGCACAGTGATCGTTCCTCGCGAAGAAACAGTTACTTCAGGCTCGATGATATCTTCATGCCAGTAGCGTTTGCTGGCGGAGACATCTCCAGGCAGCGTGAAGTTTGGCAGCGTAGATAGCGCAATGTTGTGCGCGCGGCCGATGCCCGTTTCCAGCATTCCTCCGCACCACACCGGGACGCCTGCACGCTGGCAAATATCGTGAATTCGCTTGGCCACTGTAAATCCGCCCACTCGGCCCAGTTTGATATTAATGATCTTGCAGGCGCCCAGGGTAACCGCTGCCTGGGCTTGATCCTCGTTGTGGATGCACTCGTCCAGACAGATGGGCGTGTCCAGCTTCTTCTGCAATTCGATGTGGCTGTACAGGTCATCCCACCCGAGCGGCTGTTCGATCATCATCAGGTAAAAGCCTTCGAGTTGCTTCAACAGCGGCCAGTCGTCCAGACGATAGGCGGAGTTGGCATCCACCATTAATTTAATGCGCGGAAAATCCAGGCGCAGTCTGCGAACCAATTCCAGATCTTTACCGGGCTTAATTTTTATCTTGATGCGCTGATAACCCGCCGCGATTTCTTTTCTTACCGCCTCCACCAATACTTCAAGTGATTCTTTAAGTCCCACGGAGACTCCGCAACTAATTTCCTGTTGCGTGCCACCCAACAATTTCCAGAGCGGCAGATTTTTTTGCCGTGCCTCCGCATCCCAAACCGCAGCTTCAAGTGAAGCTTTAGCCATGTTGTGGCCGCGGACGCGTGCGAGCAAAGACCAGACCTCAGCCGCCGAGCTGACTTCCTTCCCTTTGATGAGCGGCCACAAATAATCGCGCAAAGCGATCCAGGCAGTCTCTACCGTCTCGGGACTGTAATAAGGATCCTCACCGGCTACACATTCACCCCAACCAGTCACGCCGTCGACTTTGGCTTCGACCAGTAACACGCGGCGCGAATCCACGCGGTCCATGCTGGTTTCAAAAGGAGCGACCAGCTCCATAGGCACTTCTCGAAGAGTGATTTCCTTGATTTTCATGCCGGAAGTTGTGACCTCTCTCGTTCCTAAAAATCGCTCCAGGGGCACAACAAATATCCCCGCCCTGGCGTATCCCTGCGCACCGCTACCGCCGCATAGTTACGCTGAAAATATTTCGTAAATTGGTTTCGCAGCCGATCCTGTACGTCCGCGAGTTGCTCCGACGATTGGCCTGGAGCCACTGACCGTCCATCACCAGAGGCCGCCGGCATGTCGATAATGGCGCTGCACTCGGGAGTTTGCACCGGCACGCCAGCGGCGGCAGCCATAACGCGCGGCGAGTCAAGATGCCATTCAGCCAACAGGCGATCGGTAGCCAGGCCACGATGCAAAGGGCTGCTGGTGACGCCGTAGAAATTAGGCAAGTACGTTCTGGAAATGGCGCCGAGGCGATTGAGATTGAAGTAGGCATTGCGAAATTCCAGCGGATCGAAAGTCCAGCAGATGAGGCGAATATTCCGGCTGAGCGCTTCGTCTCGCTGGAAAAGTTTCAGCATTCTGCCGATGCCGCGGTCGCGATAGTCGGCGTGGATACCGGTCATGTGCGAGTGCAGATACGGAACGCCGTCGCGGATGGCGGCGACTGCTAAGGTGAAGCCCGCCAGGCGCTGGCCATCGAAGACGCCGAGCACCTGGCCGCCGGTATTGACCGCCACCACAAAAGCAGTGGCTGGCTCGATTTCAAGATCCGCTTCCTGCCAAATTTCGCGTTGCAACGCTACGCAACGATGAAATTCGTCGAGCGATTGGCACTTGCGGATGACGATGCTACCGGTCATCTTCCGTTGGATGCGCTCATGCGGGAAGGCTGCGGCTTCGCGTTTGGAGATTCGCCGTTGGCCGATTTTCGCGCATCGGCAGTCTTTTTTTCGCCGTGTTTCACTGCGCCCCACAACGATTCTTTATCTTCGCGCGGCATCCCGTCGAAGGTGCGATCGTTCTGCCGAGCGGCTTTCTCCATCTCCATGAAACGGCGCTGAAATTTTGCGTTGGCTTTTTTCAGCGCAATTTCTGGATCGACTTGCACAAACCTCGCGAGATTTACTGCTGCGAACAGCAGATCGCCAAGTTCTTCCTCCGCTTTTTTGGGGTCCTTTTCGGCCAGCGCGTGGCGAACTTCAGCCATTTCTTCGCGCAATTTTTCGAAGATGCCGTCGGCGTCTTGCCAATCGAAGCCTGCGCGGGCTGCCTTGCGCGTGAGCTGCAGCCCTTGCAGCACGGCTGGTAATCCGCGCGAAACACCATCGAGCAGCGATGCGGGCTTCTGCTGCTGCTTTGCAGCGCCATTTTTAGTAGAAACATTTTTGTCGAGCCGTTCTGTGGCCTTGATTCGTTCCCAATTCTGTAGAACTTCAGCGGAATTCCTGGCGCTAACGTCGCCGAACACGTGCGGGTGGCGCCGCACCATCTTGTCGTGAATTTCGCGAAGCACATCCGCGACAGTGAAACGTTGTTGTTCGCGAGCGATTTCGGAATGGAAAACCACCTGAAGCAAGAGATCGCCCATCTCCTCGGCAAACTTCGCATCGTCGCCAGAATCGAGTGCATCGATCACTTCGTAAGCTTCTTCGATAAGGTAAGGGCGCAGCGTGGCGTGGGTCTGCTCGCGGTCCCAGGGGCAGCCTTGCGGCGCACGTAGGCGCTTTTGCACGGCGACGAGCTTCTCAAACCACTCGCCTGCAGACAAATTGTTGGCGCGCGCCGATTTTCGTACTGAAACCTTGCCTACTGAAGTTTTCTTCTTGGACTTGGATGATTTTTTTGTTGGGGAGCGCATCGGGTGTCCGCAAAACTTCTTTGTCGCGGGGTTTCCACTTTACGGCGGCCGGCTACTTTTGACAAGAGTACTCATCACGTTTTCCCACGCGATTGAAATGCTTAGTAGCCAGTCGCGACGATGGCTAAACAGAACTGGCGTGATAAACTACAAGTCGCATTAACGATTGAGGGACTACTTTGCCTGAAGATAAGCACGAAGAAGCATTTCGCGTAATTGACCGGCGGCCGTTCACGGCCGAAGGCGATATTCGCAAAGACGTGGTGGAAGCGGAAGAGCGCAAGGCGGAACGCGAGGCGCAACTGGAAGCGGCGCGCCACCCTGCCCCGCCATCACCGCTAGAGGCTCCTGCGAACGCGCAGCCTCCCGCGGATGCGCCCAAAGCTTCACCCGCGTTTGAGAATCTGATTCGCATGATTGGCAGCAACGCCGCGATGGTGCTGGGCGCCTACGCGGATCCGCGAACGGGCCAGCCGGTCATTGATCCAGAAGCGGCCCGTGAATTGATCGATATGCTGGATGTGCTGCAAGAAAAAACCAAAGGACATCTTGCGCCGGAAGAAGAAAATTTGCTGCTTGATCTGCTTGGCAAATTGAAGATGACCTATCTGGAAGTGAACCAGGCGCTGGCCGCGCAGGCTGCCAAAGTGGCGCAACAAGCCAAGGTTGGCAGCAAGCGTTAATTCCCTGACCTTTAAGTTTCCGCTGACCAGTCGGGAATTTTTTCTGAATTTTTCAGAGCGCGCTTTCCGCAGGTTCGCTAGCCGACTCTATTCTTCCCTATGTCCGCTGAATCAAAACAGGAACCTATAAAGCTTACGGTGCTCGGCTCGGGCACCTCCATGGGTGTTCCTTCGCCCGGCTGCCACTGCCGCGTGTGCAGTTCTCGCGATTCTCACGATAAGAGACTGCGCCCTTCCCTGCTGCTATCGCGGGGCGGGCAAAACGTGGTCATTGATACCACTCCCGATTTTCGCCAGCAGGCTTTGCGTGCGCGCATGGAAAGACTTGATGCGATTTTGCTCACGCATGGTCACGCCGATCACATCATGGGATTCGATGATATCCGTCCGTTCAACATCCGCCAGCGAGCGGCGCTTCCGGTGTATGGCAACGAAGAGACGTTCGTGATACTGCGGCAGGCTTTTTCATATGTCTTCAGCGGCAAGCCGACGCTGAGCACCGTCCCGATCGTGGATCTGCACGTCGTAACAGGTCCGTTTGAATTGCTGGGCGTGCCGTTTATTCCTGTGCCGCTCGCGCACGGCGACCTGGAAGTTTTGGGCTATCGCTTCGGTAAAACGGCGTATCTGACGGATTTTAGTTCGTTGCCTGAAACTTCCGTGCCGCTCTTGCACGATTTAGATGATTTAATTATCGATGCGCTGCGCGATATTCCTCATCCCATGCACCAGACGGTGGAGCAGGCGTTGGCGCTGGTGCAGCGGCTGAGACCAAAGCGCGCATGGTTCACGCATATCGCGCACGATTTGTCGCACGCGGAAACCAACCAACGCTTGCGTGACGCGGGATTTCCCCATGTGCAACTTGCCTACGACGGCCTGCAATTCGATGTCAACGTGGACGCGCCCATCGAGACGCAACTTGAAAATCGAGACACCTGCAAACCTGCGACGAAGCGGTCCACCGGCGTAAGCACGTTTCCATCGCCGGCGGCTTGGAACGCTCACTACGCTTCTCCCAAACGATCCAGCGTGCTGGCGGTTGGAAATTTTGACGGCCTGCATTTAGGGCATCAAGCGATTTTGCGGGCTACCGTCGAACGCGCGCTGGAAACGAATGGGGTGTCAACGGCGCTGACTTTTGATCCACCACCATTAAAAATTTTGCGGCCAGAATCAGCACCACCGCGAATCTCCACCAATACGCAACGCGTTGAGTGGTGCAGCATTCTGGGCCTGGAAGCAGCAGTGGTGATGCCGTTCACGATAGAGCTATCGCGGCTGGCTCCCGAAGATTTTGTGGAGCAGATATTGGTCAGCGAGTTGCGCGTGGCCACCATTCTGGTGGGAGAGAATTTTCGCTTTGGGCATCGCCAAGCCGGCAACGTAAAACTGTTGCGCGAACTTGGCGAGCGACTGGGATTTGAAGTGGTGATTGTTCCGCCGGTTGTTTATCGCGGAGAGATTGTCTCCAGCACTATCATTCGCCGGGAAATTGTGGACGGCGACGTGAGCCACGCAGGCCGGTTGCTGGGGCGGCCGTTTGTTTTGACCGGTGAAGTGGTGAGCGGCACGGGAACAGGAAGCAAGTTTACTTTCCCGACGCTCAACTTGGTGCCGGAGCAAGAGTTGCTGCCGGCGCGCGGCGTGTACATTACGCGCACGTGTTTCCCCGGCGATTCGCGCAGTCACCGCTCGGTGACAAATATCGGGATGCGGCCCACGTTCAATGGAACTGCGCTAACGGTAGAGACGCACTTACTGGATTTTCGCGGGGAAATTCCTGCGAAGGGCATGGAAGTGCGCTTCTGGAAGCGCTTACGGCCGGAAAAAAAATTCAGTGGCGCTGCAGAGTTGCGCGAGCAAATTGCGCGGGACATTGACAGCGCCAACCGATTCTTCAACCGGCTGCGCAGATTGCGCTCGGCGCAATTGGTTTGAAGGCGGGCGCAACCTTCATGGAATCTCTTAAGCGCGTCGTGTCGTCTCATGAAGAGAGCCATTGTTTTTGGATCAAGTGGATTCGTAGGTTCGCATCTTCTGAGCGAACTGTTGAACAGTTCTGATTACGGACAGGTAACCGCCGTCGCTCGGAAAAGCCTGAATATCACTCACCCGAGACTAAGAACAGTGATAGGCGACTACAACTCCCTAGCGGGTGTGAAATCAGAAATCGCCGCGGATGAAGTCTTTATTGCTCTTGGCACAACCAAGACGAACTCGCCTGAGAAGGCCGCGTACTACCAAGTGGATCACGATTATCCGGTCCTGGCGGCACGGATAGCAAAAGAAAGAGGGGCGAAATCGGTCTTTCTGGTCACCGCAGTTGGCGCCAACCCTAATTCGAAATTCTTCTATGTACGGACCAAAGGCGAAACCGAGCGAGACGTGATCGCACTCAATTTCGAGCATACTCATATCTTTCGCCCCTCAATGATCATGGGGAACAGGAAAGAGAAACGTTCGCTCTTAGAAGAAGCACTGATGAGGTTTTGGTCTGCTTTAAATCCTCTCTTAATGTGGAAAGGCGATAAATATAAGGGCATAACGGGAGAAGATATTGCAAAAGCCCTGATTAAGTCGGCGAAGAATCAAACAGAGAAGCTAAAGATTTATCACTGGAGGGAAATGCAGGATTTGCTGCAAGGATAACTTGAGCTGGGACTGTGACGAAGCTCGAAGCGTCGTATGTCTCACAAAGCCGCGACCTACAAAGCTGTGGTCAATGCGAACGAGTGTGCTCGCGGCCATCTGCGGAAGCAGATTGCGGCGCGCTTTTTGACGGTGCCGCGAGCCTGGGATCGGCGGCCAGGCACGCGCCACAGTAACCGCCTACTTCGGTGCGCGAGATGGTTACTTTCATGTCGAAGTCGCGGGCGATTTGCTCTTTCAGCTGTTCGTAGAGGCGGCTCTCAAATTCGCGGACTTTGCCGCAACGCAAGCAGGCCACATGTATATGGTCGCGCGGGCCGTGACTCTCGTAGTAGTGGCGGTCGCCGCGCAAGTGCAGCAAGTCCAGCTCATCGATAAGCCCCTGTTTTTTTAGCAGGTCGATGGTGCGATACACAGTGACCAGATGCACGCCGGAATCGATTTTTTGCGCGCGCGCCAGAATCTGATCGACGTCCAGGTGCTGCTCAGCGGTGTCCATGACCTGCAGGATGACGCGCCGCTGCTTGGTCATGCGCAAACCGCGCTGCGATAAAATCTGCTGAAGTTTTCCGGTAGTTTCGGCGGTGTTGAGGCGTTCCCCGGTGGAGACGCGGCGGGACGGCGATGCTGCCATGCTAAGCCCTCCGGAGAACGTTACCGCGGATTTACGAGTGCCGGGGAAGCATTCGTATCAGCTCATTGTACCCAATCGTTGCGTATCACAGCAAAGAAGAGAAATGATCGGTAGTGGGTCAGTTTCCGGTTACCGCTGCCGGTTCAGATGGTCGACGCAACACTTGCTCGGAGTTGCTGTGCGAGATATTTTGGTGTGTGCTGCATGAGGGTTGCACCGTGTACGCTCACGTGCCCTGCGTGCGGGCTTTAAATGCTAAAGGTATTTTGTAAGGAGAGCCGATCATGACCAAGCATCGAATCCGTTTGATCTGTTTAATGGCAGTCTTGCAATTGGCAGCATTTTTGACACCACAGTTTGCTCAGGAGGCGGCCAAGGACAGCGAAATATCCGACCGACAGAGTTCACTACGCGGACTGATGGCGGCATTTATACGGACAATCAATACTGCCGAGGCATCGTATCATGCCGAACAAGGCTCGTATGGATCGTGGCAAACCCTCCTCGGAAACCAGGAATATCAAAAATATCTAAATGGTTGGCTCGCACAATTTTATCCACAATTTTACCCACATCCCGCCAAGGTCCAGTTCAGCATGCTGCCAGGAGTACTGCCTGGTCTGAATATGCGACTGACTGTTGCACCTGATGGCCAAAGTTACATAGTCTTCGCAGAAGGTGCAGCGGACAAAACCGGATTCGCGCTCGTCAGCGATGAGCGGGGCATCATCAGGGAGTGTAAGTTTTCTGATTGAGGCGTGTTTATCACTTAGGAACTATTTTGCCGGCAGCAGCGAGGCTGGTGCCCGGTTTGTCGGGTGATCGAAAACTGACCCACTACCAATGATCGGCAACCGCGGCGTGAGGGTTCTCTATTGAATCAGGCGAGCGTATGAGACCGGCCCCAGATTGGTCGAGGCACACGTTCACCGTGCTCAGCTTCCGATATGTGCGAAAGGCCCTGGCCTTAATCCCCTGATTCTGGCTGCCTTCCTGCAAATACGGGATTGAGCACATTCTGTCCCTTTAGTACAAGCGGGCTATCGTTATATGAGCTTCCGCATGGCAGGCTACTGAAATGGCAGTTGATCGTGGTGAGATGCCGTCGTGCGAATTGCTGCGAGGGACCGGGGTCGCGTTAGGTAAGTGAAACCATCCCAGTCGCATCCTTCCCGGTTATTTTCGAAGATTCGCGAAGGGGAGATTTTCATGAGCTTTCGAGCTAAGGCCCCGATTGCAGCTTTCTTTATGTTCACCCTGTTATCCACAGCGCGACCGCAGACGGCGGCGCCGCCGCAGGACCAAGACTTCTACTCGCTCCGCGAGCCCGCCGCCGCGGGAGACGCGCAGGCGCAGTTCGCCCTCGGGAACCATTATTTTAACGGCGTCGGCGTTCCTCAAGACTACCGTCAGGCGCTCCTCTGGTTTACGAAGTCCGCGAATCAGGGCTTTGCTCCGGCTCAAAATCAACTGGGCTACATGTATCAACACAAGTTCGGTGTGCCTCGGGATTACAAGCGCGCCCTAAGCTACTACCGTTCCGCAGCGAACCAGGGCTATGCGCTGGGGCAATACAATATTGGCGGCATGTACGAGGATGGTGTTGGCGTCAAGCGCGATTACAGACAGGCTCTTGATTGGTACCGCAAAGCGGCGGACCAAAATCTGCCGCAAGCCGAAAAGCAAGTTGGCTACATTTACCAGTGCGGATACAAGGCGAAGGTGAAGCAGGACTTTGCTCAAGCCCATGCCTGGTATCTTCGCGCCGCGGGCCACGGCAACGTTGACGCCGAAAACCAGTTAGGCTTTATGGCCGAGGAAGGATGGGGCCAGCCGCAGGATTACGCTGAGGCGCTTTCCTGGTTTTACAAAGCCGCGGACCATGGCAGCAACGACGCCATGGAAAACATCGGATATATTTTTCAGAATGGTCTCGGCGTGCCAACCGATTATGCAAAGGCCATGTTTTGGTATGACAAATCTGCAGCAGAGGGGAACAGCAACGCGGAAAACCAGCTTGGCTGGATGTATCAGTTCCGGCAAGGGGTCGAGCCCAATGACGCCAAGGCGGTGACCTGGTACCGCTTGTCTGCTGATCTGGGAAATCAGCGTGCCGCCAACAATCTCCACGCTTTCGAAGAAGTGCTGGAGGACCGCGGTTCGGGCGAGTGGGAAGCCGCCAACGCCACCGTCACCGACGCTGCGATCGCGCGGGCTAAGCGCTGGGCAACCATCCAGGATCTTCAGCGCCGCATTGCCGGATTAGAGGGCGACGCACAAGACCAGGACGATCTTGCCGACCAACTAACACATACCGGCAAAGGCAAAAACGATGCCATGACCAAGCTTTTCAATGCGGTCGGCAGTGTTCCCGCTGTGAAGTACCACGTCGAGGCTGCAAAGTATCGCGCCGAAGCGGCACACCTGCGTGATCAGCTGGCTCAAATCGAGAATCAAGACAAATTCTCCGCTGGCGTCCCTACTCCCTAACGCGACCCGCGACGGCAACTGGATTATTTTGACGACAATCCCGGAGCTCGATTACGCTCTTCAAATGTCAAAGGCTGCCGACAACAACTCGTGGGAGCGTTATCGCAAGGCGGTGAGCGCGAGTACCGAGTTAACCCGGCAGGACAAGAAAAGAGAAGCGTTGCGATTGCTGGATGACGCCATCGCAATGGCCGAGAGCGAAAATGAAAGCCGATGGGTGCTCACTCTCAGCCACCACGCTGCCAACATCTCAAGGTTTCTCGAAGACTTGCCACGAGTCAAGCATTACTACCTAGAATCTCTGAAGTTTAATCCAGAGAATCCTCGCGCTTTATCGGGCTTAGCGGACGTTGCAAAAGCAGAAGGCGAGCTTGAACTGGCAAAGGAATATGCGGCGCGTTGCTATAAAGCGCTCATAGTGGGTGACGACTTCTTAAAGAAAGAGCGACTCGAAACGCTCATTCACAAATGGCCCCAGGTTTCTCAATACTGAGACACCTCTCAGTTGTTCAGCAAAACAGTTGTCGCGAGCCAGTGTCCAGCCGCTCTTAGAGCGGCTGCATGCTGCATCGTCGGAAGGCTCATGACGCGGATCAATCCAATATTCAAGAAGTAGTGCAACCCAGCGAAACAGTGAAACTATAAGATAAACTTCTTCGTCCTACCCGAGAGATGGGCTGGCCAAGCCGACGGAGGCTTGATGGATCATCGGTCTTTACATGTATTTTTCTTCGCTGCGGTGATGGCCTGCGTACAAAGTGCGGCTCCTCCCCAAGATCTTCAGTTCTCAGCCAACGAAACGCCCGCCGCGCGGCAAAGACGCCTCTACAAAGAATCAAAACCATATCTGAATGATTCTCTTTCTGAACTGCAGAAAGCCATGCCGGAACTGCGCGGTCTCAAAGCTGACGAGAAAGATCTACCCGCGCTGCTCACTCACGTTGGACAAGAAATAGAAGAGTTGTCGCTGCAGATGCCGAACCTCATCTCCAGCGAAGAGGTCATTCAGAGTAGACCTGGCTCGCGATCGGGCCGTTCAAGCCGTCAACAGTTCAACTACCTGATTCTTGTTCACCGGACCGCCACCGGCGCAGAAATGAGCGAGTACAGAACCGACCTGCAGAATAACGCAATCGGTCAGCCCGGCGCAGATCCGCGAGCTCCGACCGCGCACGGTTTCGTCCTCGCGTGGAAATACTTCCATCCCACGGTGCGCGCGGAATCTCAATTCCGTTATTTGGGAAGGCAAAAAATCGATGGCCGCAATGCCGATGTTGTAGCCTTTAGCCAAACACCCGGCCTCGTTGGCGCGCCCGGCGAGATCCGTATTGGAGCCGAGGCTTTCCCGATGTTGCATCAGGGCATTGCGTGGATTGATGAGTCCACCTTTCGAATCCTTCGTTTGCGCACCGATCTGCTAGCTCCACAGCCCGAGGCTCAACTGGAGAAACTAACGACCACGGTCGACTTCGCCGAAGTGCGAATCCCACACAGCGAGCTCCGCCTGTGGCTTCCGCGAATGGCTGTCGTGGATTGGAAAACCATTCCGGGTAGCTCGGTGGACTTATCGGCAGCTGTGGTTTCCGGTCGCTACCTGGAGCGGCACTTGTATTCCCATTATCATCTCTACCAAGTCGAGATAAAGATCGGCTCCTAGCCAGCGTCTGAAGGACAAAGAGAAGCGTAAAAATTTAGGAGTGGATGGGGAGCATGCGCATTACGTCGTTGTACACGGCGTAGGCCATGATGGCTAGCAGGAAGACGAAGCCGACCTGCACGAAGCGTTCTTTGAAGGCCATGCTTAGGTCGCGGCGCATCACCCCTTCGATGGCCAGCAGCAGAATGTTGCCGCCGTCGAGGATGGGGATGGGCAGAAGGTTCAGGATGCCGAGATTGACGCTGATCAGCACCATCAGGGAGAGGACCGCGAGCGCGCCTTTGCGCACCGCTTCGCCGGCGGCACGAGAAATGCCCACGACACCTGAAAGCTGCTTCACGGAAACGCGACCGCTGAATAACTTGGCGACGACTCCCACGGTTTCCGAAATGCGTTCGCCGGTCATGACCACCGCGTCGTGCATTCCTTCGCGGAGCCCTTCACGGCGGTAGGATGTCTGGTCGCGAACAGCGACGCCCACCTGATAAATTTTTTCGCCTGACTCGGTCACGCCTTGCGCAGGCGTTACCTGGGTGTGAATGGTTTGACCGTTGCGCAGCAAATCCAACTGCACGGGCTTCCCTTCCGAACCGCGAACGCGATCGACGAATTGTCCCCAGTACTGAATTTTCTGACCATCCACGGATTGGATGGTGTCGCTTTCCTTCAATCCGGCGTGGTTGGCTGGACTGCTGGGTGCGACTTCGTCAAGCACAGGGAGCAGCGGCGGATAACCGAGCAGACGGTCGGCGACAGCGGAATCGGTCAGCGTGGTCTGCACGGTGCGCCGTACGCCGGCGTTTTCTACGTCGGCGGAGACGCTGGCGCCGGGTGTTTGTTCCCTGAATATTTTGGCGGCTTGCTCCCAGGTTGGGTTTGCCACGCCGTTAAGGCTGAGAATTTTGTCGCCGGGACGAAACGGGCTGGTTTGCGCGTCAGACTTTGCACTTAAGGCTACGACCTGCACGGGTTGATCGAGGTAAGCGGAATGGGGCACGCCGAACACAATGAACAGAACAGCTAACGCCACTACCGGGAAGATCAGATTCACTGCCGGGCCTGCAAAAGAAATCAGGGCACGCTGCCAGCGCGGCTTGCTCATTAGTTCATCGGAAGAACCGGTGGGCGGTTTGTCGCCAGCGTCCACGTCGGACATGTCCTGACCAGCCATGCGCACGTATCCGCCAAAAGGAAGAGCGCTGACGCGCCAATCGGTGGCGCCGCTTTTCCATCCAAAAAGGCGCGGACCAAAGCCGATGGAGAACACATCGACGCGCACCTTGAACAGCCGAGCCACAATGAAATGGCCCCACTCGTGAATCATGATCATCAAACCAAGAACCAGCGCGACGCCTAGCAGCAAATTCATGCGACTTTCTCTCCCGACTTTTTTGCCCTTGCAGTCTTCTTATTCTACGACGGCGGATTTCATTGTGTAATTAAATTCGGCCTAAGATGCCACCGCGGCAACTGACAACCGAGCCACTTCTTCCGTGGCCATTCGACGGGCTTCCGCGTCGGCGGCGAGCACGTCGGACATATTTTCAAACTTCACGCGCGGCGTGCGCTCCAGCACGCTTTCAATCACTTCCGCGATGCCCGGGAAGGAAAGCCGGCGCTCCAGAAAGGCAGCGACTGCAATTTCATCGGCGGCATTCAAAGCACAAGGCAAAGCGCCGCCTTTTTTCATAGCTTCCCGCGCTAATTTCAAACAGGGGAAACGCCGGGTGCTGGCCGAGGCGAAATCCAACCGCTTTAGTTTCTTCCAGTCCAGCGCTATCTGGTTAGATGCGATTCGTTCGGGATAGGTTAACGCGTATTGGATGGGCATACGCATGTCGGTAGGACCCAGCTGGGCCAGCACGCTGCCATCAACAAATTCCACGAAGGAGTGCACCGTGGACTGCGGATGGATGACCACATCGATCTGATCAGGGCGCATACCAAAAAGCCAGCGGGCTTCGATGATCTCGAAGCCTTTGTTCATCATGGTGGCGGAATCGATGGTGATGCGGTTACCCATGCGCCAGTTGGGATGGGCCAAAGCTTGCTCCGGCGTGATGGAATCGAAATTTGAGAGTGGAGTCTTGCGGAACGGTCCGCCTGAGGCGGTGAGGACCAGGCGCCGGACTTCGCTGGATTTGCCGCCGCGAAGGCATTGATGCACGGCGTTGTGTTCGCTGTCAACGGGAAGGAGTTCGCGGCCTGCTTTTTTAGCTGCGGCCATGACCAATTCGCCGGCGGCGACGAGAACTTCTTTGTTGGAAAGCGCCACGGTCTTGCCGAGTTTTACGGCTTCGTAGGTGGCTTCCAGGCCGACGATGCCGACGGCGGCGGAAACGACAATTTCGGCGCGCGCAAGGGTCGCGATTGTAAGCATGCCTTCGCGCCCGTGGTGAATGCTGGGAACCGGCGCGATCCTTTTGGCGCGTAGGCGTTCGGCGAGCTCGTCCGCTTTTTGCGGATTGGCGACAGAAACAACGTTGGGGCGGTGCCGCTCAATTTGTGAGACGAGTTCGTCGAGGTTCGAGCCGGCAGCCAGTCCGCACACGACGAATTGATTGGGGAGCAATTCCACCACGGAGAGACATTGGCGTCCGATGGAGCCGGTGGACCCGAGGATGGCTAAATGATTCACGCAGGCTCTTTCTGGTAGTGTCGTAACTTCACGGGCGCTTCATTTCAAGCCTAAGGCCGTAGGATGCTTCGGCTGATAGAGGCCGACCTCACCGCCACCGGGAAGCCGCATTTTCGCAATTGAACCCCACCATGCTTCCTGAACCTTAGAGCAGCTGACGCCCTTTTTCGCGAGTGAAGCCATCTCAACTTGCAAATCGTCGCACATGAAGTAGAGTTCGTGGGCGCCATTCTCATCGGATGGGTGGATTGCGGCTTCTCCCGGCGGAAGGGCGAAGATCAGCCAGCCGCGACCCGCATCCACGGATTTTAACCCGAGAATGTCGCGGAAGAATGCCCGGTCTGGTTCGGCGTCTTTACTGTAGACAATCACATGAGCCCCAGAAATCATATTGTCCCTCCCAAAGAAATGCACGGAACAGTCAGCCGGCTGCATGTTCGGTGGAATCTCGAAAACTGAATCGAGATCAAATTAGGACATTACCTCTTCCTGCATGAGCGTTGAGTGGATCACCACCGGATCCGCCTCACGGGGACACGCGCCTAAACGCTGGGCTGGTAGACCAAAACAAAATAGTACCAGACTACGGGGATGGCCAGAATAAGCGCGTCGATGCGATCGAGCATGCCGCCGTGGCCGGGCAAGAGCGCGCCGGAGTCTTTGACTCCTGCGCTGCGTTTGTAGGCCGATTCGAGCAAATCGCCGATTTGGCCGGCGATGTTACCGACGGCCGCAGCGCCAAGCAAGATCACGATGGGCACCGATAACCACCGCGTAAACGCGAAGGCTACAAGGATCGAGCTGGCGAAACCGGCGATGGAGCCTTCCCAGGTTTTCTTGGGGCTCAGATGCGGGGCGAAGGGATGTTTGCCGAGTGCGCGGCCTGCGAAGTACGCGGCGGAATCGCTGGTCCAGATCAGCACCAGCACGAAAAGCAGGAGACGCGGCCCTTCCCTGCCGAGTGCATGGAGGCGAATCGCGTACGTAAGCGGGAAAGCTACGAGCAACAAACCGCTGGAGCTGATACCGGCCGAAGGCAATGCTTCGACGATAGGGCGTTTGGTTGCCAGGGTGATGAGCGCAATTCCCAGTACGAAAAGAAAGACGGCGTCTTCTGCGCGAGGAAAAAAACTGTGAAGGAGCCAGACCAGCCGCGCGGGGTAAATAATGCCGCCAAATTCTCCCCAGCGGACCGCGGTGGTTAGCCACTGCAGGTACAAAATAATCAGCGCGCAAGTGGCGGTCCAGAAACGATACGCGCGATGACCCATGGCGTCGCCCAGCGCGAAATATTCAAAGAGCGCGAGCAACATCACCAGCGCCAACACCAGTGCCACAACTATAGTCGAGCCCCACAAAACGAGGCTAACAACAACGGGAATTAACACCGCGGCGGTAGCCACCCTTTTCCAAGTCATCAAAGACGAGTCCCCTGTTTTAGTGCCGGAACATTACATCACATTGCGTCCGGAAAATATTGGTCGACACGTGTCGACTGAAAAATCCGTTAGAAATCTTCCGCCCGAAAATCCCAGCGAGACGCGACAAGTTAGGTTGACGAAGGGTAAGACGGGTGGTAGATTCGCGGCCTCTCACCGGAACCAGGCCCGGGCCCCAGCACCAACATCCTAAATTTATGATTGTGAGGAGGCTACCAATGCGAAAAGTATTGTCGATAGCTGCTTTGACGGCGACTTTGCTCATGGCGAGCGCGATGCGCGCGCAGAACCCTAACTACGAAGCAGGACCGGTATGGCGCGTGAATTATTACTCGATCAAACCTGGGCAAGGAGATGCATTCTGGAAGGACTTCCGGGAAAATCTTAAACCTATCTATGACGAATTCAAGAAAGCAGGATACATCCTGGAGTACAAAGTTTTCACGAACCCGGTTACAGATCACCCGCACGATTGGGATGTCGCGGTTGGCTTGTTGCATCCGAATTGGGCGGCACTCGATCAGCTAGACGCGAAAGGCGCGTCCACAGCGAGCAAGCACTATGGTAGCCGCGAGGCAATGATCGAATCCGGAAAAAAACGTAATGAATTACGGGAAGTAGTTGCGAGTCATCTGGCGCGTGAAGTTTCGGTGAAGTAGACAGGCGCTGATTTTTTGGCGGGCCTGCCCTTACATTTCTGCAGGGGTAGGCCTTTTATTTTTTATTTTATTCAAAGAGAGAGGGGCTACGGCGGTCGTTACTTGCCGGCGGCGTGGGGCGAATCGGCGATAGCGTCGACCCCGGAGTTGGCGGGGGAATTTGGCTGATTCAGACCGCCGTAGCGGCGATCACGTTTCTGGAATTCCACCAGGGCTTCGAGCAGGCGTGCGCGGTTGAAATCGGGCCAGAGTGTTTCGCTGACGTACATTTCGGCGTAGGCGATTTGCCAGAGCAGGAAATTGCTTACGCGCATTTCTCCGCTGGTGCGAATGAGCAGATCGGGGTCTGGCAGGCCTTCAGTGTAGAGGTAACTGGAAACTTCATCTTCGGTGATGCGCTGGAAATGGCCGTTGCTGTCGTTCCGCGGCTGTTCGCCCGCGTCCCCGTTTTTTTGCTTCGCGGGCACATGTCCGTTGCGTCTCGTAGCGGCGTGACCGTTAGCCGCATGGCCATTGGTTCCGTTGCCGGCGCGCTGCGCGAGGATGGCGTTCATGGCGTCGACAATTTCCGCGCGGCCACCGTAGTTGAAGGCGATGCACAGGCACATGCCGGTGTTTGCGGCGGTCTGCTCGGTGGCTTGGCGCACGTCTTTCTGCACACCGACGGGGAGCTCATCGATGCGGCCGAGAAAACGCATGCGGATATTATTCCGCTGGATGAGCGGCATCTCTTTGCGGATATATTCACGGAGGAGCTGCATGAGGAAATCGGTTTCAACTTTGGGGCGGCGCCAATTCTCGACGGAAAAAGCGTAAAGGGTCAGAGCTTCGATGTTGAGGCGCGCGCAAGTTTCAATGGTAGTGCGGGCGGTCTTGGTGCCGTAGCGATGGCCGGCGATTCGCGGAAGATGGCGGCGCTGCGCCCAGCGGCCGTTGCCGTCCATGATGACCGCCACGTGGCGTGGCATGCGCGAAAGATCGAGCAGTCGGAGGAGTTCGGACTCCTCCACGCTCAAGGGACCCAGTGTCTTCGGAGCGCCAATAGTCGATGGCAAGAGTTGTTTGGTATGTGGCACGGCGACCGTCGCGAGGTTCTTGGGCGATTTCCCTTTACCGCGCAAAGTTAACATACCGATTGTAGGGATGCAAACGATGTGTCGCGAGAGTATCCGGCCAGTTTCCGAGTATGCGACTACGCAGGAGTTGACGTTTGATTCGCCAATGAAAGGCTAGAATACTTCTTCACGAGGGAATATGAGGCTCCACAATTTTGACATATCGTCATCAATTGAATTCCAGTCCGGCGGTCTATTTTGGGACATTCACAACTTTGCGAATTTCGATGGCCTAGAGTTGATTAGGACAGAAAATGCCGCTGTCATCCGTTGGAGCGTGCCCGTCGCATCGAATCCTTGGGGTTGTTACGAAAATAAGTTTGCCGGTATGGAATTGCATTTCGAAAACTTGGTTTTCTTACATGTGGGGCCTCGCGATGAAGAAATGCCGATGACGGAAGACTCCTGTGTATCTGCCATTTTGATGGTGAACCCCACTATCGAACACGACGAGTTGTACATGCGGCAGGTTCTCGAAATGACCTCTTCCTTCCGTCTCGCGTTTCAGTTTCAAAGTAGGCGTGTAATCGAAATAGAATCTGAAATCGTCAAACTGGTACCTATTCGCGAGCTTCATTCAAGAGCGACGAGCTGATAGTGGGGTTGTGAGTGCTATAACAATTTTTTAATAGCAACCTGGGATTCCAGTGCTTCTGTCCGGCCCGCATGTATGGAATCGGTTGCAAAACTGACAGGCACGCGAGCGTGAATTGTGCTGCCCCGCTTGGGTTGCGATTCGATCGAGAGTGTACCGTTCACGAGTTTCAGCCGCTCCTCCATACGGTTAAGACCAAGCCCCTTAGCCTTCCTTGCCGCGTCGAGGTCAAAGCCTACACCGCAATCGATGATTGTGAGATGAATCTCATCTGATATTCTCCACAATCGCCCAGAGAACCGCCGCGCCCCGCTATGTTTCACCGCATTGTGCAGGGCCTCCTGTAGTACGCGGAGGAGACAAACGGTAATGTCCGGCGGCAGGGAAATGCGTACACAGTCGCTCTTGAAATCAATCTCAACCCCTCTGCGCCTGCCGTAATCCGTGCAGAAGCTATTCATGACCGCCCCAATGTCGAGATATTCCAGCCTTGGAGAGTACAACTCATGTGCCAAGGTTTTGACATCGGTTGCTATCTCCAACGTTCGTTTCATTACTGCGTCTATGCGATTGGAAACCTCCGCCATAGAATTGGTGGTACCTGTTTTGATTTGTTCGATCTCCAACACCAACATAGCCAGGCGCTGACCAATGTCTTCGTGAAGGTCGCCTGCGATCCGGTGACGCTCCTGTTCTTCTGCTTCAATCACCCTGAAGTTAACGCTGGAAAGCGCATCTTCCGTCTGCTTGCGCACCCTGGCCACCAGGCGAGCGATGAGCAACGAAGTGACCAAGAGAACCACGATGGCCACATAATCCGAGCGGATCGTCAACCCGGAAAGACTTAGCGGGAGGAGCAAGGTACGCGAGGCACAGGGCCGCGAGGATGGAAGCAACGATTGACGAAACAACCCCCCCTACCCGGGCTAGTACCACGACGACAATCACAAAGAGGAAGCCGGCCGTAGCAATATTGAAATGCAGTCGGTAGCAAATAACAGTAACTGATGCCAGGGCTAGGCCGGCAACTGAACATTCCGCCGCTGAGCGCGAGAATTTATTCATTATGGTTATGGAGTAGGAGGCTGCGATTTCCGGTGACGTGTGCATTCTCCGCCAAAAAGCTGAGCCCTACAAGGTTTGAAACCTGAAATTCATGTAAACAAGCCACGGCGCTAACAACGAGGAGGGAGTGGTAGCACGGCTCCCGGTCGTGTCAATGGCCACTCGGAAGTAATCCACATGCTTGGTTAACGCTGCGGGCGGCGAGACACCTAAGTTGTAACGACCGCTCAGTTCCGCAACGACTTTAGCGAAAGTTTTTCACCAACATGATTCTAGAGTTCGCCCATTCGTACCGCCCGTATTGCCCGCCCTCTTGGTCGTTTTGAACATAGAGAATTGATCTGCCGTCAGGAGATACGGCCAATCCCACAGATGGTCTGTCGACGGCGGCGACCAAAGTCACCTTTTTGCCTGATGCAAAGTCAAGAAAATTCACGCCTGATTTGGTCCCACTATTGGGACCGAAGAAGTAAATCCCGTTGGGAGCTAGGGCCCAATTCCACCAACTCTCTCCTGCAGGCTGATCCAAAACGCGGATTTCCTCTCCGCCGTTCAAGAGCATCTTCCATATGCCCGGTGTGTCATATTTCGTGTAGTAAAGAAAACGGCCATCGGCTGATTCGGCAGCAAAGACCCCGCCATTCGCGGTTACCTGGGTAGGGGTCCCTCCGTTGACTTGTGTCTTCCATAGCTGGAACGGCCCACCACCTTTGTCGGAATAGAAATAAATCCACTTTGCATCTCGCGACCAATTGGGCCCGCCGTTGTCTGCTCCCGGCAAGGTGGTCAGCATGCGCGGCACGCCGCTGCTCACATCGAGAAGATAAATTTCGCTGTGCTCTTTGGGGCGGAACTCGAAGGCAATATAGCGGCCGTCCGGCGACCAACGCGCGGCCCCGGCCGTACCACGCAAGGAGGTCAATTGCCCACAATTGGAGCCGTCGCTATCACAAGCCCAAATCTCCGTATACCCTAAGCGATCCGATTCGAACGTAATCCTTTTTCCGTCGGGGGAAAAGTGCGGCCGTGACCCACCTTTCGATATCACAACCGTAGGCGGCCCTTGAGGGTGTTTTTCGTCCCTGAGGTTTAGCCGTAAGATGTCTACCTTGTTGTCCATCAGCTGGTAGGCAAGTTGATCACCTGTTGCTGAAATTGAAGGGAACGCCGCCACCACACCGACGCCTGGAACCGGCTGTGGCGTACCGCCGGAAGCGGGTATGCGCCACAAACCCGCGAGACCTCCTCGCGTCGATGAGAATACGATTTCACGACCATCCGGAGTCCAAGCAGGAGGCCCATATATGCAGGTGTTGTCGAAAGTCAGCCGTTTTGGTGAGCCACCCCCGGCGGGTGCGACATAGAGATCTTCCACGACACCTGCAGCAATGCCTCGGACGAAAGCTACCATCGAGCCGTCGGGCGAGAAAGCCGGACCATAGTCGAGGGTCTGACTTGGCGGTGAGGTAAGCGGTCGTATGATGGAATCGGCAACCGAAAGCAGGGCAATCCAGGCATGAGTCTTGTCTGGCTGGGTGTCGGAAAAGGCCAGGACTTTGCCAGTGGGTGACCAATCCAGAGACCGACCGTTGACCCGCCACGGAGGGAGTGACGAAACTTGGTGACCTTCCGGCGGCCATGAGAATACACGGTGCTCGGTGCCGCCAAAAGCTGGGAGTACATAAATATCGACTCCGCTGTCCGAGGGACGGGAAAAAGCGATCTCTCGGCCATCGGGTGACCATGTTGGACAGCAGTCGCCAGAATTGGTGGTAAGCCGAAGAGACTTCTGGCCACCAATCATCGCGGTGTAAATACCGGAATACTTCGCCGCATGAAGGACAAAGGCGACATGGTTGCCATCGGGCGAGAATGCCGGCTGGACCTCAAAGCCGGACAGGCCTGCCAGCGGCAGCACTTCAATCGGCGGCAACGGAACCACATTAGGACTTCGCGAAAACCACCATATTCCCACGCCGCATAGCACGGCAAACACCGTGACCCCAACCGACATCCACCGGGTCTTGGCCGTGAATTTCTTCGAGCGCCGTTCCAGAACAAGTGGCGCTTGCGGCATGGGTTTGTCCACCGCACTGATAAAGCGATAGCCACGGCGAGGAAGGGTTTCGACGAACCTGGGGTTGTCAGCATCATCTCCCAATGCTATTCGGATCTTGGCAATTGCGGTGTTGAGGGCCTGGTCAAAGTCCACGAAGGTATCGTCGGGCCAAACCTTTTCGCGCAACTCGTCCCGACTAACCAACTCGCCCGAGTGTGACAGCAGGATGGCACAGACCTGAAATGGTTGGCCCTGCAACGGCACGCGGACACCGTTCTTGTGCAGTTCCCCTGTCTGCAAGTCCGCTTCGAAGACTCCGAAACGAACAACCCGAGCAGAACTGTTGGAGTGATCCATGTGGAGTACCCGGCAGTGTGCTCGAACTCTAGCACTGTTGCTGACCTGTTCCAACGGGGTATACGCGGCCGGGCCATCGAAACCGAGTGCTACCAACAGTTAGCTGGTAGAGAAGAAATGAATGAGTAATCTATCCGGCGTCCATTGAGATACCTATCGGTGTAATTCACGGTTGGCGTCCTCGCAAGTCTAGAGGTGAACGCCAATGAACCGCCTACGTTTGTCCAGTTATTTGGTGGTGGTCCTTACACTGACGCACACGAACCTCGGTTGGTGCCAAACGACGGGTGCAACAACCGCTCTCACAGCGCAAAAAACGCAATCGCTTGTTCACGTCGCGAGCAAGGTACCTATTCGCCTGTACTGGGGCTACGCGGTAATCGTTGAAGGATCAATCGGCAATGTGCAAAAGCTAAACTTCCTGGTGGACACCGGCGCTTACCCAAGCGTCGTCGACCAGAAAATCGCGCGAAATCTTGGCTTAGCCGAACAACCCGGCAGAGTGAACCTGTCGAAAAAAAGTGTGGAGGCTCGGCTAGTGGTCCTGCCTTCCTTACTTCTTGGCCCGCTTTATGCAGAGTCCCTTCCCGTTCTGATGGAAGATCTCTCATATTTTCAGAAGATCCTCGGTCACAAAGTGGATGCGATTGTGGGCCTGGATGTCCTCAGGAAAAGCAGTTTTGCCATCGACTATAGAACCAAAGAAATGCTCTTCGGCCCAATCGAGACCCTGACGCTTTGCACCCCGTTCGACACCGATACACCTGTCGTGACCATTCGAATGCAATTCCAAAATCGGCGGTTACGACTAGTAGTCGACACCGGCGGTCCAGATCTAATGCTATTCCAAAGTCGAGTGCCCGAGACCGCCAGCTTACCCGTACTCGGGACAGAAAATGTGGCTGATGTGAGTGGAACGTTTCAACGCCGACAAGTACGCATTCCCGGGATCTTCCTAGGCAAAGAAGCAATCGGCGCCCAGGAAATATTTGTAGTGAACGACCAAAAGGATGACGGCGACGATTTTGATGGTGTCCTGGGGGTTAGAGGGCTTCGGTTCTCGAAAATTGCATTTGACTTTGAACACCGTATGTTCTGGTGGCAACCATAGATCAACACGCTAATCCGAAAGACGACTTACCGCCGGTTACGAGTATTCGAAAATTATCCACATGTGTGGTAAACGCGCATACCGACAACATGTATTTCAATTCCGGTAACTAACGGTTATTCAACGCGATCGACTAACGCTTTCGCACGGCAGTTGGGAACAGGTTAGGCCGGGTCGCGGTTACTTTTGCCGCAGCGGCATCAGTATTGGGAATGTTATAGGTTTTCGAGCCTAGGGATGCAATCGATGTGCCGCGAGAGTATCCGATCAGTTTCCGAGCACGCGACTTCGCGGGACTTGGCTCCTGGAACGGAGTGGGAAAGGTTTCGATGAATATCAGTTTAAAGTATCGCGAACCAAGCGAGACGGTCGTATGATGGCGCTGATTCCGGAGCGAAAAGCAGATTTTTCCCGAGACTATTCGCGAACAAATGGACTTGCCAAGCTGCGAGTTTGCTCCAGTCGGAGTAGGGATCATGATCGCTCACAACCCCCTCCACGGATCCGGACGAGCGGATTTCCCGCATCCGGCTCTTGCCTTAGGTAACGACGCCCAGCGTTGGCCAACAGCGGCGAAGCTCATGCGGCGCAGAGGATAGGGATGACAGACGATAGGCACACGCAGCCAGCGGTGGATTCGTAGACATCCTTGAGATCGAAATAGTCCGCTTTCAAAAAGTCGGCGATTAATGCTTTGACAGTGGCGGGAGAAATGTGTCCTTCCTGTGTTCCGGTGACTGCGACAAATTGCTTGCCATCGTAGTGAAGCCGACCGTCTTCAAATACCTACAGCGAATAAACTGGACAGAAACCGTAACATGCCGTGCGCCTAAGTGTGATAACGGGCAACTCCTGCGCGCTGAATATCCAAGTTAATGACGTTAACGTTAACAAGGCAACTATTGAACTAATACATTTCATGACTGTTAGTCTGACATACAGAGTCCGCAAGGCGATAAATACTGATTTAACGCGCATACCGGAGATGTGAATTTCAAGTTCCTGGTAGTCAGCGGTATTTAGCGCGGATCGACGAGCGCTCTCGCGCGGTAGTTGAACGGCTCGCGCGGGGGCGGTTAGTCTTGCCGCAGCGGTGGCATTGGTATTGGAATGCTATAGGTTTTCGAGCCTACGCCCACTCCGCCGAGACAAGTGTTTGGAGGAATGGTGCAGATGGAGCGGGTGCCCTGGCATTCGGCGGCCCAGAACATCATTCCCAGCATTCCGTCAGTGGTTCCCGCTCCCGCTGGGGCGACGGTTTCCACAAAAGTTCCAGTGG
>Ga0210409_10001825_pt1 | contig 26720 bp, 25 predicted proteins | sample IncBWH17MmetaG_FD_161649 | JGI IMG/M metagenome (GOLD analysis project Ga0210409, IMG submission 161649) | Forest soil microbial communities from Barre Woods Harvard Forest LTER site, Petersham, Massachusetts, United States - Inc-BW-H-17-M | ecosystem: Environmental > Terrestrial > Soil >...
CGCTGCACCGGCTTCAGTCCATCCCCGAGGAACGGCAGCGCGCGGTCGAGGATCACGTACATCGAGTAGTCGAGATACGCCTTCTCGGTAAAGGTGGAGAGCGGCTGCCGCTCGACGCCCTCGAAGTTCAGTTCCTGGTTCTGCGGCGGGCCGCTCATACCTGCACTTGCGCGAGGTTGCCCTTCTCCTCGAGCCACTCACGCCGGTCCGCGGCGCGCTTCTTGGCGAGCAGCATGTCCATCAGCTGATCGGTGTTGTCCTTGCCCTCGATGGTGAGCTGCACCAGGCGCCGGGTGCGCGGGTCGATGGTGGTCTCGCGCAGCTGCGTCGGGTTCATCTCGCCCAGGCCCTTGAAGCGCGTGACGGTGGGTCGTGTGCGCGGGCTTTCTTTCTCCACTTTCTTGAGAAGCTGATCGCGCTCGCCATCATCCAGCGCGTAGTACACCTGCTTGCCGGCATCGACGCGGTACAGCGGCGGCATGGCGACGTACACATGGCCGTGCGCCACCAGCGGCCGAAAGTGCCGCAGGAACAAAGCGCACAGGAGCGTCGCGATGTGCTGACCGTCCGAATCCGCGTCCGCCAGGATGCACACCTTGTGGTAGCGCAGCGGACTTAAGTCCGCGGAGCCCGGGTCGACGCCTAAGGCAATGCTGATGTTGTGGACTTCCTCGCTGCCGGCGATCTGCCCGGCGTCGAGCTCCCAGGTGTTCAGGATCTTGCCGCGCAAGGGCATGATGGCCTGGAAGTCCTTATCGCGCGCCTGCTTCGCCGAGCCGCCGGCCGAGTCGCCTTCGACCAGGAACAGCTCGCAGCGGCGCGGCTCCTGGCTTACGCAGTCGGCAAGCTTGCCCGGCAAGGCAGGTCCCCCCGCAATGCGCTTGCGCACGATCTTCTGGGCAGCCTTGGCGCGCTCCTGCGCGTTGGCGATCGCGAACTGCGCGATGCGCTCGCCGGCATCGGGGTGACGATTCAGCCACAGCGCCACCGAGTCACGGGTGAAGCCTTCCACCAGGGCCGCGGCATCGCGGCTGCCTAAGCGTTCCTTCATCTGCCCGGCGAACTGCGGATCGTTCATTTTCACCGACAGCACGTAGTTGGCCTTGTCCCACACGTCTTCGGGGGTGAGCTTGATGCCGCGCGGCACGAGATTGCGGAACTCGCAGAACTCGCGCACCGCCTGCGCCACCCCGGCGCGCAGCCCGTTGACATGGGTGCCGCCTTCGATGGTGGGTATGAGGTTCACGTAGCTCTCGCCGATCGCAACTGGCGCGTCCGGCGCCCAGCACAGCGCGAAATCCACCGCGTCGTCATCCCCGGTCCGCGTCGCGGTGATCGGCTCCGCCGGAATGCGTTCGTTCTTTTCCAGTTCCTCGATGAGGTAAGCGCCGAGGTCGCCGGTGTAGAACCACTCGTCCTTCTCACCCGTGGCTTCGTTTTTGAACGTGACGCGCAGGCCCGCGCACAGCACCGCCTTGGCCTTGAGCGTGTGTTTCAGCTGTGGGACGGAGAACTTGTCGGAGTCGAAGAACTTCGGATCCGGCCAGAAGCGCACCGTGGTGCCGGTGTTGCGCGCCCCGACGGTGCCGATCTCCTCGAGCTTCGAGCTGATCTTCCCCTCCTTGAAGGCGATGTTGTATTCCTTGCCGCCGCGCCGGATCCAGCACTCGAGGTGCTTCGACAGCGCGTTCACCACCGAGACGCCGACCCCGTGCAGGCCGCCGGAAAACTTGTAGGTCTTGTCGGAGAACTTACCGCCGGCGTGCAGGCGCGTGAGGATCAGTTCCGCGCCACTCACCTTCTCCTTTGGATGGATGTCGACCGGCATGCCGCGGCCGTCGTCGGCGACCTCGAGCGAGCCGTCCTTGTAGAGCGTGACCTTGATCTCCTTGCAGTAGCCGGCGATCGCCTCATCGACACTGTTGTCGATGACCTCGTGGGCGAGGTGATTCGGGCGCTGCGTGTGCGTGTACATGCCCGGTCGTCGCCGGACAGGTTCGAGGCCGCTCAGGACCTCGATATCAGCAGCGTTATAGGACTGGCTCATCCGGTCGCGCGGGTATCCACGATGAGCGCCACTGGGGCGCGGGCGCGCGCGATATTAACAGACGCAAGCGCGCGGGCGCGTCGGCGCTACGAGCGCCGCCACGACAGGTCTGTAATGAGCGCGGCGCGCAGCGGCGCGGGCACCGCCTCCAGTGCATGGCGGTAGTGCTCGTGATCGACGCCGGCGCCGAGCGCCGCCCCGGCACGCAAGGCCACGATCATCGCCGGCGTAAGCTCGAAGCGCAGGAAATGCACGGCGGAAGTTTTTTCCTCGTTCTCGCGCTCGAGGTCCTCGTCCGCGACGGCGAACACCCGCGCCTGGCCCGCCACCTGCACCCAGCAGCGCCCCTCGATGCCCTTGAGTTGCGCGAGCGCCCGGGCGCGCTCTGCCGGTTTCGGAAACTCGATCAGCAGCGTGACTTTCCAGTTGCTGCCATCCGGGATCAGCGGGTTGTAGGCGGCGAGTTCCTCGGCGATGCCGGCGGGCTCGAAGATGCGCTCGGCACGCAGCATTTCCTGCACCTGGTACTGCATCGTCAGGCGATCCTCGAAGCACCAGGTGACGTTGGGCCCCACGGCGAGCCGCCGTGCGCGTTTGTGCTCGAGCACCCGGGCGCGAAAGGCGGGCCGTTCGCGCGCGTATTCTTCGAGCGACATGAGGTCGGTGGCGGCGAGTTTGCTCATGGAAGGCCGTAAGCCATGCGCAAAAGGCGCAGCGGATGCTCGGGCGCGCGCGCCGCATCCAGGCCGCTCTGGATCTGGTGCCCGGCCATGGGGCAGTCGCTCGCGTAGTGATCCGCCTGCGCGGCCTCGACGCGCTGCACCACGGGGCGGCCGATTTTCACGGACGCAGCCCGAAAGCGCTGCTTGAGGCCATAAGTACCGTTGTGACCCGAGCAACGCTCGATCGGCTCGACGCTCGTGCCCGGGATAAGCTTGAGCGCATCGCGGGTCTTCAACCCGAGGTTCTGCACCCGCAGATGGCACGGCACGTGGTAACTGATTTTTCCCAGCGGCACCTTGAAGTCGGTGCGCAGGAGACCCGCTTCGTGACGCAGCATCAGGTACTCGAACGGATCGAACATGTGCCGCGCCACCCGCTGCACGTCCGCATCGTCCGGGTACATGAGCGGCAGTTCCTGCTTGAACATGAGCACGCACGAGGGAATTGGCGCGACCAGATCGAAACCGGCCGCCACCGCCCGCGCCAGCCCGGGAATGTTGGTTTCCTTGAGTCGCGCGACCCCTTGCAGGTCGCCGAGCTCCAGCCGCGGCATGCCACAGCAGTGCTCCTGCGGCAGCAGCGTGAGCGCGATGCCGTTGTGCTCAAACACCGCGACCAGATCCTCATTCAGCTCCGGCTCATTGCGGTTGCCGTAGCAGCTGGTGAAGAGCGCGACCCGGCCGGTGGTTTCTGCAGTTGCCTTTACCTCCTGCCGGGCGGTAGTGGCTGGCGGATGCTCCGTCGTGCCGAGCCGCGCGAGACGCTTGCGCGCCGTGCGCGCGTGGTATTGCGGCACCGGCGCGCTGCGGTCGACGCCGAGGGTCCTCTCCAAGAGCACCCGGCCGGGTGCCGAGGCGTTGACTGCGTTGACGATCTCAACGAGCACCGGGATGCCGGCGATCGCGCCCACCGCATCGGTGGCGGCGAGCACGCGCTCACGCACGCCAAGTCCTGCGTCGCGGGCGCGCACCGCTTTCGCGCGCAGCATGAGGTGCGGAAAGTCGACATTCCAGGGGTGCGGCGGCACGTACGGGCACTTCGTCATGAAGCACATGTCGCACAGATAGCAGTGATCCACGACCTCCCAGAACACCCGCCGCTCGACGCTGGCGACCTCGCCCTGCGCGGTGGCGTCGACGGCATCGAACAGCGTCGGGAACGCATTGCACAGGTTGAAGCAGCGGCGACAGCCGTGGCAGATGTCGAATACGCGCTCGAGCTCCTTCTCGAGCGCGCTGGCGTCGTAGAACTCAGGCGTGCGCCACGCCAGGGGCAAGCGCGTCGGAGCCTCCAGGCTCCCCTCGCGACCGCTCGTGATCGGTCCCGGTCCTGCCGGCGTGCTCAGATGGCGTCCAGGGCCTTCTGAAAGCGGTTCGCGTGCGAGCGCTCCGCCTTGGCGAGCGTTTCGAACCAATCGGCTATTTCACCGAAGCCCTCTTCGCGCGCATTTTTTGCCATGCCGGGGTACATGTCCGTGTACTCGTGGGTTTCCCCGGCAATTGCGGCCTTGAGGTTCAGGTGCGTCTCGCCGATGGGAAGTCCGGTCGCCGGATCACCCACCGCCTCGAGGTACTCGAGGTGTCCGTGCGCGTGCCCCGTCTCCCCTTCCGCGGTGGAGCGAAAGACGGCCGAAACATCATTGAAGCCCTCGACGTCGGCTTTCTGGGCGAAATACAGGTAGCGCCGATTGGCCTGCGATTCCCCGGCGAAAGCGTCCTTGAGATTCTTCTCGGTCTTGCTGCCTTTGAGATTCATGACTCTCCTCACTTAGACTCGGTCTAACTCAGGCGCGGACTCTATCGCCGCGGCCTGAGCGACGTCAACCTCATCCGCAACGGGGGGAGCGACTCGCGTTGACCCTCGAGCGCACCGCTGTGTAACGTTGCCCGCCCTTGCAGGCGGTGGAGCTGGAGCGAAATTGGCACGCACAAACAAACCTCCTGAATTCGAGCAGGCGCTGGCGGAGTTGGAAACGCTCGTCGCGCACCTGGAGCGTGGGGATCTGCCGCTCGATGAGGCGCTGAAGAGCTTCGAGCGCGGCATTGCACTCACGCGTCACTGCCAGGCCTCGCTGCAGGCCGCGCAGGCCAGGGTCGAGATCCTGGTGAAGCGCGGCGGGGAAGCGACACTCGAGCCCTTCGAGGAATCTTCCGCAGACGCCGACTCCCCAGCCGCCGCCGGCCCCACCCCGGCCGGCGAATGATGCGCAACGCCGCCGACATCACTCCTGAGCCGGGTGCCCAGTTCGCGCAGCGCGTCGCCGCCTGCCAGGCGCGCATCGAGAGCGTGCTCGATCAGGCCCTCGTGCTGCGCGACCCTGGTACGCAGCGCCTGCGCGAAGCGATGCGCTACAGCGCCCTGGGCGCCGGCAAGCGCCTGCGGCCGACACTGGTTTATCTGACCGGCGAATCCCTGGGGGCGCCCCTGGCGCGGCTGGATCCGCCCGCCGCCGCGGTGGAACTCATTCACGTCTACAGCCTGGTGCACGATGATCTGCCGGCGATGGACGATGATGACCTGCGCCGCGGGCGACCGACCTGCCATCGTGCGTACGACGAGGCCACTGCAATCCTGGTGGGCGATGCGTTGCAGGCGTTGGCTTTTTCCGTGTTGGCGAACGAGCCGATGGCGGGCACCCCGGCCAGCGTGCGGCTCGAGATGATCCGGGTGCTGGCGCGCGCGACCGGTACCGGAGGAATGGCCGGCGGGCAGGCCGTGGACCTCGCGGCGGTCGGCCACAGCCTCAGCATCGGCGCGATCGAGGACATGCACCGGCGCAAGACCGGCGCGCTGATCCAGTGCAGCGTCGTGCTCGGTGCCCTGGCCGCCGGGGTCACGGGCGGCGCCAGGTTCGCGGCGCTGCTGCAGTTCGGCGCGGAGATCGGCCTGGCATTCCAGATCCAGGACGACATCCTCGATGTGGAGGGTGACCCGGCGCTGCTCGGCAAGTCGACCGGCGCGGACGCGGCACATCGCAAGCCCACCTACCCCAGCACCGCCGGACTCCCCGCCGCGCGCGCGCGTGCGCTCGAGCTGCGCGATGCGGCCATCGCGGCGCTCGCGCCGCTCGGCGAGCAGGCGGGCCCGCTGACCGAGCTCGCGCACTTCGTTGTGAGCCGCAGCAGCTGAGGCGCACGGCGGGCAGCTGCGACTTTCTGAACAAGCCCGCAGCCCGTGTACACTCATACCCGATGAGCGTTCCGCTGGACAACTACCCGCTCCTGCGTGCGATCGAGTCCCCGGCGGATCTGCGCCAGCTCGCGCGTGGCAAGCTGCCGGCGCTGGCGCGCGAGCTGCGTGAGTTCCTGATCCACAGCGTCAGCACGCGCGGCGGACACTTCGCCGCCGGGCTCGGCACCGTCGAACTGACGATCGCCCTGCACTACGTTTTCGACACGCCGCGCGACCGGCTGGTGTGGGATGTCGGCCACCAGGCCTACCCGCACAAGGTCCTGACCGGCCGCCGCGATCGCCTGCACACCATCAAGCAGGATGGCGGGCTCGCGCCGTTTCCGTCGCGCGCGGAGAGCGAGTACGACACCTTCGGTGTGGGCCACTCGAGCACCTCCATCAGCGCAGCCCTGGGGATGGCGGTCGCTGCGGCGCGCGCCGGGGATGAGCGCCGTGTGGTCGCCATTATCGGTGACGGCGCGATGACGGCGGGCATGGCGTTCGAGGCCTTAAACCACGCCGGCTCGCTGCCGGCGGACCTGCTCGTGATCCTCAACGACAACGACATGTCGATCTCTGAAAATGTCGGTGCGTTGTCGAATCACTTTGCGCGTGCGCTCTCGGGGCGCGTATACGCGCACTTACGCGAGGGCGGCAAGAAGGTCCTGAGGCAGATGCCCACGGCGTGGGAGCTGGCGCGCCGCTCCGAAGAGCACCTGAAGGGCATGGTGTTGCCCGGAACGCTGTTCGAGGAAATGGGCTTCAACTACATCGGTCCCATGGATGGCCACGACGTCAAGGCGCTGGTCAGCACGCTGCGCAATCTGCGCAAGCTGCGTGGACCGCAGTTGCTGCACGTCGTCACCCGCAAGGGCAAGGGCTACGCGCCGGCGGAGGCCGATCCGATCAAGTGGCACGGGCCGGGGCCGTTCGACCCGGCGAGCGGCACGATCTTCAAGGAGAAGAGCAGCGGTCCGAGCTACTCGCAGGTCTTCGGCCAGTGGTTGTGCGACATGGCCGAGCGCGAGCCGCGCCTCATCGGCATTACGCCGGCGATGCGTGAGGGCTCGGGGCTGGTGGAATTCTCCCGGCGCTTTGCGGACCGTTATTTCGATGTGGCGATCGCCGAGCAGCACGCGGTGACCTTCGCCGCAGGTCTCGCCGCGGAAGGCCTGCGCCCGGTGGTGGCGATCTACTCGACCTTTCTGCAGCGCGCCTACGATCAGCTCATCCACGACGTGGCGCTGCAGAACCTGCCGGTGGTGTTCGCCGTCGACCGCGCCGGACTCGTCGGCAGTGATGGCGCGACCCACCAGGGCAGCTACGACCTGTCCTACCTGCGGTGCATTCCCAACACCGTGATCATGGCGCCGGCGGATGAGAACGAGTGCCGGCAGATGCTCTACACCGCGACCACGCTGGCCTCGCCCGCAATCGTGCGCTACCCGCGCGGCACCGGGCCCGGAGTGCCGGTGATTCGCGAGATGACGGCGCTGCCGGTCGGCAGGGCGCAGCTGCGGCGCGAGGGCAAGAGCGGGCTGGCGCTGCTGGCGTTCGGCGCCCTGGTGTCGAGCGCGCAGCAGATCGCGGACGCGCTCGATGCAACCTTGGTCAACATGCGCTTCGTCAAACCGCTCGACGAGGACCTGGTGCTCAGCCTCGCCGGGCGCCATCGGGCGCTCGTGAGCATCGAAGAGAATGCCACCCAGGGGGGCGCGGGCTCCGCCATCGGCGAGCTGCTGGCCGCGGAAGGTCTGCAGGTGCCGTTGTTGCAGCTGGGCATCCCCGATCGCTTTATCGAGCACGGCTCGCGCGAGGGGTGTCTGGCCGCGGCGGGACTGGATGCGGCGGGACTCGCCGCCAGCGTTGAGCGCTGGTGGGCACTGCAGACCCCGGGACGCATGCGTTCCGCTTAAGCTGCCCGACTCTACTTAATAAGAGGGATTCCGCGCCCCTGCCGCCGGCGGCGACAATGCGCCAAGCGGATTTACCCTCCTTTCCTGTAGGCTTTCACCCATGACTCCCCCCGTCGCTACCGCCAAGATTGCGCGCGCCACCGTCACCGAGGTCGAGGACGTGCAGGCGCGCGCCGACACCCGCCGGCTGCCGATCAACCGCGTCGGCATCAAGGACATCAGCCACCCGGTGCGGGTCAAGGACCGCGCCGCCGGTGAGCAGCACACCATCGCCACTTTCAACATGTACGTGGCCCTGCCGCACAACTTCAAGGGCACCCACATGTCGCGCTTCGTCGAAATCCTGCACGCCGAGCGCGAAATCTCCGTCGAGTCCTTCCGTGCCATGCTCACCGGCATGACGGCGCGCCTGGAATCCGACACCGGCCATATCGAGATGAGCTTTCCGTTCTTCGTGATGAAGAAGGCGCCGGTGTCCGGGGTCGAAAGCCTGCTCGACTACCGTGCCACCCTCATCGGCGAGCACCACCACGGGCAGACCAGGATGTGGCTGCGCGTGAACGTCCCGGTGACCAGCCTGTGCCCGTGCTCGAAGCGGATCTCCGACTACGGTGCACACAACCAGCGCTCACACGTGATCATCACGGTGCAGTTGCGCACCCACATGTGGATCGAGGAGCTGATCGAGATCGCCGAGAGCGAGGCCTCGTGCGAGTTGTACGGCATTCTCAAGCGTCCCGACGAGAAATTCGTCACCGAGCGCGCCTACGACAACCCGAAGTTCGTCGAGGACATGGTGCGTGACGTCGCCACCAGGCTCAATGCCGATGAGCGGGTCGCGGCCTACGTCGTGGAAGCGGAGAATTTCGAATCCATACACAACCACTCCGCTTACGCGCTCATCGAGCACGACAAGGAGCGCGCCTGAGCGGGTAGGTCGCAGCCTCCAGGAGAGCGCGCATGAAGATCATCACCGCAACCGCCGCGATCGCCATTCTGAGCTGCGGCTCCGCGTTCGCCGCCGATCCGCCGGCCACGCCGTCGGCCACACCGCTGAAACATCCTTCGCTCAAGGCCTGCAACCAGCAGGCGGACGCCAGGAAACTGACGGGCAAGGAGCGCGCGCACTTCGTGGTGGAGTGCCGGGCCGGCAAGACGCCCTGAGCCAACGCGGAAACGGAGCCACTGTCCGCGGAAAATCGCTTCGCAGCGATTTCGGCCAATAAACTACGCCGGCAGGTCCACCACCACACGCAGGCCCGGCTGGTTGCTCTGCAGCTCAAGCCGGCCGCGGTGCAGGCGCGCGATCGCGGCCACCAGACTCAGACCCAGGCCGCTGCCCTCGCCCGCGGCCCCGGCGCCGAAGCGTACGAACGGCTGCAGCGCGCGGGCACGATCCTCGGCGGCGATACCCGGTCCGTTGTCGCTCACCGTCAGCTGCACCCCGCCGCCCGCGGCACGCACGTCCACCTCGAGGCGCCCGCCCGCTGGCACGTATTTCAGCCCATTCTCGATGAGATTGGTGATGAGCTGCGCGAGCAGCTGGCGGTTACCGTGCACCACGCCCGCGGCGTCGCCCGGCAGCGTGAGCGCGAGTCCCTGGGCGAGCGCTACCGGCTCGAAGAGCTCGACGAGCTCCGCGGCGAGTTCCGCCATGTCAACCGCGGCGGGCGACGCCAGCGGCGCGCCGGACTCGGCGAGCGCGATCTGCAGCAGTGTCGCCAGGGTGCGCTGCAAGCGATCAACTTCGCGCAGCGCCGCATCGATCGACTCGTGCACCGCCGGCTCCAGGGGCGGGGTGCGCATGAGGAGTGCGTCCATGCGCGTGCGCAGCCGCTGCAGCGGCGCGCGCAGGTCATGAGCGGTGCTGTCGAAAGTTGCACGCAGCGTGCCGGCCTGATGCTCGAGTCGATCGAGCACGCGATTGACGGCCACGGCGAGCGCGTCGAACTCGTCGCGCACGCCGGCCACCGGCAGCCGCCGGCCGATGTCTCCGGCCATGATGCGCTGGCAGGTTTCGGTCACGGCGCCAACGCGCCGCGCCAGGCGGTAACTGAACCAGAAACCGGCTAGCGCCGCCGCCAGGGTGGAGAGCCCGATGCCCCACAGGGTGGCGAAGCGGAATTTCTCGGCGAAGCGCCGTCCTTGCGATATGTCCGTGCCGACGAGCAGCAGGTCGCCGCCGGGGAGCGTGCGCACCGCCGCGCGCACCGGGTGCACGGCGCGGCGTCCGGGTTCGATGGTCGCGATTTCGAATTCCGGCCACTTCTCGGCCGGCATGCCGTCGAACGGCCAGTTGGTTACGTTGCCCGCCAGGCGCTCGAAGCTCGAGTCGGCCAGCATGTAGACCGCGCCGATGCGACCCCAGCTGTCGATGCGCAGGTTGATCTCATCGGTGACGCCTGCTACCCCGCTGCGCGCGAACCTGTCCTCGAGACTCTTGAGTTCGGTGTCGACGATGAGATCGACTTCGTCGGTGATCAGACTCTCGGTGAGCAGATAGGCGCTGCCGAGCGTCACGCCGACCGCGAGCGTCACCAGCAGCGTGTAGCCCACCGACAGGCGGAAGGCCGTGTTGTTGAACAGCTCCAGTCGCAAGGGACTAGCCGTCGCCGCGCAGAACGTAGCCGCTGCCGCGCACCGTGTGGATCAGGGCGTGATCCGCGCCGCGATCGATGGCCTGGCGCAGGCGGCTGATGTGCACGTCGATGAGATTGCTCTGCGGATCAAAGTGCAGGTCCCACACACCTTCCAGCAGCATGGTCCGCGTGACCACCTGCCCGGCGCGGCGCATGAGGAATTCAAGCAGCTTCAGCTCGCGCGCGGTGAGTTCGACCTGCCGGCCGGCGCGCGTGACGCGGCGCGCCAGCAGATCAAACTCCAGATCCTCGACCTTGAGGCGCGTGGTGTGCGGCGCGCCCGGGTGGCGGCGCGCCAGGGCTTCGATGCGCGCCAGCAGCTCCGCGAACGCGAACGGCTTGGTGAGGTAGTCATCGCCGCCGGCCTTGAGCCCGCGGATACGGTCGTCCACCGTCCCCAGCGCCGACAGCACCAGTACCGGGGTGCCGATGCCCTTGGCCCGCATGCGCTCGATGATCGCGAGACCATCAAGGTGCGGCAGCATGCGATCAGTGACGATGAGGTCGAACGTCCCTTGCGTGGCGCGAACGAGTCCCGCGCGCCCCTCGGCGGCGTGATCGACCGTATAACCGCTCTCGCGCAGGCCCTTGACCAGGAAGCGTGCCGCTTCGAGGTCGTCTTCGATGAGGAGTACGTGCACCGGCGGCAAGAGTAGGAGGCGTCATGGTGCGCGCGCAAGGGCCGCGGCACTCAAGCCTGGCTCGGCTGCAGCAGTATGTGCAGCCGCGCGCGCGGCAGTTTTTTTAAGTGGCGGGGGGGAGCCGGGGACGCTCGGCGCTCTGCAGGCGCGCGATGAGCGAGCTCAGGAACACGCGATTGAAGCGCAGCTGGCAGGAGGCGGATACCTGCTCGAGGAGCGTCGAGCTGACCTTCAGGACGGTCACCACGCCGGCGGCGCGAATGGTGGCGGTGCGCTTGGCGCCCGGCACGTAACTCGTCTCGCCGAAGCAGTCGCCCGTGTCCAGCGCGCCGACGCGCTGCCCGTGCCGTTCCACCGCGCAGCCGCCGCTCACGAGGATGTAGAAGCGATCGTCCATCTCGCCTTCCTTGACGATCTCCTCGCCGGTCGCATAGTCCTGCCAGCTGCTGGCGCGCAGCACTTCCCAGATCTCGGCATGCGAGAACTCGTGGAAAAACTTCAGCCGCCGCAACACACCGAACTGTTCCTGGCGGTCGATGCGGGAGTTGGCCTCCCGCAGCCGCTGGTGCACGCGGGTGAGATCGGCGGCGAAATCCAACCCCGTCTTACAGCGCTTCTCCGGGTCTTTCTGCAATGCCAGCGCCACGACGGTCTCGAGTTCTTCCGGCACATCCTTGCGCAGGGTGTGAATCGGCGCCGGCGTCGCGTACACGATCTGATGCAGCAGCTTCTGCAGATTGCCGGCCCGGAACGGACGGGTGCCGGTCAGCAGCTCGTACATGACGGCGCCGAGGGAATACAGGTCGGAACGGTTGCTGAGCTCCAGGCTCTGCACCTGCTCCGGGGACATGTAGGACGGGCTGCCGGCGATGCCTTCGATGCGTGAAATGTCCGAATCCGACACCAGCGCGATGCCGAAATCGATGATGCGCACGTCGCTGTCCTGCGTGAGCATGATGTTCGAGGGTTTGATGTCCCGATGGATCACGCCGCGCGAGTGCGCGTAGTGCAGCGCCTTGGCGCACTTGAACATAATCTCGACGGTATCGTCGATGCGCAGCAGGTTGTCCGCGCGGCAGTACGCCGCCAGGGTGCGCGCGCCGTGCACGTGCTCGGTGACGATGTAGCAGTGGCCGTTTTCCTCGCCGGCATCGTAGATAGGCAGGATGTGCGGGTGCTGCAGCATGCCCACCAGGTGCGCTTCCGAGAGGAACATCTTGCGCGCGATGCGCGCGCGCTCCTCGTCGCCGCCGGTGTCCATGTTGTACACCTTGATCGCGACGTCGCGGCCGTAGTAAGCGTCGTGCGAGAGGTACACGATGCCGGTGCTGCCGCGGCCAACTTCCTTGATGACCGCGTACTTGCCGATCCTGTCGGGCACGCGCGCGGCCGGCTTGGCTGACGGAACTGGTTTTGTAGCCGATACTGACATGGCGCGGCGTGTTGCAAATGAGCGCGAGTGAGGATACGGGTTCACGTCGCCGCGCGACTGTGATGCACGCCTCAAGGGGTCCGCGGCGTGTCGCGCACGCGTGCGCGACACGCCGCACGCCACCGCTAGCCGCGGTTAACCGAAGTGCTGGTAGCCGGAATGCGAGAACTGCATCACAGACCCATCGCGCAGTACCGCCGCGCCCGCGGCCGCGCGCAGCACGCCAATGCGGCTGTAGCCCCAGCGCTGCGGCGGCAGTGCATTCATGAGTGCGTCAAGATTTTTTTCCGCAACACTGAAACACAGCTCGTAGTCGTCGCCGCCCGTGAGCGCCAGCTCGCGCGCGCGCTCCGCGCCGGCCGCGCGCTGCAGCGCCGCGGAAACCGGCAGTGCCTCGTAGTGGATTTCCAATCCGGTGCCGCTCGCGTGCGCCAGCCGGGCGGCATCCGCAAACAGGCCATCGGAGACGTCGATGCAGGCGCTCGCAAATGCCCGCAGCCCCTGACCCAGCGCCACGCGTGGGGTCGGCAGTTCAAAGCGCTCGCACAGATAGTGGCTGAGTTCCGCGGCGGCGCTCATGCGGCCCTCGCGCAGCGCCAGGCCGGCGGCGGCGTCACCCGGCGTGCCGGAAACAAACACGGTATCCCCGGATTGCCCGCCGGAGCGCCTGAGCGCGCTGCCGCGCGGCGCAAACCCCAGCAGCGTCACCGTGACGCACAATGGCCCGCGGGTGGTGTCGCCACCGACGAGTTCGACCTCGTGCGCATGCGCCAGCCCGCAAAATCCCGCCGCGAACTGCGCGAGCCAGCTGTCTTGCGCTTCCGGCAGGGTGAGCGCCAGCAGCGCCCAGGCGGGGCGCGCGCCCATCGCGGCCAGATCGCTCAGGTTGACCGCGAGCGCGCGATGTCCGATTGATGCCGCGGGCGAGTCCAGGGGGAAGTGCACGCCCGCCACCAGAGTATCGGTGGCGGCCACGAGCTCATGGTCATCCGGCACCTTAAGGAGTGCGGCATCGTCGCCGACTCCGGCCACGACATCCGCGCGCCGCGCGCCGCAGGCGCGGAAGTAGCGGTCGATGAGGGCGAATTCCCCGAGGCCCACGCACTTACCCTAGCGCGCGCGGCCTGGCGCCGCGCGCGCTGCAGTTTTGGCCGGGCAGCTCAGTCGGCCAGAGGCAGAGCATAAAAGCGTGTGCCGGGAAGGAACTCCTGTCCATAGGGTGCAATTTCGCTGAAGCCCAGGGTGCGGTAGAGCGCCTGAGCCGAGGCCATGCTCGCGAGCGTGTCGAGCCTTAGTTCCGCGTAGCCGCGCTGGCGGGCGAGCGTAACGGCCGCCTCGACGAGGCGCTTGCCCAAGCCGCTTCCACGCCTGCAGGGCCGCACATACAGGCGCTTCATTTCCAATGTTGATTGATCGAGCGCCCGCAGCGCCACGCAACCTGCGACCTCGCCACTGACCCTGGCAAGCAGGAGCTCACCCGCCGGCGGTGCGTATTCTCCGGGCAAAGCGCCGAGTTCTGCGCTGAATCGCTGGTACTCCAGATCCACCCCGATCGACGCCGCGTATTCGCGGAACAGGTCCCGCACGACGGCAATGTCCGCCGCCGCCCTCACCTGGATAATGTCGAGTTGCGAGGCCGTCATTGTCCGTCTGACGCGAGATCATGGCCATCTGCGTCCTGGCGCGCGATGATTCTGGAGGCGAACAATTCTTTGAAAAGCGACGCCGTGCGTGCCGGGTTCTCGACGACCAACGCGACATGGCTAATTTCTTTGAGCATGGAGGCTCCTGAAATCCAACGCACCAGTGGGCAACAAAGCCTCAGTGTTCGGCCGGCCGCAGCTCGCGCGCCGCGCGATCGAGGACTGCGTTGACGAACTTGTGGCCATCGGTCGCGCCAAAGCGCTTGGCGAGCCCCACCGCTTCATTGATGACGACGCGATACGGTACGTCCGGGCGGGACTGCAGCTCGAACAATCCAATCAGGAGAATGCCGTGCTCGATCGGATCGAGCAGCCGCGGCTCGCGGTCCGTGAACGAGGCCAGTCGTGCGTCCAGGTCGACGTGGGCGCCGCACACGCCCTCGAGCACGGCGCGAAAGAACCCGCGGTCGGCCTTCCCCATGTCGTCGGCTGCGCCGAATTCATTCACCAGGTCCTGCCAGGGACAGGCGTTCAGCTGCCAGCGATACAGCGCCTGCACGGCGAGCTTGCGCGCCACGGTGCGCGTGCCGCTCAGTTCGCGAGCGGCGGCAGAGCTCAGCGACGCGCTTTTCACAGGCGCGCCATGAGAGCGGCCATCTCGAGCGCGCACTCGAGCGCTTCGCCCCCCTTATTCATGCCGCCGACCGCGGCGCGCTCCAGCGCCTGCTCGCGGTTCTCCACCGTGAGTACGCCGAAGGCGATCGGCAGGCCGCTTTCCAGGCTCGCCAGCTGCAGGCCGCGGGCGCATTCCCCGGCGACGTAGTCGAAGTGCGGCGTGTCGCCGCGAATTACGCACCCGAGCGCAACCAGCGCGTCGAACTTGCCGCTGGCGGCAAGTTTCCTGGCGACTACGGGGAGTTCGAAAGCGCCGGGCACCCGCACCACGGTGAGGTCCTGCGGCGCGCCGCCGTGAGCGGACCAGGCCGCGGTCGCGCCCTTGAGCAGGCTCGCGACGATGAAGTCGTTGAAGCGCGCCGCGACGATCGCGATTTTCCTGCCGCGGCCGCTCACCTCAGCTTCGATGAGCTGCGGGTGCGTCACCCGTCCTCCCCGACGTAGCCCTCGATCTCCAGGTCAAAGGCCGAGATGCCGAGCATCTGCTTAGGCGCTGACAGCACGCGCATGCGGCGCACCCCCAGATCCTTAAGTATCTGGGCGCCGACGCCGAAGGTACGCAGCACCGCGCCCTCGCCGCCGCCGGTGCTGGCCTCCGGCGCCGGCGTCGCGGGAGCCGCGGCGGCAATCGCGCGCACCGCGTCGGCCAGCTCGCGCGCTGTTTCCTGACCGCGCAGCACCACGACCACACCGCTCCCCGCTTCGACGATGCGCTGCATCGCTGCGCGCAGCGTCCAGGCCCGCGCCGTGCCGCGCACCGCGACCAGATCCCGCAGTGTGTCCGGCAGATGCACGCGCACCAGCGGCACCTGCGGACCATCCAGCCGGCCATGCGCCAGCGCCAGGTGCACTTCCAGGCTGGCGCAATCCCGGTACGCATACAGGCGGAACTCCCCGAGCTCGGTGTGCACGCTCTGCTCGCTGATGCGCTCCACGGAACGTTCGATGCGCAGGCGGTGACGGATGAGGTCCGCGATGGTGCCTACCTTGAGCTGGTGCCGGCGCGCGAATTCCTGCAGCTGCGGGCGGCGCGCCATGCTGCCGTCGTCGTTCATGACCTCGCACAGCACGCCCACCGGCTTCAGGCCCGCGAGCCGGCACAGGTCGACCGCGGCCTCGGTGTGCCCGGCGCGCACCAGCACGCCGCCGCGGCGCGAGCGCAACGGGAAAATGTGTCCCGGGCGGGCAAAATCCGCCGGCCTTGAGGCCGGGTCCGCGAGCGCGCGGATGGTGGCGGCGCGGTCGCCCGAAGACACGCCGGTGGTGGTGCCGGCGCGCACATCCACCGACACGGTGAACGCGGTGCGATGCGACTCGCTGTTCGCCGGCACCATCTGCGGCAGCTCGAGCCGCGCGAGCTGCTCCTCTTCCATCGGCACGCAGATGATGCCGCTCGTGTGGCGGATCATGAAAGCGACGGCGTCCGGGGTGGCGTGCTCGGCGGCCATGATGAGATCGCCCTCGTTCTCGCGATCCTCATCATCCATGACCACAACCATGCGCCCGGCGCGCAGGTCATCGAGCAGATCGGCCACGGAGTTCAGCGGCGGTGCGGACCCGGTTACGGGTGCGGCCTTACCGGGAAGGGACACGACTTTGGACATGACGGGCGGAAAGCTGGTACGGCAGATCAGTATAACCGAGCCCTAAGCCGTAACCCGCGCCTTAGCGCGGCTCACAACCCGTAGCTGGCACCCACGCTGACGGTGTACCGCGGGAACAGCTGATAGCCGTACAGATTGCTGTACGCAGGAAGCTGCACGAATCCGAAGACATACAGGCTGGAAAACAGGCGCGCCGTCACGCCCGGGCTTACGTAGGCGATCGTCCCCGCGGTGCTTTGCAGGTCAGCGAGCGCGCCCTGGTCGTGCGCCTTGTGCACCAGATTCACCTGCAGCTGCGGAACCCACCGCGGGTTCTGCTCATACCGCAGCCCGAAGTTCACCGTTGTTGCATTGCCCGGTCGGTAGTCATTGCCCGGCTGGTCCAGGTGGTGCCGCACGGCGCTTTGGAATTGGCCGTTGACGAACACTTCGAAGTTGTGAGTGATCGGCTGGTGGTAGTAGACGCCGAGGATGATATCGGTGCTGCCGGTGCCGGCCTGCAGGCTGGCATCGAGGGGCGTCCCCGCCGCGGGGCCGGTGGCAAAGTCGATCGCGGTGCCGTAGCGGCCGGTGGGCAATTTGACCCCCAGTTGAATACCGAGATTCCTTTCCGGCAGGAACCCCTGGTAACTGCCGACGAGTCGCATGTCCCCAAGGCTCGAGCTGCGCGAACTGCTCGCGTCTGGCAGCGGTTGGGTTGAATCGAACACGCCGTAGGTCGAGTGGCTGCGGATGACGTAGGGCGCGAGGACACTGAAGTTCCATGAGGAACCCGGGCTGTAGCTGAGGCCCGTGGTCAGGTAGCGATTGAGCGTCCCGCGCTCGAGCTCGTAGCCATCGGGCACGCCGGAAACTGAGCGCGTGCCGCTGCGCAGCTCATCCTGATTGATGTAGTCGTACTCGAGGCTCAGCCGCCAGCCGGGGCTGACCGCATACCCCATCACCGCATCCGAACTTAAAGCGCAGCCGCAGCTCGCGCAGGCCGCGGCGTTATGTGGCACCGCGATGCTGAGCACACCGACCAGTACGGTGGGCGGGACGAATCGGCGCAACCCCCCAAGGATGCGCCTCGCGATCGCTGCGCGAGTGACGGACTCATTGTGCGGGGCAACTGAGTTCATGATCTTTTCTCCTGAGCGGGGCGCCGCATGCGCCACATCCCGGTGCGAAAACGTCGGCGGAAGTTTGTAGATTCCGGGCGCGGTCGCGTGCCCCTGAGGAGCGGCGCACCTGCCTGCTTTACGACTTCAGGAGAATTGCGGGGGAGCGCGCGGGGATTGAGCGCGGCGGATCGAGGGCAGGTTGACCGCGCAAGCCTCGTCGGGCGCAGCGCAGGTCGCCGCGTCGGCGAGGAGTATCGGGGGCGCCAGAACCGCGGGCGCAAAGGCCGGCGCCGTACTCGCGGCAAAAAGGCACGGCGGCGGATGGCTCCCCGAATGATGGTGGACGTGTTGTGACTGCCCGGCGGCTATCGCCGCCGGCATCGCGCCTTCACCCGGACACAGGCCGATCGACAAACCCCCGTGGTCGGCGAGGGGCATGAAGCCGAAGGGGATAAGCGAGCGCAACAGCAGCGCCGGCAGCAACACAGCCGTCAGCCGCCGCCCGCGCCTGCGCAGAAAAGGAAGACAGGTACTCATCCCGGCACCGCGAGCAGGCGCGCGAGGTAGCGCGCGACCTGGTCGACTTCCAGGTTCACGCGTGCACCGACCACCAGGCGGCCGAGCGTCGTAACGGACTGGGTATGGGGAATGATGTTGACGCCAAAGGTCGCGTTCTCGACGGCGTTAACGGTAAGACTCACCCCGTCCACGGCGACCGAGCCCTTGGGCGCAAGGTAGCGGGCCAGCGCCTGCGGCACGCTGATATCAAGACGCCGCGAGCGTGCATCGCCGCTCACCGCGCTGACCTCTGCGACCCCGTCGATGTGCCCGGACACCAGATGGCCGCCGAGCGCGTCCCCGGCCTTGAGCGCGGACTCAAGGTTCACGCTGTCGCCGACCGCGAGCTCTCCGAGCGTGGTGAGCGCGAGCGTCTCGCGCGAGAGGTCCGCCGCGAAAGCGCTGCCCTGCACCTGCGTCGCGGTGAGACAACACCCCTGCACGCAAATGCTGTCGCCGACGCGAACACCCGCGAGCCCCGCACAGGTGATGACCAGCCGCAGATCGCCGCCGCGTGTCTCACGCAGCTGCACCCGGCCGACATCCTGGACGATTCCGGTAAACACTGCCCCGAACTCCCCTCAACCAGCCGGCGCTCGCAGTCGCAGCCGCAGGTCCGCGCCCAGCTGCTGCATGTCGATGAACGTGAACGCGGGCGCGTCGGCGAGTTCCTTGAGCGGCGGCAATGCGACCAGCGCCCGCGCCGTGGGCCCGAGGAGCGTGGGTGCAACGTACAGCAGCAGCTCGTCGACCAGCGACTCGCGCAACAGCCCGCCGGCCAGCGTCGCTCCGGCCTCCACCAACACCTCGTTCGCCTCGAGTTCCCCCAGGCGTTCGAGCACCGCCTTCAATTCCAGCCGGTCCGCGGCCGCCGGCAGCGACTCGACGCGGGCGCCGCGCGCGGCAAGCTCGGCGGCGCGCGCATCATCCGGGGTCGCCAGCGCCGTCAATATCAACACTTCGCCGCCGCCGCCGAACAGGCGGGCGCTCGCAGGCGTGCGCAAGCGCGCATCCAGTACCACTCGCAGCGGCTGGCGCCGGCGGCGTCCCGGCGCCTCGTCCGCCAGCCGCACGTCGAGGCGCGGGTCATCGGCGAGCACCGTGCCTATGCCCGTCAGCACCACGGAACTGCGTGCACGCCAATGCTGCACGTCCTCGCGCGCCGCTTCCCCCGTGATCCAGCGGCTGGCGCCGTTGTCGAGCGCGGTGCGCCCGTCGAGACTCATGGCAAGCTTCACGCGTACCAGCGGCCGGCCGTGCTGCATGCGCTTGATGAAACCGGCGTTGAGTTCGCGCGCCGCCTCTTGCAGCAGCCCCGCCTCCACCGTGATCGCCGCGGCACGCAGCAAGGCGGCGCCCTGCCCATTCACCAGCGGGTTCGGATCGGCAATGGCGTACACCACCCGCGCGACCCGCGCTGCGATGAGCGCCTCGGTGCACGGCGGAGTGCGGCCGTGATGACTGCACGGTTCCAGCGTGACGTACACCGTGGCTCCGGCGGCCTGCGTGCCGGCGGCGCGCAGCGCGGCGACCTCCGCATGCGCCTCGCCGGCGCGCTCGTGCCAGCCTTCGCCGCTGATGCGGCCGCGCTGTGCGATCACGCAGCCGACGCGCGGATTGGGGTCGGTGGTTTCCAGCCCGCGCGCCGCGAGCGTCAGCGCGCGTTGCATGGCGAAGCGATCGAAGTCGGAGAACATGGCTTTACCAGACCATCCGCATGCCTGAGCCACGGCGCGCCGCGGCATTCATTTCTTGCCACCCGCGTCCGGCTCGCCGCCGCCAGCCGTCGCGTCGGCCGGCAGCAGCGGCAGCTGATCGCGGTTAGGCGCGGCCGCACCCTTGTGGCCGCGCGCGTGGGCGGAGTGCGCCACGCGGCGCGCCGCGCGCAGACGCTGAATCTCATCGTGAAAGGCCTCGACATCCTCGAAGTGACGGTACACGGATGCGAAGCGCACGTAGGCGACCTCGTCCAGGTGCCGCAGCTCCTCCATCACCAGCTCGCCGATGGCGCGCGCGGTGATTTCGCGGTCGCCGAGACTGCGCACCTGGTGTGCGATGCGGCTCACCGCCTCGTCGATCTCTTCGCGTGGCACCGGACGCTTTTCCAGCGCTTTTTCCATGCCGGCGCGCAGCTTGCCCGCATCGAACGCCTGCCGGGCCCGATCGCCCTTCACCACCACCGGCATCACCAGCTCCGCGGTCTCAAAGGTCGTGAAGCGCTCGCCGCATTCCAGGCACTCGCGGCGCCGGCGGATCTGGCGCCCCTCGCCCGCAAGGCGCGAGTCGTTCACCTTGGTCTCGACGTGGCCGCAGAAAGGACAGTGCACGCGGCTTACCTGAGGCGCTACTTCCCGTACACCGGGAAACGGCCGCACAGCTCCAGTACCTGGGTACGCACGCTCGCAACCACCGCCGGCGCGCCTTCGGCGTCCAGCACCTGCACGATCAGATCCGCAACCAGCTGCACCTCGGGCTCCCTGAAGCCGCGCGTCGTTGCGGCCGGCGTGCCGATGCGCAGACCGCTCGTCACCATCGGCGGGCGCGGATCGTTCGGCACCGCGTTCTTGTTGACCGTGATGTAGGCCTGCCCCAGCGCCGCGTCCGCGTCCTTGCCGGTGATATTGCGGTCGGCGAGGCTCATGAGAAACAGGTGGTTGTCGGTGCCGCCGGAGACGATCTGGTAGCCGCGGCTGCTAAGCCGCGCGGCCATGGCGCGGGCGTTGGCGAGCACCTGGCGCTGGTAGTCGCGGAACTGCGGCTGCAGCGCCTCGAGCAGCGCCACCGCTTTCGCCGCGATGACGTGCATCAGAGGTCCGCCCTGGGTGCCCGGGAAAACCATCGAACCGAGCTTCTTGGTGATCTCGTCGTTGGCGCGCGCCAGGATCAGCCCGCCGCGCGGCCCGCGCAGCGTCTTGTGCGTCGTGGTCGTAACCACGTCGGCGTGCGGCAGCGGATTGGGGTAGATGCCGGCGGCCACCAGCCCGGCCACGTGCGCCATGTCCACGACGAAATACGCGCCGACGCTCCTGGCGATGGTCGCGAAGCGCGCCCAGTCAACGATGCGCGAGTACGCTGAGAATCCGGCGATGATCATCTTCGGCCGGTGCTCCTCTGCCAGCCGCTGGACCTGCTCGTAGTCGATCTCGCCGCTGTCGGGGCGGATGCCGTACTGCGCGGCGCGAAAGAACTTGCCGGAAAAATTCACCCGCGCGCCGTGAGTCAGGTGGCCACCGTGGTCGAGGCTCATGCCGAGAATGGGGTCGCCCGGCTGCAGCAGCGCGAAGTAGGCGGCGGCGTTCGCCTGCGAACCGGAATGCGGCTGCACGTTGGCGTAGTCGGCGCCGAACAGCTGTTTGGCGCGCTCGATCGCCAGCCGTTCGGCGATGTCGACAAACTCGCAGCCGCCGTAGTAGCGCTTGCCGGGGTAGCCTTCCGCGTACTTGTTGGTGAGTACGGAGCCTTGCGCCTCGAGCACGCGCGGACTGGTGTAATTCTCGGACGCGATGAGCTCCACGTGCTCTTCCTGCCGGCGCCGCTCGCCGGCGATGGCGCGCGCCAGCTCAGGATCAAAGTCCGCAATCGAATCGGTCATCCGGAACATGCGTGCTGAGCCTTCAGGTGTGCTGAAAAACTGGGGCGCGAATTGTACCGGAACGACCCGCGAGCCGCCGGCTTAGGCGGCGCGGCAGTCACGGCGGGTGCGCGGCCCTCAGGCGGCGGCCGCTCTTAAAGAAGATTCTCTACCACCGCGGTCCAGGCCTGGGCGATGTTGGCGCGATTGTAGCCCCCGCCACCCAGGGCCAGCACCCGCCCGTGGCCGAGCTGCTCGGCGAGGCTGGCGAGGTCGCGGGCGGCGCGCCCGTGAGTCTGCGGCGTAAACCGCAGATGCGTGATCGGATCACCGTCGATGCTGTCCGCGCCGCACTGCAGGATGATGAACTCCGGCGTGAATTTGCGCAGGTGTGCCAGCACCGCCGGCCACACGTCCGCGAACACCTCATCGTCCGCGCCCGGGGGCAGCGGCACATTGAGCTTCATGCCCTGCCCGGGCCCGCGCCCGGTCTCCCCGGCTGCGCCGGTGCCCGGATACAGATAACGCCCGTCCTCGTGCAGGTCCGCGAACACCACCGCGGCATCCTCTTCGAAGGCGTAGAACACCCCGTCACCGTGGTGCGCGTCGATGTCCACGTAGGCAATGCGCTTGAGCCCCGCACGTTTCAACTGCTCGATCGCGACGCCGCAGTCGTTGAACACGCAAAACCCGGCGGCACGCCCGCGCGCCGCATGGTGCAAACCGGCGATGGGCACGAAGGCGCGGCGGCACTCGCCGCGCATGATGGCGTTCATGGCATTCAAGGTGGCGCCCACGACGGTCGCGGCCGCCTCGTACACGCCGCGGAACGCCGGCGTATCGCCGCCATCGAGGACCCCGGTGCCGCTCACCGAGGCCTCGCGCACGAACTCAAGGTAGGTGTCGGTGTGGAACGAGCGCAGCTCCTCGTCCGAGGCAACGCGCGGCTCCAGGATCTGCACACGGCGCTGCAGTCCGGTCGCTTCGAATTCGCGCACGAAAGCGGCCAGCCGATCCGGGCCGAACGGATGACCGTCCGCGAACCCGTAGCGAGCCAGGCGCTCGCTGACGATGACTGCCACATTGCTCATGGCGCACAAGCCTAACACAGCGTGCGCGCCTGCCTGGACTGCGGGCGGGCCATCGCCATCCACGTGCGCCTCGACCATAATCAGGTCGGCATTTATTTACTCCCGGCACCGCATGGCTCAATACATCTACACCATGAACCGTGTCTCCAAGGTGGTGCCGCCAAAGCGCGTCATCCTGCGGGACATCAGCCTGTCGTTTTTTCCGGGCGCCAAGATCGGCGTGCTGGGGCTGAACGGCTCCGGCAAGTCGACGCTGCTGAAAATCATGGCCGGCATCGATGCGAACTTCGACGGTGAGGCGCGCCCGCAAAGCGGTATCCGTATCGGCTTCCTGCCGCAGGAGCCGCAGCTGGATGCGGCCAAGGATGTGCGTACCACCGTCATGGAGGGCGTGGGCGAGACCTTCCGCCAGCTCGAGGAATTCAATCGCATCAGCGAGCAGTTCGCGGAGCCCATGCAAGAGGAGCAGATGAACGCACTGCTCGCACGCCAGGCGCAACTGCAGGATGCGATCGACGCCGCAGGGGGCTGGGAACTCGAGCGCAAGCTGGAAATTGCCGCCGACGCGCTGCGCCTGCCGCCCTGGGAGGCGAGCATCGGCCCGCTCTCGGGTGGCGAGAAGCGCCGCGTCGCCCTGTGCCGGCTGCTGTTGTCGGCGCCGGACATGCTGCTGCTTGATGAGCCCACCAACCACCTCGACGCGCAGTCCGTCGCCTGGCTGGAACACTACCTGGAGGAGTATCCGAGCACGGTGATCGCGGTGACTCACGACCGCTACTTCCTCGACAACGTCGCGCAATGGATCCTCGAGCTCGACCGCGGCTACGGCATCCCGTGGCACGGCAACTACTCCTCGTGGCTCGAACAGAAAGAACAGCGGCTGGCACTCGAAGAGCGCGAACACGAAGGGCTGCGTAAAGCGCTCGCGCATGAGCTCGAATGGGTACGGCAGAATCCCAAGGCGCGCCAGGCGAAGAGCAAGGCGCGGTTGCAGCGTTACGAGGAACTGGCGGCGCGCGAGTTCCAGGAACGCAACGAGACCAACGAGATCTATATTCCGCCAGGCGAGCGCCTCGGTGATCTGGTCATCGCGGTCGAGGGTCTGCGCAAGGGCTACGGCGAGCGCCTGCTCATCGACAACCTCGCCTTCAACCTGCCGCGCGGCGGCATCGTCGGCATCATCGGCCCGAACGGCGCCGGTAAGACCACCCTGTTCCGCATGCTTACCGGCGCGGAACAGCCGGATGCCGGCCAGATCCGCTCAGGTCCGAGCGTGCGCCTGGCGTACGTCGATCAGTCGCGCCAGTCGCTCGACGACAAGAAGACCGTCTGGCAGGAGATCGCCGGCGGCCTCGACATGATCAAGGTCGGCGCTTACGAAACCCCCTCGCGCGGCTACGTGGGCCGCTTCAACTTCAAGGGCGCGCAGCAGCAGCAGCTGATCGGCGAACTTTCCGGGGGCGAGCGCAATCGTGTACACCTGGCCAAAGTGCTGCGCTCCGGCGGCAACGTGCTGCTGCTGGACGAGCCGACCAACGACCTGGACGTGGAAACGCTGCGGGCGCTCGAGGAAGCGCTGCTGAGTTTCCCCGGCTGCGCGGTCGTGATCTCGCACGACCGCTGGTTCCTCGACCGCATCGCAACCCACATTCTCGCCTTCGAAGGCAATTCGCAGGTCGTGTGGTTCGAGGGTAACTATCAGGAGTACGTGGAAGACTTCAAGCGGCGCAAGGGCGAGGACGCGGCGCAGCCGCATCGTATCCGCTACAAACCGCTGACGCGCTGAAATGCCGGCGCCAGACCCAAGCCGCGATGACCAGGTCCGCCTGTGGCGCTGGGCCGGACCGCTCGCGGCCCTGGTGGTCTTTGCGGGCGTGGTGCTGGTGCTGCACCACGAGCTCGCGCAGCTGCACGTCAAGAGCGTGTTGGCGCACATGCACGCCATTCCCCGCCGCCAGGTGTTGGCGGCCTTAGGGTTCACGGCGGCGAGTTACTGGCTGCTGTCCACCTACGAGGTGCTGGCGTTTGCCTACCTGCGGCGCGTGCTCCCGTACACGCGCATCGTCTTCACCTCCTTCATCGCCTACTCCTTCGGCCACACGCTCGGCTTCGCGGCGTTCACCGGGGCTGCCATCCGCTTCCGGCTGTACGCCACCGCCGGCGTCACGGCCGTTGAGGTCGCGACCGTATCGGCCTTCTGCAGCCTGTCGCTCGGCATCGGGCTGGCGACGGTCGCGGGTGTGTCGCTGCTGTTCTCGGGAAGCAACGCCGCCGCGGTGCTGCGGCTGCATCACAACTGGTCGGTCCTGGTCGGGAGCGGGCTGCTGGTGGCGGTTGGCGCCTACGCCTTGTGGGCGTGCGTGGCGCGCACCGCCTTTGAGATCCGCGGCTGGGCGCTGCGCGCGCCCGGAGCTGCGATCGGGCTCACGCAGATCGTGCTCGGAGTTCTGGACCTGTCCTTGTCCTCGTCAGTGCTGTGGTGGCTGCTGCCGCCCGCGGCGCACGTCGGCTTCATCACCTTCCTGGGTGTGTACGCGGTCGCGGTGATCGCCGGCATCGTCAGCCACGTTCCCGGCGGCGTCGGCGTATTTGAGGCGGTGATCCTGCTCACGCTGCCCGGGGTGCCGGCGGAGGCACTGCTGGGCTCGCTGCTCGCCTACCGCGCCGTGTATTACCTCGTGCCGCTGGTGTTCGGCACCTTGCTGTTTGGCTCGAAAGAGCTGTCGGCGCAGCGCAGCCGTATCGCCTGGGCGCAGGAGCTCGCGAGCATCTACATCGCGCCGGTCGTGCCGCAGATCGCCGGCGCTCTGACCTTCCTCGCCGGCACACTGCTGCTGTTCTCCGGCGCGACCCCCGCGGTCGATGAGCGCCTGGCGTTTCTCGATGAGTTCCTGCCGCTGCCGGTGCTGGAGGTTTCGCATCTGGCGGGGAGTCTGGTGGGTCTGGGTCTGCTGGTGTTGGCCCGCGCGCTGTTCCGGCGCGTGCAGGCCGCCTATCACATCTCGGTCTGGCTGCTGATCGCCGGCATCTTCGCCTCACTGCTGAAGGGACTGGATTTCGAGGAGGCGAGCCTGCTGGCGCTGGTGCTGGGCGTGCTGGTGCTCGGGCGGCGCGCTTTCTACCGACCGACCGCAATCCTTTCGGAGCGCTTCACACCGGTGTGGGTGGTGAGCATCGCGGGTGTGCTTGCCATGGCGGCGTGGCTCGGCGTGGTCTCCTACCGCCACGTGGGCTATTCCGATCAGCTGTGGTGGACCTTCGCCCTGTACGGCAACGCGCCGCGCATGCTGCGTGCCTCGCTCGCGGTCATCGTGATCGGTGCCGCGTACGTGCTCCTCAACATGCTGCGGCCGGCGCGGCCGGAGCCGGCGGTGGCGAGCACAGAGGATCTCGCCCATGCGCGCGCCCTCATCGCGACCGCCGATGTCACGATGGCCAACGCCGCCCTCACCGGTGACAAGCGCCTGCTGTTCAGCGACACGGGCGACACCTTTGTCATGTACCAGATCGCCGGCCGCAGCTGGATCGCGCTCGGGGACCCGGTGGGCGCGCGCGCCGGTGCGGAAGAACTGGTATGGCGGTTGCGCGAAATGTCCGATCACCACGGCGGCGAGCCGGTGTTCTACCAGGTGGGCGCCGAGCGGCTGTCGCTGTATGTGGACCTCGGACTCGCGGCGATGAAGATCGGCGAGGAGGCGCGCGTGGCGCTCGCTGATTTTTCGCTCGACGGTGCGGCGCGCGCGGAACTGCGGCAGGCGCACCGGCGCGCGCAACGCGACGGCGCGAGCTTCGAGGTGGTGCCGCCGGCGGGCGTCGAGGCGCTGTTGCCGGTGATGCGGCGCATTTCCGACGCCTGGCTCGCTGCCAAGTCGACCGGCGAGAAGCGCTTCTCGGTGGGGGCGTTTT
>Ga0210409_10001826_pt1 | contig 26719 bp, 26 predicted proteins | sample IncBWH17MmetaG_FD_161649 | JGI IMG/M metagenome (GOLD analysis project Ga0210409, IMG submission 161649) | Forest soil microbial communities from Barre Woods Harvard Forest LTER site, Petersham, Massachusetts, United States - Inc-BW-H-17-M | ecosystem: Environmental > Terrestrial > Soil >...
GGATAAATCGAAGCTGCTGGGCTACTTGATCTACTACATTGAAGATCACTCTGCTGTTTGCGCCGACTTCCTTGCTTCGGGCGGCCCTGAGGATCTCGACTGCCTGCTGTCATCCTGGACGGCCCTCGCTTGGGGATGCGGACTCTCCTCGCTGTCACTCAGTTGTTCCAACGGCGCGCTTGCCGCCAATTTGCTCCGCCACGGTTTCTCAAGGCGGTCGGCTGCCCCGCAACGCAAGCCCGGTCGAACGAAGCAGCACGAAAAGTGCAAGACCCTCTTCACTCACGAACGGCAATCTGCCACTGCGTGTGCAGTCGCAGACAGCTGGTATTACACCGACGGCGATTCACCGTATTAGGCTTGTACTGCTCGTTCCGCTTTTTCTGGTAATCCCTCAATGAAAATTGTCCAACTCTTACCGAGCCTCGATGTAGGGGGAATGGAGCGTCTTGCCGTCGACCTCGCGCTCCAGCAAAAGGCCGAAGGCCATGAGCCCTCCATCTATTGCACTAGCCAGCGAGGTCAATTTGCGCCTGAGCTCGAGGCTGCAAACGTGCCGGTCCACTCCTTTGGAAAGACTAACGGTTTCTCTCCCCGTCTGATTACGAGGCTCGCTTCCAGACTACGAGTGGATCGCCCCGACATCCTCCACGCTCACAACGCGCTCGTTCTACACTACGCCATTGCAGCAGCATGTCTCGCCCGAGTTCCTGTCGTCGTCAATACTCGTCATGGTGGGAATGGCAACTGGGATCCACATTGCGAACGCATATGGCGTCAGGCCGTACGTTGGACGGATGCCGTTGTCTTCGTCTCAGAAGGCGTCCGCGAATTCTATGTCACTAGAGATCAGCTCTCCACGCGCAACACGTCGGTCATCTACAACGGCATCGACGTCGATAAATTCACATCCCGCCCCGCCCATCCCACTGCCGCCCTGCCCAGATTTCGCCTAGGCTGCGTGGGGCGCCTCGTGCCTGCCAAAGATCACATCACACTGATTCGATCGTTTGCGATTGTCAGCGCGGCTGTGCCCATGGCGGAACTGCACATTCTCGGCGATGGCCCCTGCCGCGCCGTAATCGCTCAAACCGCAGAATCACTCGGAATCGCGAATCGAGTATTCCTCCACGGCGCCAGTCTCGATGTCCCCGGTTTCCTCTCAAACCTCGATCTCTTCGTCCTCTCCTCCATTGATGAAGGTCTGCCGATCTCCTTAATGGAGGCCATGGCAGCTGGGTTGCCAGTGGTTTCAACGCGGCTTCCTGGGCTTACGGAATTGGCCCCAGAGTGTGTGGTTGCGGGTTACTGCACTCCCAGCCAGCCTGAATCACTTGCCGAACAAATTCTCCATGCCGCCGATCGACTTGATCTTCCCGGGCTCGGAAAAGCAGCAAGCCGATGGGCGCAAAAGTTCGCCATCCGCGAAACCTGGCACCACTATCAAACCCTCTTCGAAGCGAGTCTCGCGAAGAGAAGACGTTACCGCGTGGACCGCATGGCTTCCAGACCTAGCGACCTTGCGGCTATCCACCATGGCCAATAGCAAATTCCACTTCGGATTGGATTCGACGCCGGCGATACCATCCGACGCCGTGCGCGCGAGATGCGGCCAGCCCGCTGCCAGATCACAAAAGTTGCCATTGACCCGCGCCAAATAACCAGAGAGAGACAAAGGAATACTGAGAGGATCCAAACATGAACACCCCTATGCCCTTTAAGAATCAGCCTAATGCGGTGCCTCCTCAAGAACCGAATTCACCCCTACCGGATTCGCACCCAACTCCGGACGCGCCGCCCTCGGAGAGTCGTCGCAAGTTTCTCGGAAACGTGCGTGGTGTGGCCATGGCGGCCGCAACCGCCGGCGCCATCGGCTTCGAGCCGTTTTTGGGCCCGAGCCACTCTCTCGCCCATGCAGACAACAATCATGGCGAATCCGAAGGATACGAACGCGCCGAAGAAGACGCGGAGATCCGCATTGAGGCAGCAAAGGCCGAGCGCAAGATCTCGATTCCGCCACACACGACCAATGGTGATGAGGAGCGCTATGCCGACAAGTGTGGCACCTACACCAAAGCCCTTTTGCAAGACGGCCCCGGCCGCGTAAACCTGAATGCTTACGAAAGCTTCCGGGATGCTCTGCACAGCGGCAAACCTGCGGACTTCGAGAACATCATTATGGGCGGCGCACGCAAGCTTACTGACCCGCAAGCTGGCCTCGCCTTTGACTTGGAAGGAACCGATTCCCGGCAGTTCGGTAATTCTACTTGTCCCCGGAATCAGGAAAGCATCGTGGTTGTGCCACCTGCGCCGGCATTGGCCAGTGCAGCATATGGAACAGAACTGATCGAGATGTACTGGGCTTCCTTGCTGCGTGACGTCCCATTCACAGAATACTGCTCGAATCTCGTGGCCGCTCAAGCGGCACACGAGCTTTCGACGCTGCCGGACTACGCCGGCCCACGAAGTGGTGGCCAAGTCACTCCGGACTTACTCTTCCGGGGCGGTTTCCCGGGCGAAGTAGTAGGGCCTTATATCTCGCAATTCTTCGTTACGCCAACGTTTCTGGGGCAGCAGCCCATCAGCCAGCTGCAGATGACTTATCAGCCGGACGTTGACTATCTCACTGACCCCGCTTCTTGGGCTCTCATTCAGAATGGCGGCAGCACCGGATTACAGAACCAGGTCGATCAGCAGCTGCGCTTCGAGCATTGTGGGCGAGACCTCTCCGCCTGGACCCATGTGGACGTGCTCTATCAAGCGTACTTCGTGGCGTACCTCGTACTGAATAGCATGGGCGCTCCCGTGAATCCCGGCAGCATGTACATGAACTCGAAAACGCAAGTAGGATTCGCCACTTTTGGCGGCCCACACTTTTCAGCCATGCTCGGTGAGGTCGCATGCCGCGCCCTGGAACGCAGTTGGTACCAGAAGTGGTTTGTTCACCGGCGTCACCGTCCGGAATCGGGTGGAGGCATCGTCCATTTAATCAAAAGCGGGCAGGGAAATAGCCTCAATGGCCGCCTGAACAACAATGTCCTCCATTCACAGGCTCTCCAGAGCAGTTTCAACAAATACGGAACCTACTTGCTTTCGCAGGCTTTTCCTGAAGGGGCGCCCACGCACCCGTCTTACCCCACGGGCCACGGTGTTGTCGCAGGCGCTTGCATTACCATTCTGAAGTTCTTCTTCGACGGTAATTTCGTCATCCCGGAGCCCGTGGTGCCGGCAGAGGATGGGCTCTCTCTGGTGCCGTACACGGGTCAGGACAGGGCTTCGATAACGGTAAACGGCGAACTGAACAAGCTCGCTCACAATGTCAGCTTCGGTCACGGCATCCACGCCGGGATCCACTGGCGCAGTGACACCGACGTGTCGATGGTGCTCGGCGAGGCCACTGCCATCAGCATACTTCAGGACCAAGCGCAAACATTCAATGAGAAATTTGCGGTTCATATTGCAAAGCTGGACGGAACAACAGCCACTATCTCCAACCAATGACGCTTACTGCCAGCCCCTTCCATTCCATCAGGCATGGCTCAAAAAATGCGATTTACAAAAATCTCCGACAGGAATCAACCGGTGGCCGAACAAGTGGAGGAATTTGATCCAAGCATGGGCGAACACAAGTGGCTCGTGCTCTCTACAACAGACCCCTTGATGGCTGGTCAATTCCCGTGCGATATGGTCCCCCTCCTCCGCTGCAATATGGACGCCGGTCAGCTCGCGTTTGACGAACAACCGCCTCACGACGCCGATGGAGTTTTTAGCGCTGTTTTGCGCTGTAAGATATGCGGAACCGAGTATCGCATCGAGCGCGGAATTGCCTGCCTCCTTCCAGATCAGCTGACTCTGGAAAACAAACACGAGATGAGCATCCGGGACGCGATCGACTACGATTGTACTAAGCCAAGTCCTTTCATACCTCCGGCCGAAGGTTGGAGATCGGTGCTTTCCGACATTCTGGAAGTTCCTGCCCATCTGCATGAACTGCAAGTCTTGCCCTCGCATACAGTTTTGGAACTCGCCTGCGGGGATGGCCGCTTCACGTCACTCATCGCGGAAACGGGCGCAAGGATTCTCGCCGTCGATTTTTCGATTAACGCCCTGCGGCTCCTCGCGCAAAGACTGCCTCCTGGCGCCAGGGTGGGGCGCGTCCATGCGGACATCAATCACTTGCATCTGCACGGCCGTGCCTTCGATCGTGCGCTCACTCTAACCCCCCTCGATTCTCGAAACGAACGGATGAACATGTTTCGAACCATCGCCCAGGCCTTGACGGATGACGGGCAATACGTCGGCAGTTTTGAACACGATGACTTAAATCGCCGCCTCTTGGGTCTCCCTCTCGTGCGGCGCTACTCCAAAGACGGCATTTTGATCGAGCATTTGACCACGAAATCGATGCGCCTTGAATCGGCGCCTTATTTTTCAAACATTCGCGTTCGCCCGATTCGGCCTCGTGTTCCTTTAGTTGCGAAACTGCCCCCAGGCTTGGCGCGTCTCATCTTGCGAATGGCGGCCGCGCTGCCGTTCGTCCGCCATTTCGGTGAATTACTTTTGCTCACCGCCCAGAATCCCGTGCGTCTCCCCGTCGAAGGCCAACATCGTTCCGGCAACCGGGTTGCGAAAGGGATCTACCGCTCCTACATGCAAAGGAAAAACAAAAAAGCGTCATGGGGCGAAGAGTCAGTTTGAGCTTCTAGCAGGCTTCACACGAGTCAACTTGCCGCTGCCAGAAAACGATCGACCGATAGACTGTGACGCGAAGATTTCTCTTACAACTCCTACTCTCGCATCATCGCCTGCATGAAAAGCGGCCTGGATTTAGGATTGAGAACTTTACTGAATTCTTTGTGCCATCTTTTACGGGAAGGTATCAGCCCAGATGAAGAAAAACAGAATTCTGTTGGCGGAAGACAAAGACGGTGTTCGCATCGCCTTTCAGGAAGGCTTAGAAAGCCAGGGCTTTGCCGTGGCGCCCGCCCCTTCCGTTAGCGAAGCCCTGAGACTTATTGCCACCGAAAACTTCGATGTCCTGCTCTCCGACCTTTACATGCCGGATGCCAGTGATGGTTTTACCGTGGTTAACGCGATGCGCCACGCACAGCCCAACGCTGTGACTCTGGTGCTCAGCAACTACCCCGTGCTCCAAGCCGCCATGACAGCTATCCTCCTGCAGGCCGATCAAGTCCTGGTGAATCCGATTGGCTTCGGCGAAATCTCCGAGATCATCCAAAAGAAGCTCTCAAATCCTGTGGCCCATGCCGCGGTGAACAAAGAACGCGTGGCCGCGATTCTCGAACACGATCTGCAACTGACCATTCAGAATTGGATGTCCCGCGTCGAGCACACCGACGAACTAACGGCAATTCCCCTCACTTACCAGGACCGGACTGGCCATCTACCGCTCCTGTTGAGCGACCTCGTTTGCCGTCTGCGTCTCCCTCCCGACGCCAAATCTCACATTTCGCGCGCCGCGCGCGAGCATGGAATTCTCCGCCGCATGCAAGGCTACACCGTCCCCATGGTGGTGGAAGAGTCGCGAATCCTGCAAGTTAGTATCTTCAATACTCTGCAAGACAATCTTGGCAGAGTGGATTTCGGCACTGTGCTTCTCGACGTGATGACCATCGCCGACGAAGTAGATTCGCAATTGAAGCAGGCCATGCTGGGTTTTCTGGAAAACACATCTGCCAAATCGGCGAGCTAAGCCGCCCAATCGTTTACGCCCCGGCTATTCATCTTTTCGTGTGAAGTTTGTCTTGCGGAGCATTGACCTAGTCGTGCAGGACAACAGTCAGAAGGGAATGATCGATGTGGATCTCGCGGTTCTTGCTGTAATTAATGAAACCTAGTTTCCTGAATTTGTTCATAAAAAAGTTCACCCGGGACCGGGTTGTGCCAATCATCTCCGCCAGCATCTCTTGAGACACTTGGGGAAGCGCTCTCTCAGGCTGGCCTCTCGCGCCATACCGCGCTAGCAGCAGAAGTGTGCGCGCCAATCGTTTTTCGCTGGAGTTAAACAGCTGGTCGATCAGATCTTCCTCGACTCGGAGGTTCCGGGCCAACATAAAGGCAATGAAGCGGTCGGAGAACTCGCTTTCGGTGTGGAGCACCTGTACCATCTTGTCTTTTTCGATGACGAGCACGGAGGTTGGCGCAATCGTAGTTGCTGTGACCATGCAAATAGATTGACCGGCAAGGCATCCTTCTCCAAAAAAATCACCAGGTCCCAGAATGCCCACCACGGCTTCTTTGCCGGATTCATTGACTACAGTAAGCTTCACGCCGCCTTCTTGAATGTACATGACATTGGTCGCTGGATCGCCCTGTGCGATGACGGTTGCACTTGCCCCGAAATTGGCTAATCTTCTCCCTAAACCAGCGGAGTCCAGAAACAATTTCAGATCGAACACAGGAATTTTTGATTTTACTTTATGGGGCGAGCGACGGGCCTGAACAGATTCAAGCCGAAATGCGGTAGACAACATACGTCAGAATAGCATGCCGGCTGAATTCCGCGTCTGTTCAATATTGAACAGTCCGGCCCGTCGGAAATGGCCTCTTTTCGGTAGGTCGACCAGACTTGAAACCGGACCTCGATACTGCGGCGTAGAGAGAAAACTACCCTAATTAGAACGGATGACAAAAAGAGTATTTTTCCAAAGTCCGGTGGAGCTTTGGCGAAGAGTTGGGCCGATGCCTCGTTCGATATAGTAGGGAATCAAATTGTGAATACTGAATGGCGGAGAGGGTGGGATTCGAACCCACGGTACGGTTTCCCGCACGCTCGCTTTCGAGGCGAGTGCTTTCAACCGCTCAGCCACCTCTCCGCGGTCGTTCGACGCCTTATTTTAGCAGAGAGAAGGAATCGGGGCCATGCCCGCTTTGTGTGGGATGCATCGTTTAACGCCGTGCCGCGAAGAAAGATTGCAGAAGGGCGGCAGCTTCGCCGGCGAGAATACCTGATGTGATTTCGACCTGATGGTTGAGCCGCGGATGGGAAAGGATTTCGAAACAGGAGCGCACCGCGCCGCCCTTTGGGTCGTCGGCGCCGTACACAAGGCGAGGTATGCGCGCCTGGATCATCGCCCCGGCGCACATGACGCAGGGCTCGATGGTGACATACAGCGTGGTGTCGGCGAGGCGGTAGTTGCCGAGCAGGCGCGCGGCTTCGCGAAGGACGATGATTTCCGCGTGCGCGGTTGGATCATTTTCGCGGATGGGGCGGTTGCCGGAACGAGCAAGGATCTTGTCACCGTGGACAATGACCGCGCCGATTGGAACTTCCCCAGCGGCAGCCGCAGCGCGAGCTTCCGAAAGTGCTTCCTGCATAAGTTGGACGTCGGTTTCCATGTTCGGCGAGAGAATAGCATGAACAGAAGATTTGTCCGTTCGCTTGACAATTTAAGAGGGGGGAAACACACTAACCTGCATGCGGGAACTGCTGGCGCGGTTGTTCCAAGTGGATTTTTTGAAGGGCCTGGCCGTCACCTTTCGGGCGCAAAATCCCAAAAACATTGTCACCGAGCAGTATCCGCTGGAGCGTCCGATGGTGGCGGAGCGGTACCGGGGCGCGCCGCGGCTGAACAATAATCCGGAGACGGGCGAGACGCTGTGCATCGGGTGCAATTTGTGCGCGTTGGCGTGCCCGGAGAATCTGATCGTGGTGGGCTGGGAACGCGACGACGCCACGCGGCGCAAGGTGCTGACCACGTTTACATACGACACTTCGCGGTGCATGTTCTGCGGACTGTGCGAGGATGCGTGCCCGACGGATGCGCTGGAATTGACGCAGGATTTCGAGATGGCATACTTCACGCGCGAAGGGGCCATCTGGGACCGCCACCGGCTCGAACAAGGGCCTACTCCTGCGCGTTACACCCGCTGAAGACGCCGCATGGAACTCCGCAAAGACCCCATCACACAAAGCTGGGTCATCCTGGGGCAGAGAGAGGTGCTCGGTGATTCGCCGGAGGAGTGTCCACTGGAGCCGGCGAAAATCGAGAAGCTGCCGTCGATCCTTACGTGGCCCGCAGAAGGCGCGTGGCAGGTTCGCGTGATCGCGCATCCCGAGCCGCTGTATCACATCGAAGGGGAGGCCAGCCGTTCCGCGGAAGGCATGTACGACAAGATGCGCGCCATCGGGGCCCACGAAGTGGTGGTGGAGACGCCGGCGCACGAAAAACGAATGTCGCAGTTCAGCGACGAAGAGATCGAGAGCGTGCTGTGGGTTTGGGCTTCGCGGATTGCCGACTTGAAAAAGGATGCTCGCTTCAAATACGTCAGTGTCTTCAAGAACCAGGGCGCGATGGCCGGGGAAGAATGGAAGCATGCGCACTCGCAAGTGACGGCAACAATTTTTGTCCCGCGCCGCATCAAGTATGAACTGAGCGCCGCGCACGAATGGTTCAAGGATAAAGAGCGCTGTATCTTCTGCGACACCGTTCGTCAGGAAGAGAAACACGGAAAACGCATTGTGGATGTGCAGGGCGAATACTATGCGTTGTGCCCGTATGCATCGCGCGTGCCGTACGAAATCTGGCTGGTGCACCGGCGGCACAATCACTTATTCGAACAGCCGCGGCCGGGTTCGAACCGCCGGCAATTGGCCGCGTTGTTGGGGCGCGTTTTGCGGCGATTGGAAAAGCTCGCGCCGGCGTTTCACCTGGTGGTGCACACGGCTCCGAGCACCAAGAGCAAAAAGGGCGAATTATCCGGCTACTGGAAGACGCTGGCCGAAGACTACCACTGGCACATCGAAATCCTGCCGATCGTGGAGAAGCGCAGCAAGTCCTACAGTATCAAAGAGGTGTACTTCAATGCGGAGCTGCCGGAGCAGGCCGCGGCGCAATTGAGGACACTGGATCCGAATTCATGAAGCGCGCCCCTGCGAAGAAAGCCGAACGGGGCGGCATCGTCGTCAACCTGATAATTCTCCTGTGCTTCATTGTGTTTTGTGCGGTCTTGTATTTGACGCGGGGACCGATTCTTCGTTATGTCGCAGAATCCTGGATTGTTGAGGACCCCCTCGGCAAGTCCGATGCTCTCGTGGTGCTCAGCGACGATAATTTTTATGCGGATCGAGCAACACGCGCGGCGGAATTGTTGCGGGAAGGGAAAGCCCCGCTGATCGTGGCGTGCGGAAGGCGCTTGCGGCCCAATGCAGGCATCGCTGAACTGATGGAGCACGACCTGATCGAGCGGGGCGTGCCAAAAGAAAAAATCGTGCGGCTGCCGCACGATGCGGATAGCACGAAGGAAGAAGCGGAAGCGCTACAAAAATTCGCGAAAGAAAAAAAATGGCGCAGCCTGATTGTGGTGACGTCGAACTATCACACGAGAAGAGCGCGCTACATTTTTCGTCGAGTTTTTCCACAGGGCATGGAGATAAGCGTTGCCAGCGCCCGCGATGGCGACTTTGATCCGCAACACTGGTGGGAAAAGCGTAAGTCCACCAAAGAGTTAACTCGGGAGTTCGCGGGGATGATAGTGGCCGCGTGGGAAACGCACGGGAGGAGTCGAGACAAGTGAGACAGCACAATCGGTGGTAGAGGTGAGAGCACTGATTCCTCTATTAGTGGTATAGCCTTTCACGAAACACCCTACATTTGCTACCCGCCATTCTTGTTTACACCCGCTAAGTCGTGTACTATCTTCACTCTTCTGGGTCGCGGCTCCCAACCAGCCCTGCGATATGCGGCTTCGAAAATCTAATTTTCGATGTCGAGGTGTTTTATGTGGAAAAAAGATGACGTCAAGCCGCAAGGAATTTCCGATAGCTCCGCGGATTCCGCAAATTCTCCAAAAGCATTCAGTGCAGCGCCTACCAGTACTCCCCTAAGTTCCAGTGCGCTCCCGGTTTCTTCTCGCGCCGCAGCGTGTATTAGCCAGGGAATTCGAATCAAAGGCGAAGTGACGGGCAGCGAAGATCTCTATGTGGACGGGCTCGTCGACGGAAAACTGAATCTGGCGAACGGCAGCCTGACGATTGGACCGAATGGCACCGTGAAAGCGGACGTGAATGCGCGCGAAGTGATCGTGCGCGGAAAAATCGAAGGAAAAGTTACGGGCCGGGACAAAGTACAAGTTTGGAGCACCGGCCAAATCACCGGCGAAGTGCAGACGGAGCGCCTGGCGATTGAAGAAGGCGCGCTCTTGAAGGGCAAGGTCGAAGCGGGAAAGCAGCCCATTCGAGTCGCGGAAAGCAAAGCTGCCGCAGCCAGTGCAAGCAAGTCGTCCGAAGGCACGTCTTTGAGTTCTGGAACTGCGGCTGATTAGACCATGAGCTTCTTGCACAAGTTCGGCATTGGAGTTGGAAGTGGAACAAGCCGCGATGTTTCGCGCCCCGTGGCTTCGAATCTGCGTCCGCGAACCCCTGGGACCCCGGCTGTTGGCGGGACCGCCCCACGGGCGGTCGAGGCGCTTGAAACAACGCGCGTCTCGAACGGATTGAAAGAACTGCTCTGGAATCTCGATGGTTTGGGCCGGGGCAAACTGCTGGATCTGGGGCCCGCCTGGCAAACAACCCTAAGTTTCTTTATCGAGCGCGGTTTCCGCGTTTCTTCCGAAGATCTCCTTCGCGGATGGAAAGGGTTTTTGACCGAGGAAGAGGCGCGTTTGCGCGATGATGTGAAAGCCCTCGAGACTCTGGATATGACGCCCGGCGGCCGCGCGGCACGCTTTCTGCAAGACAATCTGCAATATCCGAGATCCTCCTTTGATGCCGTACTTTTGTGGGACTTGCTGGACTATCTCGAGCCCACGCTGGCAAAGCAGATGGTATTGAATTTGACAGAACTCTTGCGGCCCGGTGGCGTAGTCTTCGCCATGTTCCACAGCAAGAAGCCCGAAGGATTCCAGCGCTATCGCGTGGCGGATTCGAATACGCTGCAGATGATCTCAACAGCGGTCATTTGTCCCGCGCAAAAGGTTTATCAGAATCGCGAGATCCAAGACCTCTTTGGCCGCTACCGGACGATGAAATCTTTCGTGAGCCGCGACCAGCTTCGCGAAACGCTCTTCATCAAGTGAATAGACTTCATCTGGATGAGTACTTTGCGTTGCCTGCCACCTGTGGATTTCGTATGTTCACCAACTCTTCGCTTGCATTCGACAAATCCGAAGCGTAAAAGCGAGGCGTGAGCTCAATGAGCTCCGGAGGGACTATGACTCCACCGGGCTTAGAGCTGCACCAAAGCTGAACACACCGCTCTTGCGGTGCGCGTCGCTCGCGAAACATACGTGCTATTTGCGCGCTTCCGAGACGACACAGCAAATTAACAAAAGGGGGAACCGCCAGGTTCCCCCTTTTGATTTTCCATCTCTCTGTTTCTTACTGATGTTTGAAGTGGTTAGAACCAGTGTGGTGCCGATGGTGGCGCCTTGCACGACTGTGCCGCCGATGGTGGCGATCATGCGAAGACGCCGGATTGGACGATTGAGCATTGCTCGCGGAGCTTTGCGCAATTGCAGGTAAGGCGGGTGCAGGTTTAGCGGCCAGAAGCAATGCAGGTGCTGCGGCCAACAAACAAAGTCTCAAAGCATGTTTCACAGTAAATCTCCCAAGACAGAAATCCCCTGTAGTGCCATTGAATCACAGATGGGCAGGAAAGTCGCGGGGGATCGTTGAGAGTATCGTTACGAATTTAGAGAGGGAGGGCCAGGCGAGTTGGTACGGTTCTTTCCACGTGCCCATAGAGGCAAAGAAATCCCTACCGATGATGGGCGACCACTAGCCTCCGAACTTAAGCTGCTCCAGCCACTGGATCGCCTCGCGCTGATTGGCAATGATCTGCGCTTGCCAGACAAGGGCGATGGACATGAGGCTCATGGTGATGACGCAAAAAATGAGAACCAGCCCAATGTTGGACTCTTGAACGGGAAGACGAAGGATGCTTCGAAACCAAGCCATGGTAAGGGTTCTCCTAGTACTGGGCTTCTTACTCAAGCCATTCGATTTGACAGACTTAGGGGACACCTTAACCTGCCATTGGAAAGTGTGGCAATTGAAAGGCCATGACTCGAAGTCGCAGGTTCACTTCTATGCCACGGGAAATAAGCAATTTGTGAGTACCGACTAGTATGTCCAACGCAAGGAGCACAGCAGATGTGTGCAAAGGAACGCGCATTTGTGTCATTTTGTTTCCGGGGCCGTCCAGTTTCCCGTGCTTGCGAGCTCTAGCACACGCTCCCAGATGTCCGGGTCTTGGAGCGCCAGGCCAAGCGCGCGCGGTGTCTCTGGAAGTTCCTTCGACGAGCCGCCTGACGTGCCGCCGGTCAGAAGAATGCTGCGCTCACAAAAGGGAAAAAGTTCGGGCGCCTGGTCCGGCGTGGCGATTCCAACAGGATGAGCATGCGAGCGCAAAGCCCGGTCGTAGAGCCTGGACAGCTCGCGAACGCAGCGTTGCACACTGGCGCCGATGGCTAAGGACCAGAGCACGCCGTGCTGGCGAAGCTGCAGCTTGCGATTGTGACCCTCAGCCACGAATCGTGCCACGTCTTTGTCTGATACGCCTGCAAAAAAGAAGACTTCATCGAAATCGCGGTGACGGGAAAGCTCCGCGTCGCGCTGGGGGAGATTGGTGTTCTGGGCTAACTCCCTGGGGGACAGGGATCGCAAAGTTACAACCGGCACTCCGGTATCTTCGGAAAGGCTCTCCAATGCTTCAGCGGCGGCTGGCAGAGCCTCCGCCATGGGGAGGCAGGTAAAGCGACCCAGTCGCACTGTCGATTGCTTCTGTTGCTTCGAAACGACCGATTCCGGACGCAGGTGGAAGTAATCCTCGGGAAGATAGACGGCGCAGCCATCTTCCGCGATGAAGGGATGGGTGTGGCCAAGTTTGCGGCGGGGCTCGTCGAACTGGAGTCGCGAGCGGCTGGTCAGCCAAACAGCGGGGATGCCTTGATGGTCCAGGGCGGCAGTGAACTCGTCCAAGCCAGGAAAGCTCTTGCCACGTGCGGGGATCAAAGAATCAACCGCGATGAACAGGATATTGGCAGTCTGACGCAAAAAAGGCTCCGGCCAAGCGAGGTCCATTCTATCGGAATTCCGCAGCTGGCTCGATGCGTGCCAAAAGAAAAAGGCGGGCAGAAATTCTGCCCGCCTCGCGTTGCGTCCGGCGAATTCGGCCGGAGTAAAACTACCTATAGTTAGTTGCCCGACTTCGCAGCCGTGGAACCCGCTGGCGCGTTCGCCTTCGGGATGCTTACATAGCCGCTGATGGTATTCTTCCCCACCTTGTTGACCACGATTTCCTGGGGAATGTGCGTACCAGAGAGATAGAAGAAGATGGGCTCATTCATCGCACGGTTCTTCTTTTCGAACTGCTTGTCTTCGACCGTCACGGCAGCGCTGAACTGATTGCGCTTCTCGTTGACGCCCTTGAGTTCTACGGTGACGTTGCCCACCTTGGTCGGCTTGTTCTTGCCGACGATGGTGAATTCAACGTAGTCGCGTTCGCCGAGGCGTCGGAGCTGGTCGATTTCGTCATGGTTGCGCGCGATGAGCGTGCCCATCTCGCTGCGAGCCATTTTCAAGTCTTCGCGCGTGGCGTCGAGGTCGGTCTTCACTCCAACGACCTTGGTGTCCACGGTTTTGACGTCGTCATTGGTCGCTTTGGTGGCCAATTCGGAATGCACCGAAGTGTCGAGCGCCACCACCTTCTGGGTGGTAGCGTCGTTGAGCTTCGCCGCTTCCTCACGCGCCTTCTTCAGCTGGCCCTGCGTGATCTTGAGCTTGGTGGTGACAACCTTCAGGTCGCCTTGCAGTTCCGTGTTGGCCTTTTCGTCCTGCGCCAAGCGATCTTTCAGGGACGACATATCCTGCTGTACCGTTTGCTCCGTGGTCTTCAGTTGCGTCGCCACCGCTGCCTGCGTGCTGTCCAGCTTGGACGATGCGTTCCAACCGAAAGCAAGTCCACCGAGAGCAACCAACCCGAGAACGATAATGGCGGGAAGCTGCCAGGAAGAACCATTTCTTACTTCTACGATGCGATCATCTGACATAGTCAATCTTTCTCCTCACCCCTGAATAGGGGAACGCCGCTTTTTTAACCGGCCCGTAACAAAGAGGTTGCATTCGCGGAGCCAAACGGGTCAAGCGGAGATTGGCGGTAAGTGATAGAGGAATGGATGGTTGAGAGGAGGCAAGAATCAGCAGGGTGGTACTAGTCCTAGCAAAGTTTACGCGAACAGAGAGCGAACAGCGGATTTTTTGCTTGGCCACTTTCAATCCGTCTCAACGCATAGGGCGCGAAGCTCTTCCTCGAGTTGTTCTGGCGACTGGAAGGTGATGCCAGCCATACCCAGGCGTTGCGCCGCCTGGGTATAAGCGGCGACGTCGTCGATGTAGATGGCCTCCTCGGCTTGCACTTTGCAAGCGCGCAGGGCTTCGCGAAAGATAAGCGGATCCGGTTTACTGGCTCCAAGGCGAAAAGAGTAGATGCGAATCGGAAAAAAACGGAAGAAAGGGAAGTGCGTCTCTGCGTAGGACATGTGGATGGGATCGGTGTTGGAGAGTAAGGCCAATCGGTACTTCCTGGAAAGCCTCTCCAGGAAGGCTTCGGACTGGATGGGCTCCGGAACCAGCGCGCGATTCCAGACTTCCGTGAATTGTTCAAAGCTTAGCGAGCCGCCGAGGCGCTTGCTGAGATGAAGGTGCCAGTCCTGCGGCGAAATGCGCCCTTCCTGCCAATCCATCCAGCGCGGATCCTTTTCAATGGCGGACCACACTTCCTGAGGATTAAGAGCGAGGCCGTTCGCGAGTCCGGACATGGCGCGGCTGACGTCCACGCGGATCAGCACTCGGCCAATGTCGAAAATGATGGCGCGAAACTTTGTGGGCGCCACGGCCTACTTACCTTCGACGCCAGAGGCGGAGGCGGAGCGCCTAGATCGCAGGAAGCTTATGATCACTGGCAGGACCGAAACCAAGATCACCACCGCGATCACGTAATGGATGCGGGCCCCGATATTGGGTACCGAGAGTCCCAACGCATAGCCGCCGAGAATCATCGCCCCGACCCACAGAACGCCACCGCAAATATCGAACGCGACGTACCGTGCATACGGCATTTTTGCCGCGCCGGCGACGGGCGGGCAAAACGTTCGAACGATGGGAACGAAGCGCGCGAGGATGACCGCCCGCCCACCATACTTTTCGTAGAAATCGTGGGCTCGCTGGAGATGGCTGCGGCGGAAAAACATTGAGTCCTCGCGGCGATAGAGGGCTGCTCCTGCCGACCTGCCAATCCAATAGCCGATCTGATCCCCGACAATCGCGCAAAGCATAACGGGGAGCAATAACCATTTGAGGGGGATTCCGTTCGGCATGGCCGAGAAGATGCCCGCGGTGATTAGCAAGGAATCACCGGGCAAAAAGAAACCCACAAAAAAACCGGTTTCAATGAAAACGATCGTGCAGACGAGCGGAGCGCCGCCGGAGCGGATTAGCTCTTTGAGTCCTTCGGGGTCGTAGAGCGAGTGGAGAAAGTGGAAGATGGCGTCGAGCACTCGGAACAAGCCCTCACGGTGGAAAGATTTGCAGAATCCGTCACAGGTGCAAGAACAAAAGAGCGCGAGCGCATGTTCGTAAAAGCACCCAACCCTATACGGTAGCAGAAAACACCGACGTCCTCTCCACATTCATGCCATAGAAAGAGCAGCATGGTAAGACCCGCAAGCAATGCACTGAGACGAATCATCGGAGCGCCTCCGCAAGCCACAGGTAGCCTTTGTCTTCTGCTTCTTGCCGCGCTTCCATGTCGCGCATCGAATCTTCCTTCTGGCCTAAGAGCTTCTGGATGCGCGGAAGAGCGCGGCGGGCAGCGACTGCGCCAGCCTCGATGGCCTCTTCGGCGCGGTCGAAATCGTCCCAAGCCAGGGATTGCACGTCGGGACGCAGAACAATGTCCGCATGGCGTTCCCAAATCTCGAGTTGATGCTTCTGCGCCGCGCTTACCGCTCGGCTCACCACTTGAAAGATGTTTGTGGGAGCGCCGCGGTGGCCGTCCTGCATTCCGACTGAGATGCCCACGACCGAGGTTGCGCCCAGTTCGCGGGCAGCGCGCGTCGGGACTGGGGCGACCAGGCCTCCATCGGCCAGGCAGCGCGTGCCAATAACGACAGGTTCGAACAAGCCTGGGAACGCACAGCTTGCCCGGATGGCGTCCACGAGATTTCCCTGCGTAAAGACCACTGGCTCGCCGGAGGTGAGGTCGGTGGCAACCACGGCTAGCGGTATTCGCAGTTCCTCAAACTGGCGCGATTCAAAAACGCGCTCGATCAAATCCCCCAGCCTGTTATTGCTAGCCAACCCCAGGCGGGAAACGCGCCAACGGGCGATGTCGCGAAAACGCAGCGTACGGCAGGTTGCAATGATGCGCGAGAGAGGCGCTCCGCTGGCATACACCGCGCCGAGGATGCTGCCAACACTTGTTCCCGCAATGTGGGAAATAGGGATTTGATTCTGCTCGAGGACTTGTAGCACGCCGAGGTGCGCGAAGCCGCGCGCAAAGCCGCCGCCAAGAGCCAGCCCAATGCCTGGTCGCGTAGGTGATGCCACTGGACTTTCGTTCAGTGGGTTGCGCTCCGGGAAATTGTGGCGCGTCATGAATGTAGGTTGACAGGCAGTGGCACTTCCTCCTATGGGCCGCGCGTCCCGCAAAAACAGTACCGATGTACCTCGATGGAAACAGGTGGAAATCGTGTGAAGAAACGCCAAACAGTACCTTCTTACTAGTTCCGTACCCTCTCTGTACCATTGTGGGCTTCGTTGCCGTGCGCGATTCTCATACCCGTCACGCTGCAGCACTGAGGGGGATTCAAGCATGGACAGCGCGTTCAAGAGTTGGATTGGCCATCCGGTGGTTCTGCAAGTGGCCCTGGGTGATATCAAGGTGCCGCTGCGCGGGAAGCTGCTGAAGGATGGCGCCGAAACGGTACGGATGAGGATCGGCGACGGCTGGGATGTGGACATCTATAAGGCGATGATTTTGGCTGTTGAAGAAGACGCAATGGTTCTACTTCCTGCGTGAGGGAAACAACCATGACCATGAAAGCGCATGAATTGAAGTACGTAACGCGGCGTCGCGCGGCAGTTCTCCTGGGTATTTCGGAAATGGAATTGAGCCGCATCTCCAGTGAATCAGGGCTGGGCCACCGCGAAATCGCAGGCGAACAGGAAGAGACATATTTCACGTACGAAGAGCTGCGGCAGATTTGCTTGCTCGCCGTGCAGCAGGTGCACTAAATAAAACGAGTTTCCTCCGGCCCCCCTCAGTCGTACCCCCGCCCCGGGTCGCTCCCCCCAGCGATCCGGGGCATTTCTTTTTCCCCTTCAAAAACTCTTGTCCTAATTAATTGACCTTGCCAAATTTATTCGGAAATCCTTTGACAGAATCAGCCGTCGCTAAGAGACTTAGCGCCCAGTTCGGTGGGCGGAGGGCTCATGTCGCTTCGGAACAAAAAATTGAAAATCAGGCTTGCGCTTGTGGCAGTGGCGGCGCTCGCCATGTGTCTCGGCATTAGTGCAAAGAAAAGCTCCTCGCCCGCGGACGAGAGCTACGACCTGGTCATCGCCAATGGACGAGTGATGGATCCGGAGTCCGGCGTGGATGCTGTAAGGAACGTCGGAATCATGGGCGGCAAGATTCGCGCGATCTCGAAGGAAACGTTGAAGGGCCAACAGGTGATCGACGCGAAGGGACTCGTCGTTGCACCGGGGTTCATCGATTTGCACGAACATGGGCAAGAGCCGCGCAACTATCAATTTCAAGCACACGACGGCGTGACGACCTCACTCGAGTTGGAAGGCGGCACTGCCAACGTGGACCGCTGGTATGCGGCAAGGGAAGGGAAGTCTCTCATCAACTTCGGTGTGAGCATCGGCCACATCCCGGTGCGCAGAAATGTTCTCACCAAGACAAACGGAGAGCACGGCTTGGGAGGAAAGGTGACCGCCGAGGAGATGGCCGCGGAAGATGCCGCCGCGCATCGCCAGGCGACTCCGGAAGAAGTCGTTCAACTGAAAGAAGCATTGGAACGAGGATTCCAAAGAGGCGCACTCGCGGAAGGCATGGGAATCAATTACACGCCCGGAGCTTCGCACTGGGAAATTGTGGAAGCCTTTCGCGTGGCGGCAAAATATGGCGCTTCGGTGCATGTTCATCTGCGCTATGCCGGCGGGAAAGAACCGGAGAATGGTTTGAGCGCCTTGGAGGAAGTCATTGCCGCGGCCGCTGCCACGGGAGCTCCGCTCCACGTCGTTCACATCACCAGCATGGGAATCCGATACACGCCGCAACTGATTGCTGTGATTGAAGGCGCGAAGAAAAGCGGCCTCGATGTGACTACCGAGTGCTACCCCTATACTGCGGGCAGCACGTACCTGCAATCCGCAGTTTTCGATCCCGGCTGGCAGGAAAAACAGGAAATCACTTTTCACGACGTGCAATGGGCGGACACGGGCGAACGTCTGACCGCGGAAACTTTTGAGAATTACCGCAAAAAGGGCGGAGTAGTCGTGATCCATTCCATTCCGGAGGAAGCGGCGCGCACCGCGGTGGCGAATCCCATGGTGATGGTTGCCAGCGATGGCATGCCTATCACGGGAGCCAAAGTTCATCCACGCGGACAAGGAACATTTTCACGCGTGCTCGGACATTATGTCCGCGAAGAGAAAGCATTGGACCTAATGACCGCGCTGCGGAAGATGACGCTGATGCCCGCGCAACGGCTGGAGAAGCGCGCCCCCATGTTCAAGGACAAAGGAAGAATTCGCGTCGGTGCGGATGCGGACATCACCGTGTTCGACCCCGCCCGGGTAATCGACAAAGCTACGTTCAAAGAGCCGCTGCAATATTCGGAAGGAATTCAATTCGTTCTCGTCAACGGCGTCGCAGTCGTCAAAGACGGGCAGCTGGTCGATGGCGTGTTTCCCGGGCGGGCAGCACGCGCGCCAATTTCGCAGTGAACCCGATGGCCCGGCGAAGGCGCACAGGAAATGCAAAGTCCATGCTGCCAAGCGGCTCGAAGTGCTATATAGTTCGGCGCACGCCAACCTCGCGTAGAAAGGTTGCACTTTGACACTCTCGCCTGCGGATTGGGCTGCCATCGTCGGTTATCTGCTCATCACTCTTTTTCTCGGCCTTTATTTCCGGGGCCGCTCGGGAAAAAGCACCGAGGATTATTTCGTTTCGGGCCGCAACGTCTCCTGGTGGCTGGCGGGAACGTCGATGGTGGCGACGACCTTTGCTGCAGACACTCCTCTTGCGGTGACGGGCTTGGTGTACACGCAAGGCGTAGCAGGGAATTGGCTGTGGTGGAGCTTCCTTCCTTCGGGAATGATGACCGTCTTCTTGTTCGCGCGGATGTGGCGGCGCTCCGGTTTGATCACCGACGTGCAGTTTGCCGAATTCCGTTACTCGGGAAAGCCCGCGGCATTCCTGCGCGGTTTTCGCGCCGTGTATCTCGGCCTGCTGATGAACTGCCTGATCCTCGGCTGGGTTACAAAAGCCATGGTGAATATCATCAGCACCTCACTCGGTGTGAGCGATGCCAAGGCGCTGGCGATTTGTGTTTTCTTTTTGATGCCCTTCACAGGAATCTACGTTTCGCTCGGCGGCTTGTGGGGCGTGCTGTGGACCGACCTGTTTCAATTTATCCTCAAGATGGCGATTGTCATTGGTGTTGCATGGTATGGCGTGCATGCGGCGGGCGGAATGCAGCAGATGCTGGCCACCCTCGCGGCAAAACGCGCGGCAGTTGGGGCTGGTGCTAGCGATATCACCGCGATGCTGCCGGACTTTTCACGCGGATTGACGGGAGAAGCTCTGTGGACCTTGCCGGTCATTACCTTTGTCGTGCATCTGGCGGTCCAGTGGTGGGCCTTTTGGTATCCCGGGGCGGAACCCGGCGGCGGCGGCTACATTGCGCAACGAATCTTCAGCGCGAAAGATGAGAGAAACGGATTGCTCTCCGTATTGTGGTTCAACCTCGCCCATTACGCGCTGCGGCCCTGGCCCTGGATTCTGACTGCACTTGCAGCTGTGGTGCTTTACCCTGGATTAGCGCAACCCGAGCGCGGCTACATGATGGTCGCGACTCGCAACACTCCTCACGCGGTTCTCGGAATTCTTCTCGCTGGATTCATGGCCGCGTTCATGTCAACGATTGCCACGCAGCTCAATTGGGGCAGCTCCTACCTGGTGGAGGATTTCTATCGCCGCTTCCTGAAGAAAGATGGCAGCGAAGCTCACTATGTGAACGCCTCGCGGCTCTCGACGGCGTTTCTGTGCGTGGCTGCCGCGGCAGTGGCCTGGCAACTCACCTCCGTTTCGGAAGGCTGGAAGATTGTCCTGGAGTTGGGCGCAGGCACCGGCGGCGTGTATTTGCTCCGCTGGTACTGGTGGCGCGTAAATGCCTGGAGTGAGATCTCCGCAATGACCGCGGCGCTGGTGACGACACTGGCGCTGCATTCGAATGCGCTGTGGATGGCTATCGCCGGAAGGCCGCATCCCTTCAGTGGTTCGGACCCGGTCGTTTTTGCGAAAACCACTCTGTGCACGACCGGCGTTACCACGATTGTGTGGATTGCCGTCACCCTGCTGACCGCACCGGAACACGGCGACACTCTGGTGAGGTTTTACAAGAAAGTTCGCCCGCAAATCACCGGCTGGAAGCCAGTGGCAAAGATCGCCGGCGACGAAACCGTCACGCGCGACCTGGGCCGCAATCTCTTGAGCTGGCTGCTCGGTTGCGCCATGGTCTACACCATGCTCGCCTGCATCGGAGCATTATGCTTCGGCCGCTATTCTTCCGCCGGAATCTTCGGCGCCGTTGCCGTCGTCTCCGCCGTGGCCATCTCTCGATCCATGCCCAAGCCTAACGAGTGGCGCGTAGACTAAAGTGGATTCAGCCGCAACGCCGATCCCCGCATCTGGGAACACCGGACAGGTTCACGCGGTCCTCGCGGGGTTTCTGGGTTGGACGTTTGACGCTTTTGATTTTTTCATCCTTACCTTCGTTTTTGCGGCGATTGCTAAAGAATTCGGCACTAGCATCTCCGCGCTGGTCCTGACCAGCACTGCCAGCCTGGGCACGCGTTGGATCGGTGCAATCGTCTTTGGTCTACTCGCAGACCGCTACGGCCGCCGCATTCCGCTCATCGTCAATATTTTATATTTCTCGTTAATCGAAGTTCTCTCCGGGCTTGCGCCGAGCTACAGAGTCTTCTTCTTCTTGCGATTGCTCTACGGTATCGGAATGGGTGGCGAGTGGGGCGTGGGGGCTTCTCTAGCGATGGAATCGGTTCCCACGCGCTGGCGGGGAGTCATTTCGGGTTTGGTGCAGGAGGGCTATGCGCTTGGATTCCTCCTGGCCGCGGGCGTGTATCGTCTTGTCTATCCTCACTGGGGCTGGCGGCCGCTGTTTTTCATCGGCGGATTGCCTGCGCTGCTGACTCTGTTCGTGCGCGCCAAAGTAAAAGAGCCGGAAGCCTGGCACCGCTCGCGCACCGATTGGACCACCTACAAACAGACCATCTTTGGCAACTGGAAGCGCTTCGCTTATCTTGTGCTGCTGCTGGCGATGGTGAATTTTATCTCCCACGGTACCCAGGATATGTACCCGACCTATTTGCAGCAGCAACACGGATTCACGCCGCAGCGCACTTCGGACTTCACCGCGTTTTCGATGGTCGGAGCGATCTGCGGCGGCCTGGCTTTCGGATTTTTTTCCGACCGCCGCGGACGCCGGCGTGCCATGGTCACCGCCGTTCTGCTCGGCGTTGTCATGATTCCGCTATGGGTCTTCGCTCCAAACCTTCCTCTAATTCTGGTCGGTGGCTTCCTGATGCAATTCATGGTGCAAGGCGCGTGGGGAGTAATCCCAGCCCACATCAATGAACTCTCGCCCGATCAATTGCGCGGATTTTTTCCCGGCTTGGCCTACCAATTCGGCGTGTTGATCGCCTCAGGTAGCGCCTATTTCGAAGCGCGGATGGCCCATGTCATGAGCTACGCCCAGGCGATGGGGATCTTTGCCCTAGTAGTTCTGTTGCTCGGAGCCGTGGTGATTTTTTTCGGCCCGGAAGCTCACAGCGCGCAGTTCGGCAGAAGCAATCCCGCAAAACTGTGAAAAAAGTTTTCGCCGCGCGCCGTGGCGTGCCCTCGCCGCCTTATGCTAATATTTCTTTACTGTGCGCCCGTAGCTCAGTTGGATAGAGCGTCTGGCTACGAACCAGAAGGTCGGGAGTTCGAGTCCCCCCGGGCGCACCATTCCTTGAAGAGTTCCTCTCAACGGCTTCCGTCGATATCCACTTCTTCAGACCTTCCCCCGAATCATGGCGCCTTCGTCGCATTCCAGCACCGTGATACACTCCGCTCGCTCAACTAAAAGTAGAATCTTCCAAGTTGGAGGCGCGCAATGATTCGATGGCTAGTAGTGACTGCGGCCCTACTCAGCACTGTGGCGGCCGCCGCGCTCTCCATCGACACCGCCGCCCCCGACACTCCGGAACCCGGCTCCATCGAAGCCATCGCCAAAGCCACCGGTGACCCGCGGTTCCTTTCACCCTGGGTTTCTTATCTTCCGCAATCGCAAAGCGTCCCCTCGCCACTCAAGTTTTTCGGACGCATTCTAGGCGCCCCCGGCGAATTTGTTGACACTGCAAAAGCGCACGCCTACTGCCGCGCCCTTGCCGCCGCGTCGCCGCGTGTCCGCGTTTTCTCCATCGGCCGCAGCGAAGAAGGCCGCGACATTTTGATGCTCGCCGTCGCCGACGAAGCCGGCATCCGCGACCTCGACCGCCTCAAAACCGCCACGGCCTCCCTTGCGGATCCGCGCACCACTTCGCCAGCCGCAGCCGAAGCGCTCATCGCCACCTCACGCCCCATCTACTATTTCAACGCAGGCCTCCACGCCGACGAAACCGGCTCCGCCGAATCCGTCCTCGAACTCGCCTATCGCCTCGCGGTCTCCGACCAGCCCAACATCCGCAACATCCGCGAGCATCTCATCGTGCTCATCAATCCCGTTTCGAATCCAGATGGCCGCGACAAAATGGTCGAATGGTTTTATCGCTACCTCAAGGGCAAAACCGATCGCGCCACCATGCCCCGCGAGTCTCCGCCGTACTGGTCCAAGTACGCTTTCGTGGACATCAATCGCGACACGCATCAGCAAACGCACGAAACCACCAAAGCCGTTCACCGCATGTTTCATGAATGGCATCCCACCGTCGTCCACGATCTTCACGAAGGCTCCCCGCTTTTGATGAGCTGGAACGGCACCGGCCCCTACAATCCCAACATCGATCCCATCACCTACACCGAATTTCTCGAGCTCAGCTTTCACGAAGTCCAAACGATGACCGCCCTCGGCATGCCCGGCGTCTCCACTTGGAATTTCGGCGAAGCCTTCAGCCATCTCTATCTCGACTCCGTGGCCATGAATCACAACAGCATCGGTCGCGGTTACGAAACTCTCGGCAACGGCACGGCCGAAACTTTGCATTACAAGCTCCGCCCCTCGCAGACTTCCATGGAGTGGTACCGCCCCGCTCCTCCTCCCGCCGAATTCGACTGGTCCGAGCGCGACAACCTCAACTACAACGAAACCGGCGCTCTGGCCGCACTCGATTTCGCCGCGCGCAATTCCAAAGAGATGCTTCGCAATTTTTACAAGAAAAGCTGGGACTCCTGGCGCAAAGGACTCGACGAACCTCCTTACGCTTACCTCATCCCCGAAGATCAAGGCGATCGCCAGCGCGTTGCCGACATGGTTGGCCGTCTGCTCTCACAACGCATCGAAGTCGCCCGGGCACAAAACGCCATCACTCTTAAAGACGGCAGCTTTCCAGCTGGCACCTACGTCGTCCGTCTCGACCAGCCCTATCGCAATTACGCCGTCGATCTTCTTTCTCCCCAGATATTTCCAAAAGACAAAGGCGAACCCTACGACGACGTCTCTTGGGAATTCCCCGCGAATTTCCATCTAAGTGCAATTCCCACTGCGGATGCGTCCATTCGAAACGCCGCACTCACGCCGCTGAAGGAAACGCCGCAACCCGCGGGCAACGTGTCTGGCGCGGGCCCCGTCTTCCTGCTGAAAGACACTGGTCAGGAAAGTCTCTTCGCCGCTCGCTACCGGCTCGCATCCTTCAACGTAGAAATCGCCGACCACCCTTTCCGCGTGGGCAGCACTGACTTTCCTGCAGGCTCCTGGATTTTTCCCGCTAAGGACGGACTCGCAGGCGCGCTGCATTCCGTCGCCACCGAATTCGGCCTGGACTTCGTCAGCACTTCCTCTACTCCAACCGTTGCGCATCATGCAGCCGCCGTTCCGCGCATCGGCTTGTGGGTTCCTTGGGCGGACACTGACTCCATCGGCTGGATCCGCTACATCCTCGATCAGCGCAAAGTCCCCTACGCTTATGTACGCGACGAAGACATTCGCGCCGGCCATCTTCGTGACCACTTCGACGTTCTTCTATACGGCCACGTCGATCTCGAACTCGCCGAACAAATTGAAGGCCTGCCCAAGCGCTGGGGCCCCATGCCCTTCAAGAAAACGCCGCAGACACCCAGCTTTGGCACTCCCGCCGAGTCCGACGACATCACGGGTGGAATCGGTTACGCCGGTCTCGCAGAAATTCAGAGCTTCGTGGACAGCGGCGGGCTGCTCGTAACCTTGGGCAGCGGCTCGATGCTCGCTCTCAACGGCGGCCTCGTACGTGGCGTTCGTTCCGTTGCCGGTGGCGTTCCGCGCAGCACCGCCGGCGGTGGCTCCGCTTCCGCCGCTGCCGCGCAGAATTCCGTCACCCGCACTCCCGGCGCGCACGTGCGCGTCACCTTTGTGCGCCCCGATCATCCCATCGCCTACGGCTACCCGTCGCACACTCACGTCTTTCGCCAGAACTTTCCGCTCTACAACGCTCCCCGCGCTTGGCTGCGCATGGCTTATTGCACCACCTGTCTCGATGGCCCCGAAGACCGCTCCGGCATCGTCCTCGAATGGGGCGACTCCGCGGGCGCTCCCTTTGTCATCAGCGGGCAAGCCTGGGGCGAAGAGAATCTCTTTCGTCGCCCTGCCGTACTCGATATGCCCTCCGGCCGCGGTCACGTCATCTCGTTCAACTTCAACCCCTTCCACCGCGACATGAATCGCGGCGACCATCGCCTCGTTTGGAATGCCATTTTAAACTGGCAAGCCATTCTTTCCGCCCGCGCACCGGCCAATGCGTCCGCGTCCGGAGACTCGGACGAATCAGAACCCTGATTCTTTGCCCCACGAGCAGGAATCTCAAAATCGTAATTCCTCCTACTGGATCGCGGCGCCCCTCCGAAGCGGTGTAACGCTCCACGTGCGCGAATCACTATGAATACCAGAAGGGAAGGCATCCATGAGGAAGCATCAACTCTTTTCGCTCTTCGCTTTGCTGTTGGTTGTGACTATGACCGTCGGGTGTGCCGGGCCGCCAGGTCCTCCCGGACCTCCGGGGCCCGCAGGTTCGGCACGCGCGTATGCTCGTTGGGCCCTCGGCACTGGGCTCGTCGCTAGTCAAACTCTGAACTTCACCGCGGTGACCAGCCCAAGCGACGGCGTCTACTGCCTGACCCCGGCGGCAGGGATCAATCCGGCCACCACCGTCGCGTTTGGCGCTTACGCAGCGGACGGTATTCCCGCGAACAACATCGGTCGCCCGGCTTTCGTTGACGTCGCTTACGGCGTCCATGATTGCGCCGCCGGCCAATACGAAGTCATCACCGGCACGCCGAATCCGGACGGGACCATCAACATCCACAAGCTGAATGGCTTCGCCATCGTCGTTCCTTAACCCGGTCAGCGCCGTTTCTTACTTTCGATTTGCGCGACCCGCGTTTTCACCAGCTTCTTAATCAGCGCATTCGGCAGCGGCTTGTCTGTCGGAAATTGGATGGTCCCTTTGGACAGAGTGAAGCCCTTCAATTCTTTCTTAAATGCTTCGATCACCGAGGCCGTCGGAAACAAACTGCAGTGGTTCGCAAACGCCGCATACCACATCAGCACTCCGTTGTGCTTGAACGCAGGAATCCCATAGCTGATGATCTCGGTAGATTCAGCTGGCGCCGCCGCCCGAATCGCCGCGCGCACCTTGTTCAAGGTGCCCCGTGCAGGTTCCGGAACGCCCGCAAGATACTCATCAACGGTTTTCAGAGAGCCTGTGCTTTTCGCTGCAGAACTGCGATTGCTCGATTTCCTTTTTTTCATGTGGGCCATGCTAAAAGAACTTCTGCTCCAAGTCTATGTCGCAACCAAAGCCATCCCGGCCGATCCATAGAATCTCCATCCCCGCACGGACGGCTGCTACGGGAATTTACTTGACAGAAATTGACACTGGTAGCAGGATGCGGGCAGTTTTTCTCACGGAAATTGACGGTTAGTCGCGGCCAATTACGATGAGCGCTCGCGCTCCCAGAACGAGCAGGTCTTTCGCCCATGTGTCCGGCTTGACTCTCTCGAACTCTCCCTCGGAGCTTCCTTTTCGCCTCGTCGGTCCCCGCAACCTGGTAGTCGTGCTTGCAGCTCCTTTGCCCTTTCCGTGCCTAGGGAACACTGCACGGAAAAAGACTGAGTGATCTGCAGCCGCATCGGTGCTGTTGCTGTGCGGAAATAGTTTGGACGTGGCTAGTAGCGTGATTAGTTCAAGCAATCCACCCTCTTGGGAGGCTCTGAG
>Ga0210409_10001828_pt1 | contig 26704 bp, 21 predicted proteins | sample IncBWH17MmetaG_FD_161649 | JGI IMG/M metagenome (GOLD analysis project Ga0210409, IMG submission 161649) | Forest soil microbial communities from Barre Woods Harvard Forest LTER site, Petersham, Massachusetts, United States - Inc-BW-H-17-M | ecosystem: Environmental > Terrestrial > Soil >...
TGATGCCGTGGACATCTCGCCAGCAGCGCTGGCTGTGGCTGGCATCAACGTGCGCCGTCAGCGCCTCACGCGGCGCGTGCACCTGCGCAGGTCCGACCACTTCGCGGCGCTCGCGGGGGCGACCTACGATATCATCGTCTCGAACCCACCTTACGTGGGGAGCCGCGAGTTGCGCGCGCTGCCGCCCGAGTACCGGCACGAGCCGCGTGTCGGGCTCGCCGCCGGCAACACGGGGCTCGATTCGGTACGGATCATCCTGCGCCAGGCGCGCCGGCACCTGCGTCCGGGGGGACTGTTGATCGTCGAGGTGGGTAACACCGAGGCCGCCGTGCGGCGCGCGTTCGCGCGCGTGCCGTTCGTGTGGCTTCAGTTCGAGCGTGGCGGCGGCGGAGTGTTCCTCCTGACACGCGAACAGCTGCAGGCAAGTTAGAGGCGCGGCGCGGGGCATGTCCGGCAATACCATCGGCACACTCTTCACGGTCACGACCTTCGGCGAGAGCCACGGGCCGGCCATGGGCTGCATCGTCGACGGCTGCCCGCCGGGGCTGCCGTTGAGTGACGCCGACCTGCAGGCCGATGTCGACCGCCGCCGCACCGGCACCTCGCACTTCGTCAGCCAGCGCCGCGAGGGCGACCAGGTGCGCATCCTTTCCGGAGTGTTTGAAGGCCACACGACCGGCACGCCCATTGGCATCCTCATCGAGAACACCGACGCGCGCCCACGCGACTATGAGCGGATCAAGGACCGCTTCCGTCCCGGGCACGCCGACTACACCTACCAGCAGAAATATGGTGTGCGCGATTACCGTGGCGGTGGGCGTTCCTCAGCGCGCGAGACCGTCATGCGTTGCGCGGCCGGCGCTATCGCGCGCCGCTATCTTGCGGCGCGCCTGGGAGTGCGCATCTACGGCTATCTCAGCCAGGTCGGGGCGCTGGTGCTCGAGCCCAAGGATCCCGCCTTCGCGTACCAGAATCCGTTTTTTTGTCCGGACCCGCGGCGTGTTGCTGAGCTTGAAGCCCTGATCTGGAAGGTGCGGGAGGAGGGGGATTCGATCGGCGCGCGCGTGACCGTGATCGCGAGCGGCGTGCCCCCGGGCCTGGGCGAGCCGGTATTTGACCGGCTGGACGCGGACATCGCGCATGCGCTCATGAGCATCAACGCGGTGAAGGCGGTGGAAATCGGCGCCGGGACGCAAGCGGCGGCCCAGCGCGGCAGCGAGCACCGCGATGAGCTCACGCCGACGGGTTTCCGCAGCAATCATGCGGGCGGCACGCTCGGAGGCATCTCCTCAGGCCAGGATGTCATCGCCCACCTGACGTTCAAGCCGACCTCCAGCATCCAGGTGCCCGGCGACACCATCGATACCGCCGGCCGGGCGGTGCAGATCGTCACCACCGGCCGCCATGACCCGTGCGTCGGCCTGCGCGCCACACCCATTGCCGAGGCGATGCTGGCTATCGTGCTCATGGACCACTACCTGCGGCAGCGCGCGCAGAATGCCGACGTGAGGTCACCCACCCCCGTGATTACCGACGCCCCACAGGGCTGAAGATTCGTATCCGCACGTCCCCGCCAGCGGCTCCAGAGCGCGAACCAATCCACAGTTCGCGCTTGTCCGGCGACGAACCGCGACACAGTTCGCTTTGGTCCCCGGGCCTATTTAAGTTATATTGCCGCCGGACTCGTGGTGGACTCGCAACTTGCGTTCCATCTTTATGTTTTAAAAAGATATTTTAGCCAATGATGCTTGCCGGGGTGCCCTGATGGTCGCCAAATGCTCAAGCCGGGCGCTGGCATTGCTGCTGGCCTTGCCGTCAGCAGCGTTTGCCTTGGGTCTGGGAGATATTCACCTTCTCTCGCCGCTCAACGCACCGTTGAATGCGGAGATTGAGCTTGTCGACGTCGCGCCCGACGAAGTGAACGTGCAGGCGCAACTGGCGTCGCGCGAGACGTTTGCGCGCTATGGCCTCGAATGGCCCGCCTACCTGACCGGCGTGCAGGTGCGCACCGAGCGCACGGGCGACGGCCGGCAGGTGATCCGGCTCAAGTCCACCGACGCCATTTCCGAACCCTTTGTCACGTTACTCGTCGAGGTGAACTGGTCGCGCGGCCGCCTGGTGCGCGAGTACACCATGCTCCTCGACCCGCCGGTTTACGCGCCGTCACAGACAGCGGTTGCCAGCGCGCCGGTCAGCGCCCCGTCTACCGGCGCCGCAACGCGCGAGGGCGCGATCGAGCGCGCTCCTCAAGCTACGCCCGCAGCGCCGCAGGCGCAGCCCGCGCCCCTGGCCGCAGCGACAGCAGCGCCGGGCGAGACATCAACATCCCCGGCCGCCGGCGCCGGCGCAACGCATGTCGTCACGCGCGGCGAGACGCTCTCGAGAATCGCCAGCGCCACGGCGAACGCCGGCGTGGGCTCCGCGCGCGCGCGCAGCTGGATGGTCGCCATCTACCAGGCAAATCCGCGCGCCTTCGACCGCAACATGAACCTGCTGCGCTCGGGCGCCGTGCTGCGAATCCCCGATGAGAGCGCCGCCGGAGCGATTTCCGGCACGGCTGCGAATGCCGAGATTCGTCGCCAGTACGCGGCGTGGCGTGGTGCCACCGGCAGTGGCGCCCCCGCAGGCGAGCAGCCGGGACGCCTGCACCTGGTTACGCCATCGCAGTCGGCTGCCGCCGGCGCGACGCCTAACGGGCAGGCTGCCGAGCCCGGTAAGCTGCAGGGTCGGGTACGGGAACTGGAAGGGCAGGTCGCAGAACAGAAGCGGCTGCTCGAAATGCGCGACGCGGATCTGGCGCGCCTGCAGGCGCAGCTCGCGAGCAAGCAAGGCAAGCCTGCCGCCGTGGAGCCCGCGGCAACGCCGCCCGAGACGCCGCCGGCCGTGCAGCCACCTGCCGCGCAGCCGCCCGCCGCTGCCGCCCCCGAACAGAAGCCGCCCGTGGAAACTGCGCCAGCCGCGGAGGCTCCCGCTCCCGCCGTCGCGCCTCCCGTGGTCGCGAGTCCGCCGGTTGCGAAGCGGCCCGCCGCGGCCGCACCGCGCCAGGGCGGTTCGATCTTCGACACTCTCAAGGATTACTGGTGGGTGCTCGTGCTGCTGGCCGTGGGCCTGCTCGCCTGGTTCGCGCTGAGGTTGCTGCGCTCACGGCGCACAGCTGAATTTGATGATTCCCTCGGCCGCCTCGCGGTCGCGGGAGGCGCGGCCGCGTCGACGGGATCTGCCCTCAACCGTGGGTTCGCATCCGAGGATGCGCCGTCGCGCGTTGCAACACCCGCGCTGACTGAGGACAGTTTCCTCGTCGAGGAGACCGCCAACCGTCCGCGTCCGCGCCTGGTCCCGGAGCCGGTAACCGCCGCCCCACCGGTACGGCAGGCGCCGGCCGACGACACCATCAGCAGCGAGACCGCCATCAACCTCGACCAGGGCGATCCGCTCGCCGAGGCTGATTTCCACATGGCCTACGGTCTGTACGACCAGGCCGCGGATCTGATCCGCATTGCCATCAGCCGCGAACCTGCGCGGCGCGACCTGAAGCTCAAGCTGCTGGAAGTGTTCTTCGTGTGGGGCAACAAGGAGCAGTTCCTGCAGACCGCGCGCGAGCTGGCCGGCACACGCGCCGAGTCAGCTCCCGGGGAGTGGGAAAAGATCCTGATCATGGGCAAGCAGCTGGCCCCGGAAGATCCGTTGTTCTCGGGCGGCGGCGCGGTGAGCGGCGCTGCGGCCGGCGGTGTGGATCTGGACCTCGAGGGCGGGCAGAGCCGCGTCGACTTCGACCTGCTCGGCGAGCCGGACGGCGCCGCCGCGTCCGCGGGCGTTGACCTTGATATCGGTTCCGCCGTGGGCCATTCGGCCAGCGAGTCAACCACCAATGTTACGGACCGCAGCGCTGCACTCCTCGAGAACACCTATCTGCAGGGATCCACCACCGGCACCACGCGGCAGATGACGGCGCCCGTGCGCCAGGTCACCGGCGACGCCGAGGCGCCGACGGTGGAGCAGCCGGCGCTGTCGCAGCCCGGCAGCCCGACCATTCGCCAGAAGGTAGAAACCGCGCTCAAGCAGAGCGGTGCCGAGCAGACCCAGGAACTGGCCATTGATGATCTCGGCCTGGAACTCGGACAAGCGGATACCGTGGATCAGCCGGGGCTTGGCGCCGCCACGCCGGAAGGGCCGACACTGGTCTCGGGGCTCGATGATGACACGCGCAATCTCATGGAGGTTGCGCACCAGACCGCCACGCGCGAAAAGGTCTCCTCCACCGGCGCCTGGCAGTTCGATCCCAAGGAGCTCGATTCAGCGGCGACCCAGCAGGGACGCACGCTGAAGGACCCCTCGCAGACCTCGCGCCTGAAGGCTCTCGGGGCCCAGGACGACGTGGACGTGGACGTCGGCGACTCCACCGGCACCCACCCGTCCGCGGGCTCGCTGGATCTGGATGTCGGCGCGAGCACCGGCACGCATCCGAGCAATGGCCAGGGCCTCGACCTTGATGTGGGAACCGCGACCGTGCCTGACACGGCTTTCGCCGCCACGCAGCGTCTGCAGTCCGAAGATCTCGCGTTGCCGGACCTCGAACCGGTGACGATGAGCGAGGTGGGCACCAAGCTCGACCTGGCGCGCGCTTACATGGACATGGGCGATCCGGACGGCGCGCGCAATATCCTTGAAGAAGTGCTGACCGAGGGGTCGGCCGCGCAGAAGCAGGAAGCCCAGCGCCTGATGGAGTCGCTCCCTTAGTCTATTGGCCGAAATCGCCTGCGGCGATTTCAGCGGACAGTGCCTTCCTTTTCCGCCGAGGTGCCACGGATGAGCCGCATCGCCGTCGGCATTGAGTACGACGGCTCGGCCTACGCCGGCTGGCAGTCGCAACCCGGCACGGTGACCATCCAGCAGTCGGTGGAAAGCGCGCTGAGCGTCGTCGCCGCCGAGCCGGTGAGTCTGACGTGCGCGGGGCGCACCGACGCCGGTGTGCACGCCTGGGGCCAGGTTGCGCACTTCGATACCAGCGCGACGCGCGCCGCGCGCAGCTGGGTGCTCGGCGCCAACAGCGAGCTGCCCAAGGACCTGAGCGTGGCATGGGCCATGCCCGTGCCGGCGCATTTTCACGCGCGCTATTCCGCCTGCGCACGCACCTATCGATACCTGATCCTCAATCGCGACGTGCGCTCGGCGCTGCTCGCCAGGCGCGTCACCTGGATCCACCAGCCGCTGGATGTTGCCGCCATGGCGCAGGCGGCCCTTGCCCTCGAGGGCGAACATGACTTCAGCGCCTTCCGTTCTTCGGGCTGCCAGGCCAGATCCCCGATCCGGCATCTGGAGCGCCTGAGCGTTCACAGGCGCGCGGACTTCGTGGTCATTGAGGCGACCGCCAACGCGTTCCTGCATCACATGGTTCGCAACATTGCCGGCCTGCTGATCAGCGTGGGCAAGGGCGAGGAGCCCCCGCAGTGGGCAACGCAGGTACTCACGTCTAAGGATCGCCGCCGGGGGGCCGCCACGGCCCCGGCTGCAGGGCTGTATCTGCTGGCGGTGCGCTATCCGGCGCCGTTCGGCCTGCCGGCCGGGTGGGCTGCGGAAGGCTGGGTGTCTGATCGGCTATGATCGGCGCGTCCTAGGCTAAAGAGCGCCGGCAATCCATGTCCTGGTTCGAGAAGATCATGCCCTCCCGCATCAAGACCGAGCGGCGCACGCGCTCGGTTCCGGAAGGCCTGTGGATCAAATGCCCGGCATGTGACGCGGTGCTGTACCGCGCCGAGCTCGAGCGCAATCTGCACGTGTGCCCCAAGTGCAGCCACCACATGCGCCTGAGTGCGCGCGAGCGGCTGGACCGCTTCCTGGATCCCGGCGGCAGCGGGGAGATCGGCGCCGCCATCGTTCCTGAAGATCCGCTGAAGTTCCGCGACAGCAAGCGCTACAAGGACCGCCTGACACAGGCGCAGAAAGCCACCGGCGAGAGTGATGCCCTGATCGTGCTTGCCGGTACCCTGCACGCGCTGCCGATCGTCGCCTGCGCTTTCGAGTTCCAGTTCCTCGGCGGCTCGATGGGCTCGGTCGTCGGCGAGCGCTTCAAGCGCGGCGTCGACTACTGCATCCAGGATCGCCGGCCCTTCGTGTGCTTTTCCGCCAGCGGCGGGGCGCGCATGCAGGAGGCGCTGTATTCGCTGCTGCAGATGGCGAAGACGGCGGCGTCGCTGTCGCGCCTCGCGCAGGCGCACCTGCCCTACATTTCCGTGCTGACCGATCCCACGACCGGCGGCGTATCGGCGAGTCTTGCGCTCCTCGGGGACCTGAACCTAGCCGAACCGCGCGCCCTGATCGGCTTCGCCGGCCCGCGCGTCATCCAGCAGACCGTGCGCGAGACGCTGCCGGAGGGTTTTCAGCGCAGCGAGTTCCTGCTCGATCACGGCGCGATCGACATGATCGTGGATCGGCGCGAGATGCGTGATCGCATCGCGGCGCTGCTGCGGATTTTGCTGAAGCTCCCGGCCGCCGCACCCGTCGCCGCCGCGGCCTGACGCTCAGCTTCGCCCCACCAAGCCAGCGCCGATGCGTACCCTCGCCGAGTGGCTGACTCTGCACGAGTCGGTGCACCCGAAGACCATCGACATGGAGCTGACGCGCGTCGCACCGGTGGCGCGCCGGCTGGGCGTCGCGGCGCCGGCATACCCGGTGATTACGGTGGGCGGCACCAACGGCAAGGGCTCGGTCGTGGCGCACCTGGAGGCACTGCTGCGGGTCCTGGGCGCCTCGACGGGCGTGTTCACCTCGCCGCACTTCGTGCGCTACAACGAGCGCATCCGCGTGGACGGCGCCGACGTGGATGACGCGCAACTCATCGCCGCCTTCGAGCGCATCGAGAGCGCCCGCGGCGCGATCACCTTGAGCTTTTTTGAGTACAACACGCTCGCAGCCCTGCTCATCTTCAGCGCGCGCGCGGTGGACGTGGCGGTGCTCGAGGTCGGCCTCGGCGGTCGGCTCGACGCCACCAACCTCGTCGACGCGGACGTCGCGGTGCTCGCGTCCGTGGGTCTTGATCATCGCGACTGGCTCGGCGACACGCTGGAGCTGATCGGCGCCGAAAAGGCCGGCATCTTCCGTGCCGGCAGGCCCGCCGTCCTCGGCACCTCCGAGATGCCGGCGAGCGTGTATGCCGCCATCGCGGCGGTGGGTGCGGACGGCTACGTCGCCGAGCGTGATTTCACCTGGCGGGTGAGCGGGCAGCGCTGGGACTACGCGGGACGCAGGCATGCGCTGCGCGATCTGCCACCCTCGGCGCTCGCCGGCCCCATCCAGTACCGCAACGCCGCCACCGCGCTGGCGGCGCTCGAGGCGCTGCTCGGGGACCCCGCCGCACGGCCCGCGGTGCGCGCGCTGGCCGGCAGGCTCAAGGCGCTGGACGCCGCAGCGGTGAGCCGGGCACTGCCGGCGGTGCGGCTCGCCGGCCGCTTCCAGGTGGTGCCCGGCGAGGTGGAGTGGATCCTGGACATCGCGCACAACGAACCGGCCGCGCGGGTGCTGGCCGCACAGCTGCGCGAGCGAGCGCTGCCGCGTGCGCGCGCCGGGCGCGACGCTAAGGGTCAGACGCTTGCCGTGATCGGGGTGCTCGCGGACAAGGACGCGGCAGCGATAGCGGCGGCGCTCGGCGAGGTCATCGACCGCTGGATCGTTTGCGCGCTGCCCGGACCGCGCGGGGGCAGCGCCGAGGAGCTGGCGCGGCGCATGCGCCTCGCGGCGGACGCTGTGACGCTCGCGTCGAGCGTTGCCGTGGGCTGCGAGCGGGCGCGGGCGCTGAGCCGTGCCGGCGATCGCGTCGTCGTGTGCGGCTCGGTGCACACGGTGGGGCCGGCGCTCGAGTGGCTTCGGATATACTGATTGCCGTGAAAGAACGGCTGACCGGCGCGATCATTCTCGTCGCCCTGATCGTGTTACTGGTTCCGGCGCTGCTGACGGGACCGATCCGATCCCTGCCACGCGCCAGCGGCGCCTCCGCTGCCGGGACCGCGGAACAACCCGCGTTGCGCTCGTACACCATTCACCTCGCGGACGACGCCCACACAAACACCGCCGCGCACGCCAGCGGCCCTGAGCAGCCCGCGCCCGTTGCAGCCTCTGCGGATGCGCCGGCACCGAACGCCGTGGCGGTGGCGCCGGCCACCAGCGCGCCACCCCCGGCCCGGCCCGCTGCGGCTGCTGTCCCACCGGCACCGGCACCGCCACCGGCGCCGGCGAGGGCCGCCCCTGCGCCCACCCAATCCGGCGCCTGGATGGTGCAGCTCGGCAGCTTCGCCAACCGGGCGAACGCCGAACGGCTGGCGCGGCAACTGCGGGCGCGGGGTTTCCAGGCGGCCGTGTCGCAGGGAAGCAGCGGCCGGCGGCTGTTCCGGGTGCGCGCCGGCCCCACGCAGACCCGCGCCGCGGCGGAAGCCCTGGCCGCGAAACTGCGCGCCGCGGGACACAAAGGCGCGATCGTGCCGAAATAGTGACACGCTCTGAGCGCTGGGGCTGACGCTCTTGTAGAATCCTCAGCCGCGCGGAACTGCCGCGGCCGCACCCATCACGCGATGAACTCTGCCGACTACCTGATCATTGCCGCCATCCTCATCTCCGCGGCCATCGGCGCCGCGCGCGGTTTCCTGCGCGAAGCGATTTCGCTCGGCGCGTGGGTGGTCGCGCTGTTTGTCGCCTGGCATTTCTCGGACTTCGTCGAACCGTACCTGGGCGGCCTCCTGGCCGGTTCCGCGGTACGGCCGTGGGCGGCGCGCGTCATCATCGTCGTCCTGCTGCTGCTGCTCGGTTCGATAGTCGGCGCGGCGCTCGCGCACTTCGTGCGGCTGTCGATCTTCAGCGGCACGGATCGCCTGCTCGGCTTCGCGTTCGGCCTGCTGCGCGGCTGCGTGCTGCTGGGTGTATTTGTGATTCTCGGGCAGCTGCTGCGCCTGCAGGGCGAGCCATGGTGGGGGCACTCGACGCTCATTCCCTACGGGGAATCGATCGCGAACGTTGTGCGTGTCCTGGTCGGCGCGGAGCGCGAACCGGCGCGGGACGTTCGGGTTTGAGAACCTAAGGCGGCAGCAGACGGCATGTGCGGCATCGTCGGCATCGTTGGCACCAGCGCGGTCAATCAGCGCCTGTATGACGCGCTGACCGTGCTGCAGCACCGCGGGCAGGACGCCGCCGGCATCGCAACTTCCGCCGACGGGGAGCTGTCGGTGCGCAAGGGCAGCGGCCTGGTGCGCGATGTGTTCCAGCAGCACCACATGCTCGAGCTCAAGGGCAACGCCGGCATCGGCCATGTCCGCTATCCCACCGCCGGCTGCGACAGCGCCTCCGAAGCACAGCCGTTCTACGTCAATGCGCCGTACGGCATCTGTCTTGGGCACAACGGTAACCTTACCAACGCGACGGAGCTTGCCGAGATCCTGATTCGCGAGGACCGGCGGCACCTGAACACCACCTCGGACTCCGAAGTGCTGCTGAACGTGTTCGCTTCGGAGCTGCAACGGGTCGGAGCTGCGCGCATTACCCCGGCGGACGTGTTTGCCGCCGTGAATGCCGTCTACCGCCGCTGCCGCGGCGGCTACGCGGTGGTCGCCATGGTCATCGGTCACGGGATCCTCGGCTTTCGCGACCCGCACGGCATCCGCCCCCTGGTGCTCGGTGAACGGCGCACGCCGCGTGGCACGGAGTGGATGCTGGCTTCCGAAAGCGTCGCGCTCGACAGCCTGTCGTTCCGCCTGGTGCGCGATCTTGCGCCCGGTGAGGCGGTATTCATCGACGAGGCGGGCCGGCTCCACTCCCAGCAGTGCGTGCCGGCTGAGCGTCATACGCCCTGCATATTCGAATACGTGTACTTCGCGCGCCCCGATTCCAAGATCGACAACATCTCGGTGTATCGCGCCCGCATGCGCATGGGCGACCGGCTCGCCGACAAGATCCAGCGCGAGCGGCCACAGCACGACATCGACGTCGTCATTCCGATCCCCGACACCAGCCGCACCAGTGCGCTGCAGCTCGCGCAGCGCCTGGGGGTGAAATACCGCGAGGGCTTTACCAAGAACCGCTACATCGGCCGCACCTTCATCATGCCCGGCCAGGAGCAGCGCGAGAAATCGGTGCGGCGCAAGCTGAACGCGATTGACCTGGAGTTCCGCGGCAAGAACGTGCTGCTGGTGGATGACTCGATCGTGCGCGGCACGACCTCGGCGCAGATCATCGAGCTGGCACGCGAGGCGGGCGCCGCCAAGGTGTATTTCGCCTCGGCGGCGCCGCCGGTACGGTTCCCCAACGTGTACGGCATCGATATGCCGGCGGCGAGCGAACTGGTCGCGGGCGCGCGTACGGTCGAGGAGGTCGCTTACCTGATTGGCGCCGACTGGCTGATCTACCAGGATCTGGCTGACCTCATTGCCGCCTGCAAGCACGAGGATGCGCGCATCCAGGAATTCGATACCTCGTGCTTCTCGGGCGAATACGTGACCGGCGATATCACGCCCGAGTACCTGGAGCGGCTGCAGCTGGAGCGCTCCGACGCCGCCAGGCTCGCGCGCCGTGAGCGGCGCCAGCTCAAAGTGGTGCGCGGGAGCTGAGCGCGCGCCCTACGCCTCCGGAGTGCAACGACCCGCGCCGCGCGCTGCTGCTCGCGCTGCTGCAGACAGCACTCGCACGCGTGGGCGGACGGGCGAGCGTCCGGGCGGCCCTCGCAGCTGCGGGAAACGCCGCCTCTCTCAGCGCCGAGGTGTGGATTGCCGCCATCGGCAAGGCCGCGGCCGCGATGGCGCTCGGCGCCCACGATGCACTCGGCGCGCGCGTCCGCAACACACTCGTCATCACCCGCGCAGGACACGCCACCTCCGAGCGGCTCACGCGCGGCGAGGTGGAGCTCATCGAGAGCGCGCACCCGGTTCCGGATGAGCGCTCCCTCGCCGCGGGTGCGCGCCTGCTTGAGTGGCTCGGTGAGTTGCCGCCGGCGGTGACGCCGTTGTTCCTCATCTCCGGCGGCGCCTCCAGCCTGGTCGAAATGCTCGCCGACGGCGCCAGCCTCGCGCAGCTCCTGCAGCTGAACGTGCAGGGACTCGCGGCGGGCATCCCGATCGGCGAACTCAATGCCAGGCGCGCCCGGCTGTCGCGCATCAAAGGCGGAGGCCTAGCCGCGCGCTTAGGCAAGCGCGCAGCGCTGGCGTTGTTCATCTCGGATGTACCTGGAAACGACCCGCGCGTGATTGGCTCAGGACTCATGGGTCCGGCACCCGGCGGGGATCAGGTGCAACGCACCATCATTGCCAGTGCCGATGACGCCGTGACTGCCGTGGCGCTCGAGGCGCGGCGCCGCGGATTCATGGTGCACGCGGCTGAGGCGCGCTTTGACGGGCCGGCTACGCGGCTCGCGTCGCGGTTCGCGCACGAACTGCGTCTGCTGCCCGCGGAAGTTTTCGTGTGGGGCGGCGAGTCGACGGTGCAACTGCCCTCAGCCCCCGGCCGGGGCGGGCGCAATCAGCACCTGGCGCTCGGCGTCGCGAAGCTCATCGCCGGGGAGCCGGACCTGCTGCTGCTCGCAGCCGGCACCGATGGCACCGACGGGGTCACCGAGGACGCCGGGGCCCTGGTCGACGCCGACAGCTGCGCGCGGCTCGCGCTCGCGGGACTGGATGCCGATACCTGCCTGGCGCAGGCGGACTCGGGCACCGCGCTCGCGGCGAGCGGCGACCTGGTGCACACCGGGCCTACCGGCACCAACGTGGGCGATCTCGTCATCGGGCTGAAGATGACGGCGGCTCGTAGCCGCGCGCGGTAACGCGTGCTGTAATCGCCCACCTGATGCGCCTGCTGTTGATCGAGGAAGAGGCAGAGCGCTGCACGCACATCCGGCAGCGCCTCGTAACGTGGCGACCGCGCGCCGAGCTCGTGGTGCACGACCCGGTGACACGCGGTGCGCTCGAGCCGGAGTTCCTCGCGCAGGGGTTTGACGCGGTGCTGCTCGCCGCTGAATGGCGCGGCGGCCGTGGACTTACCTGGGCACGCGAGCTTGCCGGGCGGCCGGGATTTGCGCCGCTGGTACTGCTGTCGCGCGGTTCCGACGCCGCGCTGGCGCGCGACGCTGCGGCCATCGGTGCCTGGTCGGTGAGCGGCGATGACCTCGAAGACGAGTCCTTCGCGCAGGTGCTCGCCGCCGTGGAGCGGCACCAGGTTCACGCGCGCGCCGTGTGGCGCACCAGCGAGGCAGGCCGCGAGGCGCAGCGCTTCGGGGATGCATTTATCCGCGGTTACCGCCGCATCCGCCGCCTGTCATCACGCGCGACGACCGACCTGTACGTGGCTGAAAGCGAGCGCGCCGGCTCGCTCGTGGTGCTGAAAGTCGCCCGCGATGCCCAGCAGGATGAGGCGACGATCGACCCCTTCGCCCGCTTCCTGCAGGAATACGAAATCGCCCAGCGCATCGCGAGCCCGGAGGTGGTGCGACTGTACGATCTGGGGGTGAGCGACGAGCATGCCTGGCTCGTCATGGAGTACTTCCGCCTCGGCGACCTGCGGCGCCGCATGCACGCCGGACTCGCGCCGCGCGAAGCGCTGCGCCTTGCGGTCGCGATTGCCCGCGCGCTGGCGACCATCCACGCGGCTGGCGTGCTGCACCGTGATCTGAAACCCGGCAACGTGCTGCTGCGCGACGACGGCGGCATCGCGCTCATCGATTTTGGCCTGTCCAAGGACGCGGCGCTGGCACTGGACGTGACCGATGCCGGCACCATTTTCGGCACGCCGCACTACATGAGTCCCGAGCAGGGTCATGCGGAGCCCATCGACGCGCGCAGTGACCTGTACAGTCTCGGCGTCATCCTCTTCGAGATGTTCGCCGGCGAGAAGCCCTATCGTGCCGAGAACCCCATGGCCATTGTGTACAAGCACCGCAAGGAGGCAATCCCGCGCCTGCCCGAGTCCTTCGCGGCGCTGCAGCCGCTGCTGGAACGACTGCTTGCCAAGGAGCCCGCGGACCGCTACCCGAACGCCGCCGCCGCCGCCGCCGCGTTGCAGGAGACGCTCGCCGGCTGGCTCGCGGCTCCGACGCCGCCATGAAGCTGGCCGCGCCCGCCAGCGCCGGCGCGCAGAGCGACGAGGTGCTGCTCGCGCCGACGCCGGCAGCCTGGCTGACCGCCGCTGCCGTGCGCTGGCGCGAGCTGCTCATCGATCACGCCAACTGCGAGAAGAAGGCCGCCTCCACCGCGCTGGCGCTGATGTTCGCCTACCCCGAGGATCGCGAGCTGACGCTGACACTCTCGCGCCTGGCACGCGAGGAGCTGCGGCACTTCGAGCAGGTTGTGTCGCTCATGAACGCGCAGGGTGTTGGTTTCGCGCGGCAGCGGCCCGGCCGCTACGCCCAGAAGCTGCGCGCGGCGCTGCGCACCGCAGAACCGCAGCGCAAGCTCGACCTGCTCCTCATGGGGGGCGCTGATCGAAGCGCGCTCGGCGGAGCGCTTTCGTCTGCTCGTCGCGCATCTGCCGCGGCCCTTAGGTCCGCTCTACGCCCGCCTGGCAGGCTCCGAGGCGCGGCATTTTGCGCAGTACCGGGACCTGGCGCGCGCGGCCGCGCCGCGCGAATGGCGCGCGCGGCTCGCGACGCTCGCCGCCCTGGAGGCGCGGCTGGCGACCAGCCCCGACCGCACGCTGCGCTTCCATTCCGGCCCGCCGCAGGACGAACAGACACTGCCGGCGGCCTGACAGTTTGTTACAACACCGCGGGCACGAATCCAAGCTGCCGGATGTCTATCGCACCGGTATCCTCAGCAGCATCTCAAAAGGCATGCATGATGAACGAGCGCCCGCACCTGTTGATTGTGGACGATGACCGTGAGATCCGGGGCCTGCTGGCGCAGTATCTGGAGAAGCACGAGTTTCGCGCCACCGCGGTGCCCGACGGCAGGGAAATGCGCCGCGTCATGGAGCGCTCGCATGTTGACCTGCTGGTGCTCGACCTGATGCTGCCGGGCGAAGACGGCTTGTCGTTGTGCCGCGAGCTGCGCACGCGCTCGCAGGTACCGATCATCATGCTCACCGCCCGTGGCGAGGATGTCGACCGCATCGTGGGGCTCGAGCTCGGCGCGGATGACTATGTCGCCAAGCCCTTCAATCCACGCGAGCTCCTCGGCCGCATCAAGGCGATCCTGCGCCGCAGCGCCCACGCGCCGCGCGACCCGAGTCCCGGCAGTGTGCGGAGCTTTTCTTTTGGGAGCTGGCGGCTGGACACGGTGACGCGCACGCTGCGCGAGGCGTCCGGCAAGGAGCTCGCGCTGAGTGGCGCGGAATACCGCCTGCTGGCGGTGCTGCTCGCCGCCGGCAATCGCGTCCTGACCCGCGCGCAGCTCACCGAGCTGCTGCGCGGCCGCGATGCCGATCCTTTCGACCGCAGCATCGATGTGCGTGTCAGCCGGCTGCGGCAGATTCTCGGCGATGACGCGCGCGCCCCGCAGATCATCAAGACGGTCTACGGCGAGGGCTATGTCATCGGCGTCAGCGTCGCCAACGACTGAGCGCGCAGCCGCCACCGATGCGCCCTTCGCTGTGGCCGCAATCCCTGTTCGGCAGACTCCTTGCCGCGAGCGTGCTAGCCCTGCTGCTGGCGCACGTTGCGATGCTGTTCCTCATCGCCCAGGAGCGCGAGCACTTCGTGCTGCAAGGAAGCGTGCGTGAGTGGACGCGCCGCATCGCGGAAATCAGCGCCATCCTGCAGCCAATGAGCGCGCCCGAGCGCGCCGCGGCGGTCGCCGAGTTGTCGGCGCCCCGCGGCTGGCCCGAGAAGCCACGGTCGCCGGAGGGCATGCCGGGGCACCGGGCGCGCGGCGGCGAGCGCGGCTTCCCGAGGCTGCCGCTGCCGTCGCTGGACTTTGCGCCGGCCCTGACGGAGCAGCTGCGCGCGGCGCTCGGCACTTCGTACCAGATTCAGGTCGGTGCCACCCCTGAGCCTGCGCCGCCGGCGATTCCGGTGCCGGCGCCGTTCTATCAGGCGCATGAACTCGCCCTGCACCAGGGCAGCGCGCAGCGCTACGACGTGACGGTGCGCTTCGCCGACGGCTATACCGTGGTCTACCGGGTGATGCGCATGCCGCGCGGCGCGCCACTGCCGCGCAATCTGTTCCTCAACCTCGCGCTGCTGCTGCTGGTCCTGGTCATCGTGTTGTACGCGGTCGCGCGCAGCATCACGCGCCCGCTCTCGGACCTCGCCCGGGCGGCCGACAGCGTCGGCAGGGATTCGCGGCCGACGCAGCTCAAGGAACGCGGCGCGCGCGAATTGCGGGACGCGGCGCGCGCCTTCAACACCATGCAGGACCGGTTGCACCGCTATCTCGACAGCCGCTCGCGGGTGCTGGCGGCGATGTCGCACGACCTGAAGACGCCCCTCACGCGGCTGCGATTGCAGATCGAGACACTCGACAACCCGCCAATGCAGGCGCGCATCGGCCGCGAGCTCGACGAGATGGAGGGTATGGTGCGCGAAGCGCTCGCACTGTTCCGCGGCATTGGTGATGGCGAGTCCCAGGCACCCATCGATATCGACGCCTTGCTGGCGCAGGTCGGCAGGGAGTTCGCCGAGATGGGCGCGGAGGTCACGCTCGCCGGCCACTCTCTGCAACCCTACGTCGGCAAACCGCAGGCGCTCAAACGCTGTCTCACCAACCTGGTTGCCAACGCCATCCAGTTCGGCTCGCACGCCGAGCTGGTGGTGCAGGACGGGTCGGAGCTCATCATCCGGGTACGCGATCGCGGCCCGGGAATCCCGACCGCGGAGCTCGAGCGGGTGTTCGAGCCGTTCTATCGGCTCGAGTCCTCGCGCAACCGCGACAGCGGCGGCAGCGGGCTTGGGCTCGCGATCGCGCGCGATATTGCGCAGGCGCACGGCGGCTCATTGACGCTCGCGAACCTGCCGGCCGGCGGGCTGGAAGCGGCGTTGCGGCTGCCGCGCAGGCGCTGAGCAAGCCACGGCGCCCCGCACGGCGCCGCCACTGTCACAGTCGCTCACGTTTGCTCACGGGCTGGTGGCTGGCGCGGCTCTAATGTAGGGGCTGCAACGCGGGACCCGACGTACCACTCCCGCGAAGGAGACCTACCATGAAGGCTACGGTTCTTACGCTCGCACTACTGTGCGCGGGCGCGGTGTTTGCGCAGGCTCCGCCCGCGACCGCCGCGCATGCGGCGCAGCACCTCGACAATCTTGCGGTGCTGCTCGATCTGACCGATGCGCAGAAGGCGCAGGTGCAGACGATCCTCGAGGAGCAGCACGCGAAGATGCGGGCGAGCTTCGAGGAAGCCAGGGCCTCCGGCACCAAGCCGGACGTCGAGCAGATGCGTGCGCAGCATCAACAGCTGCACCAGGAACTGCTGCAGAAGCTGGCCCCGGTGCTGTCGCCGGCGCAGCTGAAGAAGTTCCAGGTGCTCATGCAGATGCACGCCGGGATGCATGGCGGGCACGGCCACGGGCCTGCGGGCGCGACTCCCCAGGCGCACAACTAAAGCGCAGCTTACCGCGGCAGCTCGCGCAGCTCGTATCTTCCCTGCTCGTAGCTCAGGTAGCTGCCCTGCTCGTACCAGGCGCCGAGCACGATGCGCTGCGCCGCCGCGCCGTCCAGCTCAAAGTCATGCACCCCCGGGCGATGCGTGTGGCCGTGAACCACGCGGCGCACGCGTGCAGCCCGTAGCGCCGCCGCTACCGCGGCGCAGTTGACATCCATGATGTAGGGGACCGTGCGGGCGGTGTGCCGCCGGCTGCCGGCGCGCGCCTCGTCGGCGAGCAGCTCACGATGCGCGCGCGGCAGCGCCAGGAAGCGCCGCTGCCAGGCGCTCGTGCGTACGAGGCTCCGCAGCTCCTGATAGGCGTGGTCATCGGTGCACAGGGCATCACCGTGGGTGAGCAGCACCCGCTCGCCGTCGAACTCCGCCACCACCGGATCGCTGAGCAGCCGACAGCCGCTGCGGGCAGTGAAGCCCGCGCCGAGCAGAAAATCGCGGTTGCCGTGCAGCGCAAAGCAGGCGACGCCGCGGCGAGCGAGTGACTTTAGGCCCGCGCACACGCGTTCCTTCTGCTCATCCTGGTCATCATCACCCACCCAGGCTTCGAACAGGTCGCCGAGGATGTAGAGCGCTTCGGCGGCGGCGGCGCGGGTCGCCAGAAACTCGAGGAATTGTTCGGTGGCCTGCGGCGCGCCGGCGTCCAGGTGCACGTCCGAGACGAACAGGCGCGCCATCGGCTTGTCGCTACTTCGGCGAAAGAATCGTGTCGTGCGGCGGCGTGCTCACCGGGGTCACGATCGGTGCCTGTACCGTCGCCGCCCCGGGCGTGACGATCTCCATCTTTTCGATGATCACCGGTTTCAGCGGCGCATCCTTGGTGAACTGGCCGCTGGCGCCGGTGGGGGTTTCACCGATGCGATCAATGACGTCCATGCCCTGCACGATCCTGCCAAATACCGCGTAGCCCCAGCGCGTCGCCACCGGGTCGAGGTCGGGGTTGTCGACGAGGTTGACGTAGAACTGCGCATTGCCGGAGTGCGGCGCATCGCCGCGCGCCAGGCCCACGGCGCCGCGCTTGTTCTGCAGTCCGTTGCCCGCCTCGTTGAAGATATTCTCGTGCGTGGGTTTGAGCTTCATGGTCGCGGCGTCGTGGCCGCCGCCCTGGATGACGAAGTTGGCCACCACGCGGTGCAGCAGCGTCCCGGAATAAAAGCCCTCGCGTACGTAGCGCAGGAAGTTCGCGGCGGTCAGCGGGGCGCGTTCCGAGCGCACTTCGATGACGAACTCGCCCATGTTGGTAGTGACCCGCACCTGCGTCGCCGGCTCGTCGGCGCGCGCCGCGCCCGGCGCGAGCAGTACCCCCAAAGCCAAGGCAGTGAGGGCGGCAATTGCGGTCCGGCGTTGGCTGGGCATTGAGGCTCCGTTGTATCTCGCCCGGCGCTCACCGGGCGCGAGATTCTATAGCCCGGCGCGAAATTCAGCGACTGCCGTCGCGCGTTGCAAGGTCTACGCCCCCTCAAGGACCCTTTGTTGGCGTGCACCGCTCCCGTAACATGGCGGCCATGAGCGGCGCTGCAATAGCCACCAAAGATGCTGCCGGGCCGCGCGTTACCCGCTTCGCGCCGAGCCCCACCGGGGAGCTGCACCTGGGAAACGCGCGTACCGCGCTGTTCAACCTGCTGCTGGCGCGCCAGGTCGGTGGCCGTTTCGTGCTGCGCATCGAAGACACCGACGCGGAGCGCAGCTCCGCGGTCCACACCAGCGGCCTGCTCGAGGATCTGCGCTGGCTCGGGATCGAGTGGGATGCGGGTCCTGACCGGGAGGACGAGCGTGGGCCGTACCGCCAGTCGCAGCGTGGCGAGATCTACGCGCGCCACCTGCAGACGCTCGAACAGCGCCAGGCCGTCTATCCGTGCTTCTGCACGCCGCTGGAGCTGGAGCTGTCACGGCGCGCGCAGCTCGCGGCCGGCAAGCCGCCGCGCTACGCCGGTACCTGCCGGGACCTGAGCGCCGCGGAGCGCGCGAGCCGCGCGGCGCGTGGCCCCGCCACGCTGCGCTTTCGGGTGCCGCCCGGCGCGCACATCGACTTCGTGGATTTCGTGCGCGGCCCGCAGAGTTTCCAGAGCGACGACATCGGGGACTTCGTGGTACGGCGCGCCGACGGAAGCGGCGCGTTTTTCTTTTGCAACGCGGTGGACGATGCCTGCATGGGTGTCAGCCACGCGCTGCGCGGCGAGGACCATCTGACCAACACCCCGCGCCAGCTGCTTATATTGAGCGCGCTGGGCCTGCCCGCGCCGAGTTACGGACACGTCGCCCTCATCGTGGGCACCGATGGCGCGCCGCTCTCGAAGCGCCACGGCGCCGCGAGCGTGCGCGAGTACCGCGGGCGCGGCTACCAGCCGCTGGCGCTCGCCAATCACCTGTTCCGGCTCGGCCACTCCGGCGCGCAGCCCGGCCTTCTGAGCCTCCATGACATGGCGCGCGGCTTCGATCCGACGCACCTCGGCCGCGCTCCGGCGCGCTTCGACGAACAGCAGCTGCGCGTGTGGCAGAAGGATGCCGTGCATCAGCTGAGCCCCGAGGCCGCGCGCCGCTGGCTCGAGGCCGTGATGCCTGCCGGACTTGACGCGGCCGCCGCCCGGGCATTCATCGCAGCGGTGCTGCCCAATCTGGTGCTGCCGGAGGATGCGCGAGCGTGGGTCGAGATCGTGTTCGGCGAGGCGCCAGCCCTCGCGGCGGCGGGCGAGGAACTGGTACGCGGCGCGGGCGCGCAGTACTTCGCGGCGGCGGCGGCGGCGGCGGCCAGCAGCGATGATCTGCCGGCGATCGCCGCGGCGGCGCGCGCCGCCAGCGGGCGCAAGGGTGCGGCGCTTTACCTGCCGCTGCGGCTGGCGCTCACCGGCCGCGCCGACGGGCCGGAGCTTGCGCCGCTGCTGAAGGCCATGCCGCCCGGCAAGGCGCGCGAGCGGCTGGCGCGCTTCGCGTGATCTGCGTTCACAACTCCCTGACGGGCGAGAAGCAGGCGCTCACCCCGATCACCCCCGGAGCGCTGCGCATGTACGTGTGCGGACTGACCGTGTACGACTACGTGCACGTCGGTCATGCCCGCATGCTGACGGTGTTCGATGTCGTGACTCGCTACCTGCGGCACAGCGGCTATCGCCTCACCTACGTGCGCAACATCACCGACATTGACGACAAGATCATCCGGCGTGCCGGGGAGCTGGGCGAGCCGATCGGCGCCTTCACCGCGCGCTTTATCCAGGCGATGCACGAGGATTGCGCGCGCCTCAGCATCCTGCCGCCGGACGAGGAGCCGCGCGCCACGCAGTACCTGCCGCAGATCATCACCCTGGTGGAGGAACTCATCGCGCGCGACTACGCGTACGTCGCCGCCAACGCCGACGTCATGTACGCCGTGGCGCGCTTTGCCGACTACGGCAGGCTTTCGGGGCGGCGACTCACGGACCTGCGGGCGGGGGCGCGCGTCGAGATTGACGAGGCCAAGCGCGATCCTTTGGATTTCGTGCTGTGGAAGCACGCCAAGCCCGGTGAGCCGGCCTGGGAGTCACCCTGGGGGCCCGGCCGCCCCGGCTGGCACATCGAATGCTCCGCAATGGCGACCGCGCTCCTGGGCACCCACTTCGACATCCATGGCGGCGGCATGGATCTTAAGTTCCCGCACCACGAGAACGAGATCGCGCAGTCGTGCGCGGCCAGCGGGGATGCCTTCGCCAATCTGTGGATGCACAACGGCTTCGTCAACGTCGATGACGAAAAGATGTCGAAGTCGCTCGGCAACTTCTTTACGCTGCGGGAGGTGCTGGCGCGGCTGCGGCATCCGGAAGTGCTGCGGTTTTTCTTCCTCCTCAGTCATTACCGCGGGCCGATCAACTACTCCATCGATCAGCTGGAGCAGGCGGACGCGGCGCTCGGCCGCATCTATACCGCCTTGCGCGACCTGCCGGTGGCGGCGGCTGCGGCGAGCGACTACACGGCGCGCTTCCACGCCGGCATGGACGATGACTTCAACACCCCGGAGGCGCTCGCAGTCCTGCAGGCGCTGACGCGTGAGGTGAATTCGGCTAAGGATGCAGGCGACGAGCGGCGCGCGGCACAGCTGGCGGCGGAACTGCGCACGCTCGGCGGCGTGCTCGGCCTGTTGCAGGTGCCAGCGGCCGAATGGTTCAGGCTCGCCAGCGGCACTGCAGCGAACCCGCCTGGCCAGCCGCTCAGCGATGCCCAGATCGAGGCGTACATCGCCGCGCGGGTCGCGGCACGCGGCGCAAAAAACTGGGCCGAGTCGGACCGCATCCGCGACGCCCTCGCCGCGGCCGGAGTGATTCTCGAGGACAAGCCCGGCGGCGCGACCAGCTGGCGGCGCGCGTAGCGGCGCGCAGCGCCGCGACGACGTTTCGCGTCAGCGCGGTGTGCCGTGCCTCATCTGCGCCGCTGCTCCGCGTGACTCTGCCATACACCGAGCAGCGCGACGACCGCCGCAATCGACATCCAGGCCCCGGGCATGGCCCGATTGCCGGTCTGGTGAATCAGGTAGGTCACGATCGCAGGAGTGGACCCGCCGATAGTCGTGGCCAGACTGTAGGCCAGCGAAAAGCCGGCGGTGCGCGCCGCGCTCGGCACTATTTCGGTCAGGTGCACGACCATGGCGCCGTTGTAACCAGCGAACAGGAAAGACAGCCACAGTTCAATGACTAACAGCTTTGCGAAGCTCGGTTGGTCCACGAGCCAGGCCATTGCAGGATAGGCGGACAATATCGCCAGGCCCGCAAACACGATCAACAGCGGTCGGCGACCCAAGCGATCGGAGAGCGAACCCATCACCGGCAGCCACAACAGATTCGATAGTCCGACGCACAAGGTGACGAGCAGCGAGTCGCTCTGCGGCAGCTTGAGTACTTCTTTTCCGAATGTAGGTGTGTAGGCGGTGATGGTGTAGAACGTGACCGTCGTCATGAGCACCATCGCGACGCTGGTGACAATGGTGCGCCAATGCGACAGCAGGGTCGCGTAAATTTCGGCGGCGGTGGGGTGGTGTTTTTGCGCCGCGAACTCCTCGGTTTCCTGCAGCGTGCGGCGAATCATGTAGATGAACGGAATGATCAGGCAGCCGATGAGCAACGGGATTCTCCAGCCCCAGGCCTGCATATCGTTGGGCGAGATCACATTGGCGAGTGCATAGCCGAGCACCCCGGCAAAAACTACCGCCACCTGCTGACTACCCGACTGCCAGGCGACGTAGAAGCCCTTGTGTCCGGGGGTTGCGATCTCGGAAAGATAAATTGAGACGCCGCCCAGTTCGACGCCCGCCGAAAAGCCCTGGCACAAACGACCCAGCACCACGACGATTGGCGCAAACAGGCCGATCGTCTCGTAACCGGGCACCAGGGCGATCGTCAGCGTGCCCACCGACATCAGCGCCAGGGTGACGAGCAGCCCCTTGCGCCGGCCGATGTGGTCGATGTAGGCACCCAGAAAAATTGCCCCCAGGGGACGCACCATGAAGCCGACGGCGAACGTCGTCATCGCCAGCATCAGTGACGCGAACTCGCTCGTGGCGGGAAAGTAGGCGCGGCCGATTGCCGCGCTGAAATAGCCGAAGATCATGAAATCGTACATTTCAAGGAAGTTGCCGCTCGATACGCGGAACACCGCTTGAATCTTCGCCTTGCGTTGTTCGAAGGACAGCATCGAAAAGCGAGGATAGATGAAGCGGCGAAGAAAATGCCGCCGTTTAGATTGGCTTCAGGTTGCCGCGCTATGGTGTCGGCAAGAGCCAGGGTTTCGACATTGGCATCCGTATGCGGCGGCGTTGGGGGGGAACGTGAACTACAATCCGGATCAAGGGCTTGTTGGTGCCAGCCGCGCGCGCCTGCCGGCGGCGGCGTGCCTGGCAGTGCTGGCGGCGGGAGCGTGCGGCGCTGCGTTCGCGGTCGACACCGACGAACCGAGCGAGATCGTCGTCACCGGCTCGCGTTTGGCGTCCGGCCACGAATCCAGCCCGAGCCCGATTGTCGTAGTCGGCAGCGAGGAGCTGTTGCATCAGGGCACCACGCGCACCGAGGAGTTGCTGAATAGCCTCCCGCAGGTCAACTCCGGATTGACGCTCGGCGCGAATGGCGCCTCGGTCGCGCCGCTGACCGGCACGTCCACGGCGGACCTGCGCGGCATCGGGGCATTTCGCACCCTGGTGCTGGTAAACGGCAGACGCACGGCTCCGGGTGATCCGATCAATCCATCCGCCGACTTGAATACCGTTCCCAGTTCGCTGGTGAAGCGCGTCGAGGTTCTGACCGGCGGCGCCTCCGCGATCTATGGGTCCGACGCCGTCTCCGGCGTCGTCAATTTCATTCTGGATACCGACTTCACCGGCTTCAAGCTCGATGTGGAGGGCGGCGTCAACCGTGGCAGCAACGAGCGCGCCGACCTGCGTGCCATCGAGGCCGCGAGTGGGGTTACGGGGCCGACCGGCACGGTCTACGACGGACAATCCGCCGACCTGTCGGCCGTATTCGGCCGCGCCCTCTTTGATGGCAAGGGCCACGTGACCGCGTACGCAGGCTATCGTCGCACGCGCGCGGTAGCCGGTTCGAGCCGTGACTACAGCGCCTGCACGTTGCTCGAAACCGGTAGTTCGTTCGCGTGTCTGCTCGACGGCACGACCGCGGCGGGGCAGTTCGTACCCAATGGCGGTACGCCCTTGACGCTCGACACCGCCAACGGCCGCGCATTTCGGATCTTGTCCGCGCCGGCCGACCTGTACAACCCCGCGGTCTATCAATACCTGCAGCGGCCGGATAGCCGCTACAACGCCGGGGCATTCGCATCCTACAAGTTCAACGAGGCGCTGAATGTGTATAGCGAGGCGCAATACACGCGCGATACCACCACGGCGCGCTATGAGCCCTCCGGCACTACGGCGACCGGGCAGTCCTTGAACGTCTTTGGGATCAGCTGCAGCAACCCGCTGTTGTCTGCCAGCCAGGTCAACGACCTGTGCGCGAGCATCGCACCGCTGACCACGGCGCAAGTCGGCATCGGGCGCCGTAACGTGGAAGGCGGTCAACGGGCGGATGAATTCGACCACAAGTCATACCGCCTCGTGCTGGGTCTGAAAGGCGAACTCAGCGAGCAATGGTCGTACGACGCCAATATCGTAGAGGGCCGGGTGAACGCGCGCGAAACGCTGTCCAACGATTTCTCGCTGTCGCGGCTTGCCAATGCACTCGCGGTAGTCAACGTCGGTGGGGTTCCCACCTGCCAGTCCGTGGTCGACGGCTCGGACCCGAGTTGTGTGCCATATAACATCTACACGGTCGGTGGCGTCACTCCGGCCGCGCTCAGTTACATTACCGAAGGCGGCATGCAGTCGGGGCACGCAGAGCGCACTATCGTTACCGGGCAGCTGGTCGGCGATCTGGAAAAGTATGGGATCAAGAGTGCCCTGGCGAACAAGGGCGTGGGCGTGGCGTTGGGCGCGGAATATCGCTCCGAGTCCGTGCACTACCATCCTGATACGGCGTACGCCACCGGCGATTTGCTGGTCACCGGCGCGGCCCACCCGACCGATGGCACCTTTCACGTGGCGGAGGTGTTCGCGGAACTCAAGGTGCCCCTGATCGAGGATCGACCGTTGGCGAAGCAGCTGACGTTCAACGCCAGCGACCGCTTCGCGCATTACACTCCGCAAGGCAACGTAAACGCGTTCGGCGTCGGTCTCGACTGGAACCCGGTTGAGCCGATTCATCTGCGCGGCAGCCTCAGTCGCGCGGTGCGCGCACCCAACGCCTATGAGTTGTTTACCTCGCAGATACTGGGTCAGATCACCATCAGCGACCCCTGCGCCGGCGTCCCCACCGCAACCCCGACACAGTGCGCACGCACCGGTGTGACGCCGGCCCAGTACGGCAATATCGCGCCGCAATCCTCGGTCAATGTCCTCACGGGCGGCAACCCCAACCTTAAGCCCGAAACCTCAGATTCAGTCACCGTTGGTTTCGTGCTCACCCCGTCGCCACACATACTGTTCAGCGCCGACTACTGGCGCATCAAGGTCAAGCAATTCGTCGGCTCCCTGCCCGGGTCGCTCTCGCTCAGTACCTGCCTGAACACGGCCGATCCGTACTACTGCGGCTTGATTCAGCGCGATGCAACCGGGTCCTTGTCTACCGGCAACGGCGCGAGCGCCGGGCGCATCATCGGCACCCGCATCAACACCGGTTCATACGGCACCAGCGGTGTCGACATTGAAGGACGCTATGTCTGGGACCTGGATGCGGTGCACGCGAAAGCGGGAGATGTGACATTCAGCTTCGTCGGCAGTGCCTCGCTCGACAACCCGATCAACGTAACGCCTGGTATAGCGGGCAAGGAATTCGACTGCACCGGGCTATACGGACCGAATTGTTCCGGCGCGGGACCGACCTCGCCGGTGCCGCACTGGCGCCATCGGCTCAGAAGCACCTGGGCGAGCCCGACCGGCCTCGAAGTTTCGCTCAATTGGCGGCATATCGGTGCGTTGCGTTCGGAATTCACGAGCAGCAACCCGAACCTGTCGAATCCCGGCAATGTATTCGCGATTGATTCGCACATCGGCGCGTACGAGTACTTCGATCTGGACGGCAGCTATGACGTGTCGACGCACGTGAACATCAGATTGGGAGTGAACAACATCACGGATCGCAGGCCACCCATCATCGGCTTCACCGCCAACCCGTTGCTGGTGAACGGCAATCTGGCTGCCGGCATGTACGACAGCCTGGGGCGGTATCTGTTCGTCGGCCTGACCGCCAAGTATTGAGTGTTACGAATTTTCTCCTTCTGGAAGCGAACCATCCTATGAAAACCCTGGCTCCTCTGACGTTGGTTTCTCTGGCACTCTGCACGCCGCCCATCGTGGCGGCGGCCGAGCAGGCGTTGGTTCTCACGCCCGCGGCGGCGATCGAAATTCCCGAATCCAAGGGCAAATTCGACTTTCTGCGTATCGATTCGCAGCGCCATAGGCTGCTGGCGGCTCACGAAAATGACGGCACCGCTGACTACTTCGACCTGCTGAAGCCGCGCCTGCTGGTGCGCCTGAAACTTGGCGGCGCGGTGGATACCGCGGTGGACGCAGACTCCAGGTTCTACTACGTGAGCGTTCAGGAGGCGCAGCGTGTGGCCGTGGTCGATGCCGCGAGCCTCAAGGAGGTGAAGTCCATCAAGACCCCGGGCCCCACCGATGCAATTCTCTACGATACCAAGAACCATCTGGTCTATGTGACGCACGACGCTGGCGCTGAAGTGTGGGTGATCGATCCGGTTGCCGCCCGAGTCGTGCAGTCGATTGCCGTTCCGGGAGTCCCGGAATTCATGGTCTACGACGCCGACGCCGATCGGATTTATCTGAACATCAAGTCCAGGGACAGCGTCGCTGTCATTGATCCGTCACAGAACAAGGTGGTGGCGAGCTGGAGCACCGGGCCGGCCGTGCAGCCACATGGCCTGGCACTCGATGCCGGCAAGCACCGCATTTTTTCTGCCGGCGGCACCGGTAAGCTGGTCGCAATCGACACCGTGACGGGAGCGCTCATCGAATCCATCGATATCGCGCCAAAAGTCGATCAGATCGCATTCGACGCCGTCGGGGGTATCATCTACTGCGCAGGTACGGACCGGATGTCGGTGCTGAGCACCAAGGGTGGCAAGCTGACGTCGCTGGGCACCGTTGCGACGGCTGCCACCGCCCGCAACGTCGCCGTGGATCCGGACACACGCAGGGTCTGGACCACCTACACTGATGGCAAGAGCTCATTTGCAAAGTCCTGGCTGCCGCCGCCATAGCGCTGCATGACATGAGGCCGCCGCCACGAAGATTCTCATCGTCGAAGATCAACGCCGCATAGGCACGTTTCTCACCGAGGCTCTGCTTGAACGTTCCTATGCGGTGACGTGGGCGCGCACCTGCGAGCGCGCGCGCGATGCGCTGTGTGAATCAAACCATGACGCGATCATCCTGGATCTGGGCCTGCCCGATGGCGACGGCCTTGAGCTGCTGAAGCAATGGCGCAAAGCAGGGTTTAACGAACCAGTATTGATTTTGAGTGCGCGCGATGCTGTCCAGGACCGGATCAAGGGCCTTGATCTGGGCGCCGATGACTATCTGTCGAAGCCTTTCAGCCTCGAAGAGCTGTTCGCCCGGCTGCGTTCA
>Ga0210409_10001829_pt1 | contig 26704 bp, 18 predicted proteins | sample IncBWH17MmetaG_FD_161649 | JGI IMG/M metagenome (GOLD analysis project Ga0210409, IMG submission 161649) | Forest soil microbial communities from Barre Woods Harvard Forest LTER site, Petersham, Massachusetts, United States - Inc-BW-H-17-M | ecosystem: Environmental > Terrestrial > Soil >...
GCCGCCGTATAGTCAGGCGGACGCGGCCTGCATCGGGGTATTCTACTGGGACGCGGGGGCGGTCAGCGACGGACAAGTCCCAGCGTGCACTGGCGGGTTCCCACGGTGCGCTTGTTTGAAACTCACCTCCGGCTGTCTGACCGGCGGCTGCTCTGACGACGATGCAGGCGGCGTCACGGTGGGTTGCGGCCACTGCTACGGCGCCCCGCCCGCCAGGCTAGAGCTAAACCGGCGTCCGGCGCGCTCATTGAATGAACCCGACGTGTGATTCGCGGGATACCCAAGAGCCAAGTTGGGATGAAACCGGTGCGGTCGCGGGCGTACTGCTGCGGTCATGTTATGGAGCGCGCCCGCCGGAGTGCTTGCATCAAGCCGCCACTGCCGAAGAGTGGCTACTTCGCCTGGTGCGTGAACGGCGCGTGCGAGTGTCAGCCCGGGGGGGCCGTGGCCACGCAGCACAACTCCCCTTACGACTGCTGCTCCGGGGAGGGAAGCGTCGCGACCAGTCTGGACGGGGGCCTCGGTCCGTTCATCTGCTTTGCCGTGTCAAGTGCGGCGTCAGTCGAAATGCCGGCGACGGGGCGGCGCCGATGCTCTCAGGCACGCAAGGCATGCGGCGTAGCCCACGGCCCCCACCGGGCTCGTGTACCAAGTCCACCCCGCCTTGAGCAGTTCGCTCCACGCGTGCTCCCGACCAAGAGCGTCAACTGGAGCACTAGACCTCTGGCACTTGCCGCACCTGGCTTCGAAGGAGCCCGCTGAGAGCTGGCGAAGCGAAGCGGCCGCCAGGCCCATCATCGGCGGGCAATGTGTTTCACGCGCCGCCTTATGGCTCTGGCGCTGAAACAGACCTCCACGTCGACTTGCGCGCTCAGCCTATCGCCAGCGACAATCTCCTGCGGCTCCGTCTTCATTATGACCTCTCCGACATTTCTGCTCGCGTCTAGGTATCAGCCAATCGAAGCAAGCCATCGCAACCCAGCATGGCGCTCGCCATCCGCCCGTCACACTGGCCTGACTCCGAGCTTCGTCCTACTCGATGGCCCCGCGCCATGCGCGGTGACCGCCCGTGCGTGCGCGCGACGCGACCATCTCGCACGCCACGCTATACCTTAACCACTAAGGTCGTCGTAGCAAGCCAATGCCGTGGCGGGAGCCGCAGAAAGAGCCGGTATGACCTATTGCATAGGGGTTCTTTTGAACGACGGAATCGTTTTCGCGTCCGACTCCCGCACCCATGCGGCCATGGACAACTTTGCATCGTTTTGCAAGATGACCGTCTTCGAGCGTGTGGGGGATCGAGTGCTCGTCCTGCTCTCCTCCGGAAACCTTGCCGGAACGCAAGCGGTAATAAGCGTGCTCAAACAGAGAGGCGATGCTACGGACGGACCACCCAATTTATGGACAACTCGCACGATGTTCGACATGGCGGTCCTCGTCTCGGACGCGATGAGAGACATCGAGCGCCGCGACAAAACTTACTTGGAGAAGAGCGCCCTGGTTTTCAACGCATCGTTCATCCTGGGCGGACAGATCAAGGGTGAAGCGATGCGACTTTTCCGAATCTATGCCGAGGGCAACTTCATCGAAGCCGGTGTTGAGACGCCATTTTTGCAGACCGGTGAAACAAAGTACGGCAAACCGATCCTCGATCGCGTCGTTAGTCCGTCCACCAGCCTTTCAGACGCCTCAAAGTGCGTGCTCGTATCGTTCGATTCGACGATGCGTAGCAACCTGTCCGTCGGCATGCCCATCGATCTGGTCTGCTACCAACGCGACACGCTGGAGGTGCGAATGCAACGGCGCTTCGAGCAGGGCGATCCGTATTTCAGCATGCTCAGCAAAGAGTGGAGCGAAGGCGTTCGCGACGTGTTCAAGCAGTTGCCGGAGTTGAAGTGGGTAGGATGACGCCAGTTATGCCCTCCTGATCAAGTCATGCAAATCCGCATCGGCTACGAATTGTCTTACGAATGTCCGCAGCCGACCCCAATGATCTTGACGCTGCACGTTCACTTCAGCCGGGTCTCTGATATCGTGATTCCGGACCATCTGCACACCGACCCACCGCTCCCGAGCAGTGCGTATCGCGATTCGTTCGGAAATTGGCTCAGCCGCATCGTAGCGCCGACGGGCAGAACGCGAATCTTCGCCGATGCGCTGATCAACGATACAGGGAGGCCGGACATCGTCGCCGGAGGGGCCGCGCAGACCCCTGTCGACGCTTTGCCGGAAGAAACCCTCGTGTTTCTTTTGGGAAGTAGGTACTGCGAAACGGATCGCCTATCGGCGATCGCGTGGCAACTGTTTGGCAATTCGCCGCCGGGCTGGGGCCGCGTTCAAGCCATTTGCGACTTCGTGCACAAGCACGTCAATTTTGGATACGCATATGCTCGGCCGACGAAATCGGCTTGGGAGGTTTATGAGGAACGAGCGGGCGTATGCCGAGACTTTGCACACTTGGCCATTGCATTCTGCCGATGCATGAACATTCCGTCGCGCTACTGTACCGGCTACCTCGGCGACATCGGCGTGCCACCCGTGGACGCGCCGATGGACTTCTCCGGGTGGTTCGAGGCCTATCTTGATGGCAGGTGGTACACGTTCGATGCACGACACAATACGCCGCGAATTGGGCGTATTTTGATCGCTCGCGGACGAGACGCCGCAGACGTCGCCATAAGCACCGCGTTCGGCCCGAGTACCCTGAAAAGCTTTGAGGTATGGACAGATGAAGTGATCGCTGGGTGAGGAATCGGCGCGCCTGTCTCGCTGCAGCGCGCCGCAGGTCACGCCGCTCTCGAACCTGGAGAGTGACCCCAATCGCACGGCGATTGCCCCGCGCCCCGAGCCCGATCTGATAGAAACAGCATCGTTGGTGCGAATCTCGGGTCCACCGCTGCCATTGCACATCGCTTCGCTACGCCGAGCTTACCGCGACGGCGCGACGACACCGTCCGAAGTGATGGCCCGTGTTCTCGCCAGAATTTCGGAAGAACCGACCGAGGGGGTCTGGATCCACCTTCGGGATGTCGATGAGGTCATGGCCGAGACGCGCGCCGTCGAACAGTCCCATGGATCCGGCGCGCATGCGCCGCTTTATGGTGTCCCCTTCGCGGTCAAAGACAACATCGACATCGAGGGCGTACCAACGACCGCGGCGTGTCCGGACTTCGCTTACGTCCCATCCGAATCGGCGCCCGTCGTCGAACGGCTGCGCGCGGCCGGAGCGATCTGGGTTGGAAAAACGAATCTCGATCAGCTCGCCACGGGTCTGGTAGGGGTTCGCTCTCCGTACGGCATTCCTCCCAATCCATTCGACTCCCGATATGTCACGGGCGGCTCGAGCTCCGGCTCGGCAGCTGCGGTTGCGCGCGGGCTCGTGTCGTTCGCGGTTGCGACGGACACCGCAGGATCGGGCCGAGTTCCCGCCGCCTTCAACCATATCGTCGGCTTCAAGCCGAGCCGCGGGCTCCTGTCCACTCGCGGCGTGGTCCCCGCATGCCGATCGATCGACTGCGTGACGACGATGACGCTCACTTGCGAGGATGCCCGCGACGTGGCCGCGGTCGCGACCGCCTTCGATGAGGGCGATCCGTATTCGCGGCCAGAGGCTGCTCGCTCGCGGTGGTTCGCTCGGCTGCCGGAGAGCGGTTTGCGCGCTGGTGTCCCGCGGGCGGCGGACCGGTCCTTCGATGACGACGACGCTCGCGGGCAGTTTGATGCGGCTTGCGCCCGGCTCGAGGCGTTGGGGGTGGTTCTCGAAGACGTCGACTTGTCTCCTTTCTTCGAGGCAGGCGACCTTCTCTACGAAGGAGCGTGGATCGCAGAACGACTTGCGGGATTCGGCGAGTTCGTCCGTTCTCGGCCCGACGCGCTCTTGCCGGTCATTCGAGCCATCCTGGCACGGGCGGAACGTCATCGCGCCGAGGACGCCTTCCGCGCGCTTCATCGCGTGGTGGCCCTTCGTCGCGCCATCGCGCCGCTCTGGAGGCGGATCGACGCGCTCGTCGTTCCGACCACCCCGGGCATTCCCCGCATCGAAGAAGTGCTGCGCGACCCCATTGAGACGAACACGCGACTCGGTCGCTACACAACGTTCGCCAACTTGCTGGACTTGGCATGCGTGGCCGTTCCGAGCGGCGTTCGCAGCGATGGTCTTCCTGCCGGCGTCACGTTCATCGGACCGTGGGGGCGGGACGCGTCGCTTCTTTCCTTCGCGTCCGCTTTTCATGCGCTGGTGTCGGGTCCGCTCGGCGCGACCCACTGGCCCTGGCCTGCGAGCGACCCTCAAGTACGCGACGAGCCGGAGCACTGCGTTCCTCTGGCGGTGGTCGGCGCTCATCTGTCGGGGCAGCCGCTCAATCATCAACTCACGGAACGGGGCGCAACACTCCTTCGTAGCGCACGGACCGCACCCTGCTATCGGCTATATGCACTGCCCGGGACTCAGCCTCTCAAGCCCGGTCTTGTCCGCCGACAGAACGACCAGGGGGCGAAAATCGAAGTCGAAATATGGGCGGTGCCGCTCGAGGAATTTGGCTCGTTCGTAGCGAATGTCCTTTACCCGCTTGCCATCGGTCAGATCGATTTGGACGACGGCTCGCGCGTTCACGGTTTCTTGTGCGAAGAGCACGCCGTTGGTCGAGCCCTCGACATCTCGTCCTTTGGTGGATGGCGCGCGTATCTCCACGCCTCCGCCGCCGGGCCTTTGCCCGAACGCACATGAAACGGCGGCGACCTCCCTGCGCACGCAGAGTGCATGACCAGCCGCGATTCAGTGCCCCATGCGATTGGGGTCTCGCCAGGCTCGCTCGAACGGAAGCCGCCAGACGCGCGGCGCGATGAGCCCGTGAATCGCGTTCGGTCCCCACGAACCGGGTGCGTACGGGCGAACCGGCGGGGGCGACTCCAGTAACAGCGTGGACTTTTCCCAAAGTCGCTCGATACCTTTGGCTGTCGTGAACAAGGTACGGTCGCCGCGCATCGCATCGAGAATCAGCCGCTCGTATGCCTCGAGCACGTCTTCAAGGAGGTCGGTGTCGTGCATGGCGAACTGCAGACTCAACTTGTCGAGTCTCATGCCCGGCCCGGGGCGTTTGCCGTAGAACGAGAGGGACATCTTCGCCGCATCCGCTAGGTCGAATGTGAGGTGGTCGGGGCCCTGCGCGCCGATGCCAGACCCTACGGGGAACATGCTCTTCGGCGGCTCACGGAAAGCGATCGATATGATGCGCTGGCCTTCGGCGAGCCGTTTGCCCGTGCGAAGAAAGAACGGTACGCCGGCCCAACGCCAGTTGTCGATATGGCACTTGAGGGCGATGAAGGTTTCGGTGTCCGAATCCGGGCTGGCGCCCTCCTCCGACCGATAGCCCACATATTGCCCCCGAACCACGTCGGTCGGCTGGATCCGCACCAAGCTGCGGAAGACTTTATTCTTCTCTTCGCTGATGGGAGTCGGCTCCAAGGATGCCGGCGGCTCCATTGCCGTGAAGGCGAGAATCTGAAAGAGGTGCGTCACTACCATGTCGCGAAATGCGCCGACGGTCTCGTAAAAGGCGCCGCGCTTTCCGATGCCGAGTGTTTCCGGGACGTCAATCTGCACATGGTCGATGAAATTGCGGTTCCAGATCGGTTCGAACAGTCCGTTGCCGAAACGGAAGGCCAGAATGTTTTGCGCCGCCTCCTTACCGAGAAAGTGGTCGATGCGGAAGATTTGCTCCTCTCGGAACACCTGGTGGAGCTTCGCGTTCAACGACACTGCACTCTCGAGATCCGTGCCAAACGGCTTTTCCATGACAACTCGGGAGCGCTCAACGAGTTTCGCATCTCCCAGCGTCCGCACGGCCGAAAGCGCCGCGTCCGGGGGGACGCTGAGATAGTGGAGGCGACGCGATTCGTCCGCGAGCGTTCTCTCGGCGTCCTCGACGGCCAGCTTCAGGATGCGGGGACCCGCCTCCATCGGCACGTAGGTCAGGTTGGCAGCGAACTGGCTCCACTCGTCTTCGGCCACCTTTTGAGTCGAGAACTCATCGATTGCTTCGCGGGCGAGCCGGCGGAACCCATCGGCATCGAGAGCATCCAGAGACACGCCGACGATCCGGCAACCGGGAATGAACCGCGCGCGCGATAGACGGAAAAGGCCAGGCAACAGCTTGCGACGAGCCAGGTCCCCCGTGGCCCCGAAGAGCACTACGACGTGCGGATGTCGCGGTCCAACCGCGGTATTGCTGTTGACTGTGGGACTCATCCGCTGAGGAGCAGGGGTATGGTAACCGGTCGGCGGACGTAAGCGCAGGCTCGTTGCCGGCTCAGGGCCAGCGCTCAGCCGGCTCCCAGAGCATGCCTGACCTCGGGATCGGACTCGTTCTGCAGGAGCGCTGTCACGCGACCCGAGTGTCCGGGTCGGAGGTGCGCGAGGCCGAGGGCCGCCGCTCGGCGAGTAAGAGCGACATAGAAGCCCGTCGAGTCCTCCAGAAGACCGAGGAGAATGTCCGCGCTTTCGTCGTCGTTGCGCTCGACCAGGGCCGCGATCGCTGCAACGCTCACGGAAGCGTCCGAGTCTCGTACGGCGTCCGCCACGAGGCCCCCTTGACCGGGCGGTAGGAGCGACTTCAATGCGTGCACTGCCGCCACCCTCGTTGACGGGCAGAAGTACCCATCCTTGTTTTCGACGACCGTGCGAAGGGCTGGCACGGCGAGGGCGGGAGGACGCCGCGCCAGAGCTTCGGCCGCCGCAACCGCAACCTCTGCGCTCGGGTCACGCAGAGCGGCTATCAAGGTCTCGGTCTCGACGGCCTCCTGGGGACGCTCGATCACGCCATTCTCGGCGACCGCCTTTGGTGACCCCTTCTCTGCGGCGGGCGAGTCCGCGAGCCAACCCGACATCCGCGGCCAGCGTCTGACGATTCGATTCTGCGACGAAAGGGCAAATCGTCGTAAGCGCCGCGGCGTGTGTGCGGCGAGTCTGCGAAGTAGCTCCGCGATCAGCAGCCGAAATCGGTCCAAGATGGTGGACGCACTCGATGGGGCTCCGAGGTCGCTTTGACGAATCACGGTTTGCAGCCTCGCGCCGCGACGGGCACTGGCCGGTCTCCGTCCGCTTTCGTGAGCGTTTCGTAGCGCTCTTGCGCCCGGATTTGCAGGCCTGCACCGTACTCGTAGCTATCCCCGACGCTTGGCGCGTCGGGGCTTCTTGCAGGCGGCGGTATTGGGCTTGTCAGGGACGGCCCGGCGGACTGGCCGTTGACCGCGCGCACTAGCGCGTCCCGAATCTCTTGCTGCCGGGCACCGGGGGCGAGCTTTGATCCATCGAGTTCGCGCACATAGAAGACGTCGGCCACGCGTGCTCCCTCCGTGTTGATCTTCGAGATCGCGATGGCGAGCCCGAGCCGATGCAGGGTATCTGCCAGCGTGTAGAGAAGTCCGGCGCGATCTTTGGCGAATACTTCGATGACCGTATGGCGAGGCGATGCCCGATTGTCGAAAAGGACCTCCGTGTTTATCGCGGGGCTCGGTCTCTCCCGCCACGGTGAGCTTGAGCCCACGCGCGACCGCAGCAAATCGGGCGGCTGAACGCGGCCAGAGCAGACGTCGTCGAGGTCCCGCGCCAACGTGGCGAGGGTCGCTTCCACTCCCTCGCTGCCGGAGTCGCGATCACGAACCCAGAAGATGTCCAACGCCTCTCGCTCCGTTCCAACCGGGTGCGAATACACTTCCGCGGTGAGGACGTCGAGACGATTGGCAGTAAGCGCTGCTGCGATACCCGCAAGGAGTCCGGGACGGTCATCAGCCACGACACAAAGCTCGGAGCCGTCCGGATGTCGCGAAGGGACGCGCACGACGTGGACGGGGCGGCCTGCGCGTGCGGAAACGGCGCGCGCGTGTTCGACGATCGATTCAGGCGAGTTCGCGAGAAAGTACCTCTCTGGCAATGCCCCGAGCAGCGAGTCCAGGGCATCGACTGGGCCGGTCCACCGAGCGTGGACTGCATCGCGCACGGCGGCAATCCGATCCGCATCTGCGCGCGGCGTTTGTCTGGCCAAATGCGCTTCCGCTGCAAAGTAAAGCTCCTCCAACATTCGCCCCTTCCAGGCCGTCAGTGCGGTCGGCGCGGTCGTACTCACGTCGGCAATTGTGAGAAGGTACAAGTTGCGAAGGCCCTCGTGCCCATGTACGTGGCGGCAAAACTCTTCGACGGTCGCCGCGTCGTCGAAATCGCGCCGGGTCGCCACTTGATACATCAGCAAGTGATCGAGGATGAGTCCTCGCACCTCCTCTGCATCCTGGGCGGGCAGCCCCAGCCGCCGAAGAATACGCTCCGAGAGTTCGGCACCCATTTTGGAGTGGTCGGCGCGCGAGCCGCTCGCGTCGGGCCATCCTTTGCCAATGTCATGCAGCAGCGTGGCGAGAAACAGCGGAGCTGGGCGCACGATTTCGACCGCAAGGCGGGAAGCGAGTGGAAAGGTTTGCGCGAGCTCTCCGCGCGCGAGTTGGCGAAGGCGATCCACAGCCGCCACGGAGTGAACGTCCACCGTGTAGACATGGTACGTGTCGTGATGAACGCGGCCGATGACAGGTAAGAATTCGGGCACCATCGCCGAGAGAAGGCCCACGTCGTGCAGCTCCCCGACGACCGAGCCCCTGCCCGTACGTGCCTCAGCCACCGTGCACACGAGGTCGACGAATAGCGTCCCCGCTTCGCGGTCTTCACGCAGGCGCTCACACCAGCCTGGATCGTCGGCCACCGCCGCAATGGCATCGCGTGCGAAGGGCAGCAGCGGAGCATCGTGTCGAAGGCATGCAGCAAAAGCGCGCATCGCAAGTGCGGGCTCCGAAGCCAGTTGAGCGCAGTCGGCGATGGTGATGTTGCCATCGAATAGTTGGACTCCGCCAGCTACGTCGACCGCCGGAGCCGGCCGAGCGCGGCGCGATGGTGGACGAAGCCGTTCGAGCAAGCTCGCCCGCATTCTCGTTGTCGTTCGCGCGCTCAAGTAGAAAGTCTGCATCAGGCGCTCCGCGGCTTGAGTTCGATCGGAGCCATAACCCATCGCAAGGGCGAGCGACTCTTGCTCTTCATAGCCGAGTCGATCCGATTTGCGATTGGCCCGAGCGTGCAGCCGATTGCGTACGCGCCACAAGAATGCCTCGGCTCGCGCTATCTCCTGCGCCTCGCGAGCCACGAGCACTCCTGCCCGAACCAGCGCACCCCACACGCCGAGCGCCGAGTCATCCGCTCCTAGGCCGACCCGATAGCGCGCATGGGCCGCCCACTTCGCTCCGTCCAAATCACGTAAACCGCCCGGAGCATTCTTGACGTCTGGCTCCAGCAGGAAGATCGAGTCGCCGAAGCGGCGATGACGCGCGGCACGCTCGACCTCGAGCCGATCGACAAAGGCCTCGAAATCGGCCTCTCCGAACAAGCCCTCGAAAGCGCGATCGACCACTGTCTTTAGCAGCGTCTGGTCACCCGCGAGCGGCCGCAGATCAAGCAGCGCCGTTGCAGCGGCCAGATCGTTCTGAGCGAGCGGTACGGCGTCGGCTGCGGCGAGTACTTGGTGGCCGACGGCAAGTCCCGCATCCCAGAGTGGATAGAGGAGCGCCCGGGCGAGGGCGACCGCATCACTTGGACCCACGGAGCCGACCATCAGAAGGACATCGGCGTCGCTGTGTACGGCAACTGCTCCGCGGCCGAAGCTCCCGACGGCGCCCAAAGCGATGCCGCTCGGCAGCCCCAGTTGTCTGGTCGCGTCCTGAAAGAGCAAAGCGATGCATCGCTCGAGAAAGCGCGCGTTGACGCGGCCGAGCGCTATGCCATCCTCGCCGCTCTCGAGCCGCTCGATCAGTCGGGCTCGGTGCTGCTCGATGGACTCGCGCAGGGATGCGGTCTCGAGCGAAGTCGGGGCAATACTGCGAACCGGTGCAGAAGTGCGCATCGCCTTCCTCCCAGCGGCGAGCAGGCGCCGCTTGCGCACGGAGCGTAAAGGACATTACCGATGCAATCCATTCGAGCAGCGTGCCTCCGGATCGTTCATCCAATCGAAAAGCTCCAGCAACCTGGCCGAAACTCAGGGACCGCATTTGAGAGCCCGAAACGGTACGGCAACGCAAGCCGGGGTTAAGTCCCTCGCATATTGGGCATTCGCGTCGCTCTTCATCACGTCACGCGGTATCGATACGACCGGCTCGTCACATTTCTACCGCATGTAGTCCGGCTTCGTCCGGCTCCTCACTGCCGCACCCCGATTGAATCGTATTCGCTGTGCGTCCAGCCGCGTCCCCATTTCGTCCATTGGCAGCAGGACCCTTTCGCCAACTACCAAGCACGACTCACCTTTCCTGAGAAAGGCACGGAGCTGACCTTCGAGGTCGACTTAGTCGCCGAGATGACGGCGATAAATCCGTTCGATTTTTTCGTCGAGACTACCGCCGAACACTTTCCGTTTACGTACGCTCCCGCCCTACGGCACGATTTGGCCCCCTATCTCGAGCCGGCGCGAACGGGAGCCAGATTCGCCGAACTGGTCGAGGGCGTGCGGTCGCGCGAGGCCCGGTCGGGCATACGCACTATCGACGTGCTCGTCGAATTGAATCGGCGCGTTCAGCGGAGCATTCGATACGACATTCGAATGGCTCCCGGCGTCTTCCCGCCGGAAGAGACTCTCGGGCGCGGACACGGCTCGTGCCGCGATTTCGCCTGGCTTCTCGTGCAACTTCTGAGGAGCTTGGGGCTCGCCGCGCGCTTCGTCTCCGGTTACTCGATTCAGTTGAAGGCCGACGAGAAGCCGATCGACGGTCCGGCTGGAGTCGAGCAAGACGCGACCGATTTGCATGCGTGGGCCGAAGTCTTTCTGCCTGGCGCCGGTTGGGTGGGACTGGACGCGACGAGCGGCTTGCTCGCTGGCGAGGGGCACATTCCGCTTGCATGCACGCCGGACCCGGAGACGGCCGCACCTGTGTCCGGAACTTTCGAATGGGCGCGCAAGATCGACGACGACCGAGTCAGCGAAGACTTCTCGTTTTCGATGTCGGTCATTCGAATTGCGGAAGAGCCGCGCGTCTCCTTGCCTTACAGAGATGAGGTCTGGAATTCGATCGATTCGCTGGGTCGCGCCGTCGATCGCACGCTGGCCCAGGGCGACGTGCGCCTCACGATGGGCGGCGAACCGACGTTCGTGGCGGCCGACGATCCCGAAAGCGCTGAGTGGAACACGGACGCCTTGGGGCCAAGCAAGCGGACGTACGCAAGCCGGCTCGTGCACCGCCTTTATGAGCGTTTCACGCCAGGCGGTTTGCTGCATGAGGGGCAAGGCAAATGGTATCCGGGCGAACCTCTCCCTCGTTGGGCGCTGTCCTGCTACTTTCGCAAGGACGGCTCGCCCATTTGGTCGGACGCCTCCCTCTTTGCGCGCGACGAGAAAGCGAGCGACGGGGAAGTCGAAGCGGAACGGTTCATCAAAAAACTAGCGACCATTCTCGAAGTCCAACCCGAATTCGTCATCCCTGCGTTTGAAGATGCTTGGTATTTCTTATGGCGTGAGCGAAGGCTCCCCGTCAATGTCGATCCATTCGACTCGCGACTCGATGACGAGTCCGAACGAGCGCGCCTTGCAAGGATATTCGAGCAGGGGCTCAATGCGGTCGTCGGCTACGCATTGCCGCTCGCACCCTCAGTGGCGCAGCCCGACCAAACGAAAACACGTTGGCGCAGCGGGCACTGGTTCACTCGGCCTGAACGTCTGTATTTGATCCCCGGCGAATCGCCCATGGGATTCCGGTTACCGCTCGACAGCTTGCCCTGGGTTTCGCCCGAGGACCGCGCCGTCCTTTCTCCAGCCGACCCGTTTGCCGCGTACCCGGCTCTCCCGCCCTACGCGGAATTGGTGCGCCGAGAGCGCGCCGAGCCGCGGCATTGGCGGGCGGCGGGCCAGGCGTCGGATTCGCCGTCCGGCTCGCGCGCCAGCGACGCGGAGCGAGGCGCGACCGTGCGGCCTCTCCGCTTCGAATCCGCGTCGGGCACCATTCGGACTTGTCTTTGCGTCGAGCCGCGTGGCGGCGTTCTGCATGTATTCATGCCGCCGATGGAGCGTTTGGAAGACTATATCTCGCTCAGCGCTTGCGTCGAAGCAGCCGCAGCATCTCTCCGCCAGCGCGTGCGCGTCGAAGGGTATCATCCCCCGTCCGATCCACGGATCGGCCGTCTCCAAGTGACACCGGACCCAGGCGTCATCGAGGTAAACATCCAGCCTGCCCACACTTGGGACGAGCTGGTTTCGAATACGACGATTCTGTACGAGGAAGCGCGAAACGTAGGCCTTCGCGCCGAGAAGTTCATGCTCGACGGAAGGCACAGCGGCACGGGAGGGGGTAACCATGTGGTTCTCGGCGGTCCGACGCCGGCCGACAGTCCAATCCTCAGGCGCCCCGACTTGCTGCGAAGCCTCATTGCCTACTGGCTCAACCATCCATCCCTTTCGTTTCTATTTTCGGGACTATTCGTTGGTCCTACGAGCCAGGCACCTCGAGTCGACGAAGCCAGAAACGACAGCCTGTACGAACTCGATATCGCATTTCGACAAGTGGACCTTCCCCGCGAGACGCCGCCGCCCCCGTGGCTGGTCGACCGGGTATTCCGCAATCTTCTGGTCGACGTTACGGGCAATACGCACCGCACCGAGTTCTGCATCGACAAGCTCTACAGCCCCGATGGCCCCGCAGGGCGCCAGGGGCTCGTGGAGCTTCGCTCGTTCGAAATGCCTCCCCACTCGAGGATGAGCGTTGCGCAGCAACTGGTAGTTCGCGCGCTCGTCGCCCGGTTCTGGAATAGCCCGTATCGCGAGTCGCTCGTCCATTGGGGCACGACAATCCATGATCGGTTCGCACTGCCGCACTTCGTGCGCGAAGACTTCAACGAGGTGTTGGAAGACCTTTCGCGAGCCGGATTCCCTTTCGATGCAAACTGGTTTCAGCCCCATCACGAATTTCGGTTTCCGCTCCTCGGCAAGCTGGAAGTGCGCGGGGGACTCGTGCTCGAGCTTCGTCAGGCGATCGAACCGTGGAATGTGCTCGGCGAGGAGGCGGTCGCCGGCGCCACAGCGCGGTACGTCGACTCGTCGGTCGAGCGCGTAGAGGTCAAGGTCCGCGGGATGACCGACGATCGACACATCGTCACCTGCAACGGACGGCGCGTTCCGCTTCATCCGACCGGGACCAACGGAGAGTTTGTCGCGGGCGTGCGGTATCGCGCGTGGAAGCCGCCGTTAGCGCTGCACCCGAACATCCCCGTGCACTCTCCGCTCGTCTTCGATCTGCTCGATCGTTGGAACGAGCGAGCCGTTGCTGGATGCACGTATTACGTCTCACACCCCGGAGGCCTCGGCTACGACCTCTTTCCGCGCAATGCCTTGGAGGCCGACGCTCGCCGCGCGACTCGTTTCTCACGAGCTGGACATTCGCCCGGGAAGCGAGCCATCCCGGAGGCTGAACCCAACCCTCGTTTCCCCCTCACATTGGATCTGCGGCGCTGAGCGTTGATTGGAGGTCGCTTGCGTGGCTGTCCGGCGCGGTGCGATAACCCAGGTGCCCCCTGCATACAAGATGCAGGAGCATACAATTCACGGTTATCGTCGCGCTTTCATTCACGCGGGCGAAGGTTCCGCCATCTTGCTCATACACGGCATCGGCGACAGCTCGCGCACATGGTTGCCGCTCATCCCATGGTTGACCCGCGATCACAGCGTGGTTGCCCCTGACCTACTCGGCCACGGAGCTTCGGACAAGCCCCGCGCCGACTACTCGATTGCCGCTTACGCGAATGGCATGCGCGACCTGCTCAGCGTGCTCGGAGTAGAACGAGCGACGGTCATCGGTCACTCTCTCGGTGGGGGGGTGGCGATGCAGTTCGCCTATCAGTACCCCGAGCGGTGTGAGCGGTTGGTCCTCGTCAGCTCCGGCGGCGTCTCGCGCGAAGTGCACCCGCTTCTGCGAGCCGCTTCGGCGCCCAACGCCGATCTGCTGTTGCCGCTCTTGAATGTCGATCTAACGCGTATCGCCGTCCGTGGCGGGCTCAAGGCGCTCGAGTGGCTGGAAACGGACATCGGGAATGACGCAGAAGATTTGCTGCGCGTGTTCGATGCTCTGCCCAATGCAGCGGCGCGAAGGGCTTTCATTCGGACACTACGCGCCGTCGTCGATTGGCGCGGCCAAGTCGTCACGATGCTCGATCGCTGTTATCTGACGCGAGGCATGCCCACGATGCTCGTGTGGGGAAAGCACGATGCCGTGATCCCTTACCGCCATGCCCTCTTGGCTCATGCTGCCATGCCCGGAAGCCGGCTCGAAATCTTCGAGCGGGCGGGGCACTTTCCTCATCGCAGCGACCCGGCGCGTTTCTTGGCCGTCCTTCGCAATTTCATTGGCAGCACGGCGCCCGCGTCTCACAGCGTCGAGCAATGGCGGGAGCTTTTGAGACTCGGTCGTGACCGTCGAGTCGCGTCCGGAAACGAAACGGAAAGCTAGGAGAGACCCGGCGGGAGCAAAGAAGAGGGCACCCTCCGTTCGTGACCCACTCGGTAAGCGAGACCCGACCAAGTCCGTCGAGGCGCAGTCTGCTCAGTCCTCCCGCACGGCTGCCCGCGCGAATCGACCCGGAACAATTCCGCCGCAACGTACTCGAACACCTGCTTTACACGTGCGTCAAGGAGGCCGAACACGCCGGGCCCGTCGACCTGTACCGCGCAATGGCCCACAGCGTGCGCGATCGGCTCGTTCAGCGATGGCTCGCGACCCAGCGAACCTATGAAGAACGTGACGTGAAGCGTGTGTACTATCTGTCGTCCGAGTTTCTCACCGGACGGAGCCTCGGGCTGTGCCTCGTAAATCTCGGTCTCTATGGGATCGCCGAGGCGCTCACGGCCGAGTGGGGACTCGAACTCGCCGACGTTCTCGAAGCCGAAGGCGACCCAGGGCTCGGCAACGGCGGTCTCGGACGCCTGGCCGCCTGTTTCATGGACTCTTTGGCGACGCTGGAGCTGCCGGCCGTCGGTTACGGCATACGCTACGCGTTCGGGATTTTCGAGCAACGCATCGAGTCCGGCCAGCAGGTAGAGCAGTCGGACAATTGGCTCCAATACGGCAATCCGTGGGAACTTCCGCGCCATGATCGCGTGCAAAGGGTTCGCTTTTACGGGCGGACCGAGACGCGCCTCGATGACAGCGGGAAGCTCGTCGTCGACTGGCGAGACGCACGCGTCGTGCTCGGGCTGCCCTACGACTCGTTTATCGTCGGCCACGAAACCGACACCGTGAATACTTTGCGCCTGTGGTCGGCTCGTGCGTCGCGAGACTTCGATCTACGCCTCTTCAACGAGGGTAGCTATCTGCAGGCCGTCGAAGAACAAGTCGACGTCGAGAACATCTCCAAGGTCCTTTACCCGAGCGACCAAACGGAACATGGCAAGGAGCTTCGCCTTAAACAGCAGTACTTTTTCGTGGCTTGCTCGATCGCCGACATCGTCTCTCAATTCAAGCTCCGACACGGCGACTTTCGCCTTCTTCCGGATCGCGCCGCGATCCAACTCAACGATACGCACCCCGCAATCGCGATCGCCGAGTTGATGCGAGTCCTCGTCGACCAAGAGCACGTCGATTGGGATCTCGCGTGGGATATCACGCAGCGTTCAATGGGATACACGAATCATACGCTCCTTCCCGAGGCTCTCGAGAAGTGGCCTGTCCCGATGATGCGTCACGTTCTCCCGCGGCACCTCATGATCATCTTCGAAATCAACCATCGCTTCATGCGCCAGGTCAGCACCCATTGGCCGAACGACGCGGCTCGGATGACGCGAATGTCCATTATTGAAGAGGGAGAAGTTCAGCAGATTCGAATGGCCCATATTGCAACTCTGGGCTCTCACAGCATCAATGGGGTAGCCAAGCTTCATACTGAGCTCGTTAAACGCGACCTTCTTCCCGACTTTGTCGAGCTTTTTCCCGAGCGGTTCAACAACAAGACCAACGGCGTCACACCGCGCCGGTGGCTTCTCTACTCAAACCCGGCGCTGGCGCATCTTCTAACGGAGCGCCTCGGTCCCCAGTGGATGGATCGCGACCTCGAGCTCGTGTCGCAGTTATCCGCGGACGCGGAAGACGAGACATTGCTCGATGACTTGTGGCGTATCAAACAGGAAAACAAGATTCGTCTCGCCGCCTTGGTGTCGAAGCTCACGGGAGTATCGGTGGATCCGAGCGCGATGTTCATCGTCCAGATCAAGCGAATTCACGAGTACAAACGTCAGCTTCTCGCTTGCCTCGAGGTCATTGCTCACTACCTGCACCTGAAGGACTCACCCCCGGGAGCCGATCAACCCGCGAGAGTCTACGTGTTCGCGGGCAAGGCCGCAGCGGGCTATGCGGTTGCGAAGGTGCACATTCGTCTGATCAATGACCTCGCCGAGGTTATCAACAAGGATCCGATGACGCGTGATCGACTGAAGGTTGTGTTCGTTCCGAACTATGGGGTCTCGCTCGCCCAAGTGATCATCCCCGCCGCCGACGTGTCCCTACAAATCTCGCAGGCGGGCAAGGAGGCCTCCGGAACGAGCAACATGAAACTCGCGATGAACGGCGCCATGACGGTTGGGACACTCGATGGCGCCAACGTTGAGCTGCGCGAGGCGGTTGGTCCGGAAAATTTCTTTCTCTTCGGCCACACGGTCGAGCAGGTTCGGGAGTTGTGGAACGTAGGCTATACCCCGGCTGATTTCATACGTCGGACCCCGGAGTTGGCTCGAGTGATTGATCTACTCGAGTCAGAGTTTTTCTGTTTGGGCGATCGTGCGCGGTACGCGTGGGTCGCTCGACACTTGAGAGAGCACGACCCCTACATGATATGCGCGGACTTCGATTCCTTCCTTGCGGAGATGCGCGAAGCCGCTCGGCTCTTCCTCGAGCCTCGTTCTTGGTCCAGACGCGCCCTCTTCAACATCGTCGGAGCCAGTTCTTTTTCGAGCGACGCCACAATACGCGCATATGCGCGCGACATCTGGAATATCGTACCGGTCAAAGCTGAATTGTAGTGTCGCGCGGAGAAGGGGAGACGCTGCTTCCAATTCGGCGCGCAACGGCTTGACCAAATGAGGCGGTCGTTGCGTTGCCGCCAAGGTCTGGCGTGCGTATGGCGTCGGCGTTCAGCGTTTCACCGACAGCCTGGCGCAGTCGGGCCGCTTGGGCGCCAACCCCGCAATGCTCGAGCATCAACGCCGCGGCGAGCATGAGCGCAACAGGGTTCGCCAGGCCCTTGCCGGCGATATCAGGGGCGGATCCATGAACTGCTTCGAAGATGGCGGCATCGCTACCAATGTTCGCGCCGGGCGTCATGCCGAGGCCCCCAACGAGTCCTGCGACCTCGTCGGAAAGAATGTCGCCGAATAGGTTCGTCGTGACCAGGACGTCGAACTGCCACGGGTTGAGGACGAGCTTCATCGCGCACGCATCGACGATCACCTCGTCCATCGCGATCTGGTCTCGGTATCGCTCTTGATGAAGGGCGCGCGCCGTCTCGAGAAAGATCCCTGTCAGGGCTTTGAGAATGTTGGCCTTATGGACTATCGTTACTTTCTTACGCCCGTTAGCAATGGCGTAATTGAAGGCGAACTCGATCAATCGTCGTCCACCTTGACGCGTATTCACGCCCGTCGATATGGCAACGGCATGGGGGTCCCCATCGATGGGAATGAAGTGCTCGTAGCCCATGTACAAGCCTTCGTTGTTTTCGCGCACCACGACCAAGTCGATGTTGTCGTAGCGCCCGCCGGGGAGAAGCGTGCGAGCTGGGCGTAGGTTGGCGTAGAGCCGAAATTCCTCGCGCAGACGGACATTCGACGAACGATAGCCGCCACCCGAGGGTGTCTCGAGGGGTCCCTTCAAGCAGAGGCGCGTTCGGCGAATACTCTCGAGTGTGCTCTCAGGTAAGGGATCTCCAGTGGCTTTCACGGCGGCCAAACCGGCAATCTGCGTGTCCCAGTCGATTTGAACGTCGAGGGCATCGAGCACCGTTACCGTCGCGTCGACGATCTCAGGGCCGACACCATCGCCGGGAATGAGCGTAGCCGAGATGCGTCGAGAACCCATTTGCGTCACCCGCTGTTGCGCAGCCCGACCGCGATCCCGTTGATTGTCATGTGGAGCGCGGCGTGTTCGGTGCCGCGGTCTGCCGAGGCGGGTGCCCCGACTGCCCCGTTCACGCGGTCGCTTACATGCCCCACGATATAGGCTGCCTGGTCGACTCGACGACGGACATCCAAAGGTCGCCGCTTGTGTCTACCTGTTTGCGAAAGCGCGTCGCGAGGGCCATCGGCACGTGAACGAATCTTCCGTGCCATCGACCAATCAGCATTTCCGTGTTGCCGGCCATAGCCGCGTGTACCGCGTTACGAGCCATGTTCCAGCAAAAGAGGCTGTCGGACGGCAATGCGGGCACGCTGCGGATGTGATAGCTGGGTTCTACATACTTGACGGTGACGTCCATTCGCTCGTCACGAAAGTGCGACACGATTCGATCACGAAGGACGGTCCCGATATCGTTGAGCTTCGCGTTTCCGCTCGGGTCATGGCCCGTCTGAAAGCCGCCGAAAAGTTCCTGGCCCGCCCCTTCGGCCACGACACAAAGCACGTGATCGGACTGCTCAAGGCGTTTCTTGAGGAACGGCAAGAGCCCGCCTTTGCCCTCGAGGACTATCGGCACCTCGGGGATGAGAACCGCGTCAACATCCGTCGATGCAATGGCCGCGTGGCAGGCGATGAAACCGGAATGGCGGCCCATCAGTTTGACCAGGGCAATACCGTTGATCGCACCGGTCGCTTCCACATGAGCGCCCCGAATGACGTCGACCGCTGCCGAGAATGCCGTTTCGAACCCGAAACTCTTGTCGATGAAGTGAATATCGTTGTCAATTGTCTTGGGGATTCCAATGACACCAATGGCGAGCCCGCGCCGATCGATCTCGGCCACGAGCTTGATGGCTCCTCGGAGGGTGCCGTCACCTCCGACGACGAAGAGCACCCCGATTCCGAGCGCGTCGAGCCGGTCCGCCATTTCGCGAGGATCCTGTTCGCCCCGAGACGTACCGACCGCCGTGCCTCCCTCGTGGTGAATGTCTGCGACGGAAGCAGGCGTGAGTCGCATGGGCTCGGGACCTGCTCTCGCGAGTCCTCGGAATCCGTAACGGAAGCCTAGAATTTGTTCGACGCCGTAGCTGTAAGTGAGCTCCAAGACCAGCCCGCGGATGACGTTGTTGATCCCAGGACAGAGGCCGCCGCAGGTGACGATTCCGCACCTTAGGGTCTCTGTTTCGAAGTAGATGCGGTCGCGGGGACCGGCAAGCTCGAATGCGGGCGCGCGCAGTGGTTCGCCGCCGTGCGACACCGCCATGGACAGCCGATCATCGAGGAGCACCTTGTCGGCGTTGCCGACGTAATGAATGGCAGGACGGGCAAGCCGATCGGCGAGGGGAGAGGGGAAATGGCAGGGGCCCAAAGTCTTGATCTCGAGGTCGGACGCGACGACGCGCCCGGTGCGTTGGGGAACGGTGAGGGCCAAGGCCACGAGAGCACCGTAGTGGCTACTCGGTTTCGAATTACTTTCGCGTTTGTTGCCGTGGCGAGTAGCGAATGGCGGCACGCACCTTGCCGGGCACTGACCCGGGGCCTGAGAATGAGCCCGGCAACGCGCGAACGCGTGTAACGCACCGAATTTCGCTGCGTACCTGGGTCAGCTCAGGTCACGATCGCCGACGCGGCCGCCTCGCGCGGCGCGAAAGCGGAGGTGTGCCTGCTGCCCGGATGGAGAGTCCCGACTAAGATGGCAGGGTGGGAAAGAGCAGTTCGGTCCACAATGTCGAACTCGCCCTCGCCGGCGCCTGAGAATTCCGGTCAGCGCGAGCGCGCCGGCGCCAATCGCGAATCTGTCCTCTCCGGATCCCAGGCCACATCCACATCCGCCGCTCCCCCGCGACGCATTTCCCGTCTCTCGACCGAGGAGCCCGCCATCGCTTGCCGGAACTGAACCGCTTGTCGCTGCGTCCTGCGGTATGCCCGCATCCTGACCGACGCTCGCATCTGGGCCGGCGCCCGCCTCCGGTTGTGTTCCCGCGTCCTGCGCCGGCTGCGCGTTCGCTCCCAGGTCCTGATCGCACACGGTCGTTCCACTCGTGCTCACGACTTTGACGTGTCCTCCAAGCATGCCCGTCTTGGAGAAAGTGAGTGTGTATGCGTTGATGCTGTCGGCGATGGAGACCGTGGCTGTGGTCGCGTCCTCGCGGACGGTCGCCGTGTTCGCTTTGGCGTCGAGAACGTTCAGGAAGTAATCGCGTGTTTGCGCCTGCTTTGGCACGATTTCCAGCCGCGTTCCGCCCGACTCGTTGCCCGCGACCGTCGGCGGATACGCCGTGCCCGCGACCATGAAGTTCGTGATCACGTTCATGCTCACCGACGCCGGCAACAGCACCCGGCCATTCATCGTTGCCGGCCCATTCGTCAGAACGTAGTCGGCCGCCGCCATCGGCGTCACATTCCCGATCGCGTTGACGAGAAACCGCTTCTCGTAACTCGCGTTCGTCGACTCGACACGATCGAACACCACGAAGTGGTCCGGCGGGAAGAACACGAACTGTCGAGACAACTCTTTTATCTTGGCCGTATTGCCATTGGTCGTCGCGACGGTGCTGTCGTACGCCGCCGTCACGTCGCACGCGACGTATTGGTGGCAGCTCGTCTGCTCGAAGGTCTGGAGATTGCCGGTTTCGTAGTAGGGGCCGCTCGTCTTGTATGTCTGGTACGTGGGCAGGTCTTTGGCCGGGTATCCGGTTCCGTTCTTGTCGCGGCGCAGCGTCCTCTGCCCGCCGTCATTCACGTTTTTCGTTGGATCACTGATTGAAATGGTGTCGGGAAAGAGCTCGGTCGGCTCGTACACTGCGATGGTATTCGCATGCACCGAATGCTGCGAGTAGTAGTTGTCCCAGTGGACGGAATCGAAATTGTCGTAATAACCGGTGTTGCCGGTCATCTCCTTGCCATTGGCGAAGACCTGAAAGCTCCCGGTCTCGTTGTGCTGATGCGGGCCGAGGTAGTCGCCACATGTAATCATGATCGCGGTGTCGGTCCTTCCCCAGCCCGAACGCAAGACAGCCACGTCGTTGGCGCCTTTGCTGTGCCAGTGCGCCAAAGGCAGGGTCGACCGCGGCGTGACGCTCGCGTCTTTCGTTGCGTCGTAAAAAAGCGCGAGGAACATCGCATCGGCCCCGGAGTAGTCGTACCCGGGACGCGAGTTCTGCCCAATCTCGATGGATAGCGCCTGCCCGAGCGTCGAGCCGGTCCCCTCGGTGAGCATGTCGATGAGCCGTCGGCTGAAGAGCTCGATCGACTGCTTGTTGTCGGTCGTGTCACCGAAATAGAAGTAGTTGTAATCGGGCCGCATCGCGTACGCGTGGAACGTGAGGTAACCGCCGAAGAGATCGTTGGCCTGTGTCTTGGCGTAGGCGAAGATGTTCTCGTCGGTAGCGGTCGACCAGTTCAGCGCATACGACACCATCGATCCGAGCGACGGCTGTACATAGACCATCCCCTCGTGCCACCAGTCTCCGACGTATGCATAGGCAGGGAAGAGGACGTTCTTGTACTGCGCGTCGGCGGCCGCGAGGTATCCGCTCGCCTTCACGTCTTGCGCGGTGCCCTTGAGCGCGAGCCCCGCCAGCGCGATGGCGTTCCACACGTTCGGCATGTCGTCGTGAAAGACATCGCCCGGGCCGTTGGCGAGGTACCAGTCCGCGAACGAGGTGATTTTGGCCTCGAGCGCTTGCGACTGCATGGGGGTGAGCACGGGGTCGCACCAATCTCGCACCACAGCGAGTTGCTCCATCGTGCGGCCATTGTTCGAGATGAAGGAGTGCGGGTCGGGCGACCCGGGGGTGTCTTTGGCGACCGTCAGAGCCGTGTTGTAGGCGTTGGTGCATTGCGCAGCGTCGCCGCGCACGAGGTAAGCGGCGGCCTGATTCACGGCAGGCCAACCGCCTTGCGTATTGCCGAGAGAGCCCTGGCAGCGCTGCATGTACGTCGGGTCGCTCGTGCAGCGCTGCTTGAACGCGGCAAGGGAGGTGCCGAAGCCCGTTCCGTTGGAGAGATACATTCGCGGTCGGTCGACGCGAACGTTGGCGGCGGAGGCCACCGCGGGTGCGAGAAGGATCAGCGAGGCGACGATCCGACGCATGCTTCAGAATACAACGTCATCAACGCGCGCCGACGGTTAGGAGCGCCTCCGCCGACAGCGACGCTGCACCAGGGCCCGTGCTGCCGTCGCGGTCATTCCGAACGGCGGGGGCCTATGGGCCGTGGGGATCACGCCCAACACAGCGGGAAATCCCGCCACGCTCATCCTGCATCATCCCTGATGGCGGTCCCGGCGAATCAGGTGGCAATGGCGGGTCACGAGTTGTTCGAGAAGGCGCCGAAGGTCGGTCACTGGCAAAACCCGGCGAACTCGCAGCCGATCGCGCCGTTGTTTGCGCTGTCTCGGCAACACACCATGTTGGTCGAGCAGCAACGCTGCGTGCCGTCCGGGCAGGCGGCAAGGGCCTGTTGAGGGTTGCACGCACCGGCGCCGGAGCTCGACCCCCTCGATCCACTGCCGCCGCTAGACCCAGCGGGCACGGTCGGCTCGGCGACTCCAATGGTTGTGATTGCGCTATTGACGCAAGTTCCCGCTGAGCACGTGGCGTTGAGGACAACTCCATTCGCCCCGACGCCGACCAAGTGCGGCCCGTCGAAGGTGAGACTCCGCATGGCGGGAGCGCCCAAGCCTGGTACGACACTCCACGTCTTTCCGTCCGATGACGCCTCGACTTCCCCGTCCGTAGAGGTCGCGACGAACGTGGCGGCGTCGTCGATCACATCACAGCTCTCGACAACCAAGACGGTCCAGAGATCGGCCTCCACGGCAAAACTCGAGACCGAGGCGTCGCTCGAGAGCTTCACGTGGCCGCCATAGTCCAGTGCCAGTACGTCGCCCCCGGGACCGCCGGTCACTCCGCAAAAACCGGTATCGCCCGCTGTGTTGCCGGCGATGGTCAGCGTCCAGGTCAACGCATCCGCGGACAAGGCCACGCCACCGACACGATTGACGGCCACGAACTCGTTTCCGGTGAAAGCAACGTCCTGCCAAACCCCGTTTCCGGAGTAGCTCTCAGTCCAAGTCAACCCATCCGACGAGATCAAGATGCTGAGCGACCACCCGACCGCGACGAAGACGCCGTGACCAAACGTAACGGCCTGCAAGTCGGCGGCGACAGGCACGGACCGCGGGGTCCATGTCGTCCCATCCGGGGACGTCAGGAGGGTCCCCTTTGCTCCCACCGCCACAAACTGCGAACCGCCAAAGGTGACCCCGAGGAGATTGGACGCGCTCGCCGATGCCGGCTCGTTCCAAGTCGTGCCGTCCGTGGACGTCACGATGACTCCTTCGTCGCCCACGGCAACGAACTTGCCGGCTCCGTACGTCACGGCGCGAAGTTGGTTTGGTGTGCACGCGCCGCCTACCTGATGCGTCCCTCGCATGCAGTTGAGAATCCCGGGCAGGGTGGTGCTCGAGGTGGTTATCGGCAGGGTGCACGCTCCGGCGCCCAGCGCAATGATCAGCGCCGTCGCCGCGACAGTCGAGAGCCTGCACGATCGGGATTTCACGGCCTACTACGGACGTACGGTCAATTTTCGCTTTGCATTAGCTTCTCTTCCCCACCGTCGTGTCACGACAAACCCTATCGGAGCCACCGCGCGAGGACCGCGGCGGCGGCGAGCGCGCCGACGCCGATGACGACCGGCCACGCCTTCCCGCCTCGATGCGCGTCGGACGTCCTCTACCTTGCGTTCGTCCGACGCATGGGCGCAAAGGGGCCATGTGTATCGCACGTGTCCAGTAAGATGAGCCCGTAGTGCTCGAGGTGCGCTTTTTCCGGGATCGTGGCGGGCATCGAATTGCCTACGCCGACGAGGGGCACGGTCCGCTGCTCGTATTTCCCTCGTGGTGGGTGAGCCACCTCGAGAGGGACGCCGACGACCCCGCGTATCGACGCTTCTTCGCCGCACTCGCCGCGCACTTCCGCGTCGTGCGCTACGACCGCCAGCCAAAGAGCGTCTGTTTGGTTTCATGCAGAGCCTCAAGCCTGAATGCGGCGTTCTGATCGGATGGCATAGTATCCATCGTGAATCGCCGGCTCGTCGTATCGGTCCTTGTTGTTGCGGTGCTCGCGATCGTCGGCGCCGCATGGGCGCAATCGCTCGGCGACGAGTGTCCCATCGCTCAGGCCAACCTAGCGTGCAACGGCGGCCAAAACCCCGGCGACATATGCATCGAGGCCTGGTGTTGCGACGATCCCAACGGCTGCGTCGCGCCTATCGACGCGGGTGCACCGGGTAGCTCGGGCAGCGGGAACAGCGGCGCCGGACAGCCGACGCGCACCATGCGCCGGTGCGCCGATTGTGTTGAATTTCCTGCAGGGGGTTCCTACTGCCCGCCGTCCAAAGCGGGCACCACGTGTTCGAACAGCGCTACGTGCCAAATCGACTCTTGGGGAGGGGGAGGAGCGGTGCATTCCCTCGACGGAGGGATGACGTGCATCACGGAGCTACTCGCGTACTGCGGTGCCTCCTCGGGCGGGAGCAGCAGCAGCGGTGGCATTAGCGGTAGCCCCGGCTGCACCGGCCCCTGGACCGGCGGGAGCAGCACCAGCAGCGGGGGCGGCAGTTCCAGCAGCAGAGGCGGGAGCAGCAGCAACGCGAGCAGCAGCGGGAGTAGTGGTCCTACGACCAACAGTAGCGCCGGCAGCGCGGGCAGCTCGAGCGCGGGCACGAGCAGTGGGGGTACGAGCAGTGGGACTACCAGCGGCAGCGGCTGGAGCAGCAGCGCTAGCAGCGCTGGCAGTGCATCCAGCGGCTCGTCGCCAGCGTCCCCCTCCGCGCGCACCGGGACCCATTCGGCGAGCGGCGGTTGCACCATCGGCGTTGAACCGAGCGGCGGCTGGCTGGCCTGCATTGTTGCCCTGGTCGTGCTCGGTCTGTTTGTACGTGCACGCTGCGACAACGGCGCCGAGTAGCCCGAGCGCCCCTGCGACGAGCACGGGCGCGATGGCCGCGACGCGTCGCACACCGCCTAGCCAGCGGCCACAACCAGGGACGCGGGACGCGCTGCAAGCGGCGGCGCTTTCCCGCGCTCCGCTTTTTTGTGGCTACGATTTCTCGTCGTGCCCCGGCCCGCGAAGGCTCAATTCTGTGTCGGCAATCCAGCCTGACCGCGCGAGCGGGGTCCGCCCGTAATAGGCGTTACATTGCGTGGGCCCAAAGCCGGCGGCTTGCTCGCCGAACCCGTTTGGGCGCCCTATTCGCGACAATTGGATCACCTTTGGCACACCCGGGCACCGTTTGCTTCGCAGCTTGTGGAGACAACAGTCTTCGTGCCGCTGGCGTACGGAATGCTCGCGTTTTTTGCCGTGGCCCGCGAGCCATGGCGCTTCGCCCTCCCAGGGGCTCCGCACCGAGGCCGAGTCCGATTCGGATGCCCGACGTCGGAGTCCGATCCCGGAGTCGGATCTCGGATTCGGAATCCGACGCCGACGCGCGTTCGGATTCGGACTCGATCGCGTCGCGGCGATGCTCCACCGCTTGGGCGCGCGGCACTAGTCGCCGTTTTCGGGGCAAGGGCCTTGCGGCCAAACTTGCCCCACCAGGAGCGGCTCCGAGCCCAGGCAGGATTTTGTCAAACGATGGATGGACAACACTCGTATGGACCTTACGTTGCGGCGCACGATGACCCGACGGCGCAACGTGCAAGTGGCTCTCGCCACTGCTTGTGCCCGCCGTCGAGCTCCACATCAGGGTCTTCGGGCGCGCTCCGCAAATCGCCGCCATCTGGTCGCGATTGGTACCAAGTTGGCGGGAGCACGCCGGTAGGCGGTCGGCGCCCGGCTTCCGAAAAGCGAACTACCGGTCAGCGACCCGCTGCCCCACGGCCAGAACGAGCCTTCCCATCCGACGCTTTTCGCAGCGCCATCTAGCTAGCGACTTCCCGCGCTCAGGCGCAGGTGGCCATCGCCTCGATCGCCGCGATGGCCTGCTCGAGGCCCGGATGACCCGCGAGCTGGGTCACGAACTGTCGGCAGCTCGCGAGCCTCGCGGAGTCGGCGAGCTCGCGCTCGATGGCTGCCGCGAGGTCCGCCGCTGACGCACGGAAGTCCGCAACCGCTCCCAGCCCCAGCTCCGCGGCGCGCGCGGCGATCATTGGCTGGTCGCGCCCCATCGGAAGGAGCAGCATCGGAACCCCGTAGGACGCCGCCGCCGCGACGGTGCCGTGTCCTGCGTGGGTCACGACGAGGCGGGTCATGGGCAAGAGCACGTCATGGGGGACGAATCGGGTGACGCGCGTGTTGGGTCCGGCTTCCAGCGACGCGGGGTCGATGGCGTCGCCGGTCGTGACGATGGCTTCGACATTCAACCGCGCGACGGCCTTGCAGAGCCTACTCAGCGTCGCGGCCTGATCCATGAAGCCCGAGCTGAGGCTCACGAGCACGAGGGGCTTGTCGGGCGCTTTGCGCCAGGACGACGCCTCGGCGCCCGCGACGGCCTCGCGCAGCGGACCCACCGACAGATAACCGAGCGGAAAGGT
>Ga0210409_10001830_pt1 | contig 26701 bp, 24 predicted proteins | sample IncBWH17MmetaG_FD_161649 | JGI IMG/M metagenome (GOLD analysis project Ga0210409, IMG submission 161649) | Forest soil microbial communities from Barre Woods Harvard Forest LTER site, Petersham, Massachusetts, United States - Inc-BW-H-17-M | ecosystem: Environmental > Terrestrial > Soil >...
AAAGAGACATCCAGCAACCAGAATCCACTGGACTTCAAGCGCTCTAACCATCGAAGGCGATTCTCCGGATTTGTCGGTTGAACCGTGCCGAAGGCTGGGAGTATGAATTGGTGCCACCACGGAGTGTAGTAACGATGTTCGTAGATAAAGCCGGACCCCTTGCTCGCGAAACAGTCGGGGCTCATCCGCACGTGAGATTCCGCGATTAACAGGAACTTGACATCGCCATTGGGTCGGTACGCCCGCCTTAAACGTTCAACTTCGGCCACATGTTCGACCGGCTCGACGTAGTGCCCAAGGCCTGCCTCGTGCAGTAAAGCGCGCACGTTATCGTAAACACGATGGATGGATTCCATGCGGCGCGATTGTAGCAGGTCCTCTCTCGGATCATTGAAGCAGCCGTGTAAGCCACCGCCACAACCTCGACAACAGAATCCTCAATTTCGGCCGCCTTGCAAAACTTGGAGTTGCCCTAAGATTAAAAGCATGATTGACACCAAGGAGCATATTACGCACGAGCCGGGGAACAACGAAGCATGGGTCTGTCTATGCCGCAATCGGCCTGAATCCGATGGTTTTTTCCCGTGTAACAAAGAGGGCAACGAAATGGAACCTGTGGAAGGTTGGGGAAATTTGTACGTATGCGCTCGCTGCAGGCGGATAATAGACCAATTCACACTTGAGGTGGTGGGACACAACCCGAACTTTAAACGCCTTGACTAATATCGGAGCGTCATCGCAAGCCGTTGTTTGAGCTTGCTTCGTGCGCAGTGCAAGGAAAGAGTATGACCAACTATATTTACAATTCGGGCGGGCAGGCGGTGGGATTTTGGCGCGGTCGTTATAAAGCATCCGACAAAGACAGCCCCTGCGGACAGAAGTGAAGCAAAGAATCTAGACCCCTTGTGTTCCCAGCCGAGATCGGGTCGCCGACCTCATCATGCATTAAGGGGGGCAGGGGAGCAAAAAAGGAGGAAATGGCGCAAACAATTACCCAACCAAGTTTTTTAGCCAACGCCAGAATCGCCGCATCTTCCCGCCGTGTTTGCGATCACGAGTGTCATAATATGCGCGTAGTCGCTCTTCCTCTTGACGGCGGCCCGCTTCTATCTGACTGGAAGACCATTTTGGGGCCCATCTAACTTCGCCACGCTCAATCCAATAATGCGACCGACAAGGCTCCTGCCAATTTCCTATCGAAGGATCAAGGGATGCACCGTCCTCCGTCTCTGCGAGAGACCATCTGTCTAGCGGAGTTCTCACTATTGTTCCGCAGCCACAGGCACATAGGTGTGCCGCAGCTCCGAACTCCTTTGCGACATACAGAATTCCTGGCTCCAGCTTAGTCGGCATGTACCGCACCTTTCGGAGCTCGAATCTATCGGTCATAGGGTCTCGTGAAACGTCTTGATGTTGCCCACCTGCATAGCGAGGCTGTTTAACATGTGCTCATCGAGATAGAATCCTCTAATCTGTTTGAACTTAATTACAGCAAACGCGGCGTTTAGCGCATTCAATTCAGCAGTTTGGATATGAATTCTGTATTCGTCCGCGGGGTCATCAACGAGTTCTGCCAAAGCAAGGTCCCGCAGCCTCTGACCATCTTCAACTGAATAGTATGTTGCTCTCAGCGTGCCATCGATCGGCCCGCGCGTCCGGTTCAACCCCATACCAACATCAATAAACGGAATCTTGTTCGAAATCAGGAGGTCGAATATGCCAGCTCGTGACTTACCCTTATCGACGCAAACAAACGCAAAAGTGACTCCCTTGAAGCTTTCCAATGATTGAGCGTCGATAAATTTCGGTTCAAGGCAAAGTCCTTCACGAAAATTCTCATAACGAGACCTGTACACTTCAGCCTTGTTTTTGCCTAGTTCAGTATCTATCAATCTCCCTGGTGAGCGATATGCGGTATGTACGTGGAAATCGTCCACGTCGAAACCCCGGATCTCCTTCACGGGGGTCTTGACCAACAAATCAAAAACATAGGAACCGGTGCCACCAAGCCCGATCACAGCCACCACGTCATCTGCAAATTTCGCAGAGAGATCTACTATCTGTGCTCGGCTAGTGAGCGTGTCTCGAAATTTAAAGACGGACTTTGTCGGTGCTTCCTCGAAAAGGCGAAAAGTGTATGGTGTCGCACCGAACTTCTCCTTTGCTGGACCACAAATAATGGTTACGTAATGTTCTAGCTTTTCGAAGAAATCTCGATAATCTCGTAGAGCCCCGTCTTTCGTCGTCAGCTTATTCGAAAAGGAACGCTGCACCACTACATCCGGGCTCGATGTGAGTATGAGGCTATTCGGACCACCTCCTAAACCCTTTATCGGCTGCCCATCAAGCTCAGAAGGATGAGAACCGGCAAAGAAAATTTGATGGTCTTCGGGCCTCACCTTCTTCCCGTCAACATCAACGAGCTTCATGACGATAGCGCCCGTTTTCAAATTCCCATTGTTTTCAAGATATGGGATATCGCGGACCACTAGATAGCCGTGATCTTCAGTAATTGCGTAGCCTTTCTCCAGGAGGCACTTTAAATCTTCATTATGATTCGCCAGTTCGAGAAACATGGAACGTCATCCCGTCTTTAACTTTTACGGAGCTGCCCTTCACCAGCTGCCCCTCACGCTTCTCGTTATCTCCTTTTTCGAACGTGACGGTATACGTCCTTCCGTCGGAAGGTGAGTAATCGGGGTATACCCAAATCACGACCTGATCAAAAGAGATCTTCTCGTCCTTGGGCCATTCGTGGGGAGTTCCTTCTACAAAGATTGTTACGGTCTTTTCCATATATGAGCCCTTTCAAGCTAATCGGAAGAGTTCAAAGTAATTTTAGCACATAGGCGAAGAAATGGCGAATCAAGGCACGAGGCCGGCGGAAGCTTGCTCTCCAGGCAATCTCCCACCTTTTCAAGCTGGTTCTAATGACTACGATGAAATGATTGCATCAGACCGCCTCAGCGGACCGTGCTTCAGATTTGAGATATGTGACGAATTTCTCCAGGATGTTTGCCGCCACAGCAAGTTTCCCGACCTTGTCCGATCGAGCCTCATGATGCAAGATTATGGAATGGTTCCAAAACGTCCGGCTCAGGTTATTCTCTTGAGTATTCTCGAACCGCTTTCAGGCAGCCCTTTTCCCCTCTTCAACGAACCGAAAGAGTTCCGCGAAGGCTTGTATTTCTTCGATTAGGCGGTTCAAATTTTCACCCTTGAAGGGCACCCCGTGTGTTTTTGCCTCACTGACTTCACCAAAAGACCTGAAAAGAACTCCTCTTTCGGCGGTTCTAATTTCGCCGTTCACGTATCCGACCGGAAGCAGCAAGCGATTGAACCGGGGCCGAAGGGCAGGCTCCAGAGCCTGCCAAGCATCCAAGAGTTCTGAAAGCGGTTGCTTGATCTCACCGATTTCCCGTAAGACTGCCTTCGGATTGAGTGACTCGGATTCGAGGGTCGCTTCGATATTCGTCCGCCTCAGCACCAACACTTTCTTTTGCGCAGCGAACTCTTGATCGGTAATGAGACCGGATATTCTCACCTTGATCAGTTCCTGGATTTCGCGCTGCAACCCATCTAACTCAGTGTCTTTGCGGGTTTTCATCACTTTGCGCAACCCTTGGCGTTCCTCGGCCACCTGAAGTATATAGTCCCCTATTTTTTCGAAGACCTCCGCTTCTGGTGCAACGGCGTCAAGAAACTTTTCGAATTGTACATGGAGACCCTCAGCGCGATGGCTCGTCGTGTGCTGCGAGCAGTTGATATTTGCGCAGCGATAATAGGGATACCGCCCGGACCGCCCGCGTGAAAAACTGGCTGTCATGTACCGCTTACAGCCTGGACATCGCACGAGCCCTCGCAGCGGAAACTCCGCCCGTTCTTTCTTATGCTGCTCGGAACGATTTCTTCGAACACTGTGCTGCTGCGCTCGCGCGAACTCCTCGCGGCTTACCATCGGGACATGCTTCCCTTCGTGCTCCTCTCCAGACCAAGGATCGACAAGTACCCCTGCGTAATACGGGTTTCTAAAGAGATTGTCCACAGACTGGAGACTCAACTGGTCGCCTTTCACGGTCCGGACGCCTCTCGCTGACAATGCGCGCCGTATTTCGGTCTTGGTGTAACCACCGGTCGCAAATTCCTTCCATGCCTTTTGGAGGAGGCTGAAAATTGGCTGGGCCGGTTCGTCAGGCTGAGTCTTTTTCTCGCCGTTCGTGACCGAGCTCTTGTATCCGAGCGGCGGCCTCCATGGAAAGATTCCCTCGTCTATTTTCCGCCTCATTCCTTGCACCGTTCGCATCGCCCGAATGTCGTTATCGAACTGAGCGAAACCAGCGAGAATGGTTTCCATGAGTTTTCCTTCGGGTTTCGAATCAATCGGTTCCGTAACTGAAACCACCTGAACGCCATATCTGAGGAGAGTCGCTTTGATACTGAAATGGTCCCCTACATTTCGGGCCAATCGATCCACTTTCCAAACGAGAAGGGTTTGCACCTGTCCTTTGTTCTCCTTACAAAAATCGAGCAACTCAAGAAGTTGGGCGCGGTCAGCAAACTTCGCCGATTCCCCTCGTTCGACAAAGATCTTTAATATTTTAATGTGGTGCTGCCGCCCGTACTCTCGGCACGCGAGCTCCTGGGATTCAAGGCTTGTTCCTTCGATTTGCTCTTTGGAGGAGACTCGGCAGTAGATCACGCCGTTCATGAATGTGTGTGGTTATGGTGATGGGACCTTCGAGACGTGGACGAATAACGCCTTCTCTAAATCCTACGGCCGAGCAGCAGGAGTGTCAAAATCGTCATTCTGAGCTCGGGCTATTCTTTTGTGGCTTTTCTTCTTGAAATAAATATCCAACAGAAGTTCGGCCATCTCACGCATCTCGTAGTGAAGTTGGCGAAGTTCGCTGTCTGCGTACTTTTCGGCGAGTGGGCCGAGGAACTGCTTGATGGTTTCTAGATCGTCCACCTAACAAAGCTTGGGCGCTTATTGGAATCGGTAAAAGGGGCCTTACCCTGCGCGCGTGGCGGTGCAGACCAAAAACTTGCACGCCGTGCAAGTTTTTTCGTTAACCCGCTTGTGAAGCGGAAACCGACGTCTTTGAAAAACGTTATACCCTGTAAGTATTACGTATACCCAGCAAACGAAAAATGCCGTTAACAAGAGCGAATCAAAAACAACTCGACAACTATCTCCGAACTCATCGGAGGAAGGCAGGATTAAGCATGCTTGAGCTCGGGATACTGCTTGCGTATGCGGACGAAGGGGCCGTATCGCGACACGAACGTTCAAAAACGCTGCCACCACTACTCATCGCCATAGCGTACGAGGTCATCTTCCAAGCGCCGGTTTCGGAACTATTTCCGGGAATGAGAGAGATGGTCGAATTGACAATCGAGCCGCGACTCCTACGGTTTGAGCAAGAGCTCCAAGAAATAAACCAGAGAAATAACAAGGCCCTCCGAGTCGCACAGAAACTCGCGTGGCTCAACGAGCGCCGCAATATTAGGAAGATATAGATGACAAACATCTCCCCAGATCGTGTGTTGACCTTGGATCTCCGAGCGCGCAAATTCGGCTATGTTGTATTTGAGGGGCCTCGCACACTCCTTGATTGGGGCGTAAGAACTCATGCAGACGAGACGCACTCCTCGCTAGAACGCAGGCTCAAGAATCTTTTATCTATGTTTGCACCATCGACTATTGTTGTCCGCACGGCCGTAGAACGTAACCGAACGACCCGACGCAGAATCCGTCTAGCTCTTCACAGTTTGAAGGTATTTGCAAAACGCGCTCTCATTACATTGTTTGTGATCGATGAATCATCGCTCCACGGTTTCTTCTCTAAAGAGGCAAAGGTCAACAAACACGATATTGCGCAAATGATTGCGGATCGATTCCCGGAGCTTTCCTGGCGCTTACCGCCAAAACGTAAACCTTGGCAAAGTGAGCCAACGCGACAATCGATCTTCGATGCCGCGAGCATTGGCATCTTTTATTTCGGGCATGCGAGCCGCAATTGAACGTCACATCATTGCATGCGGGGTGAGCCCTTTCGCCGGCCTGTCAACGTGACGCAGCTAATTTACGAGCCGCCACGGACTTTGACAGGCCGACGAAAGGACGCATTGATCCTCACCGCGTTTGAACCGCTCCAGTCGTTACAATATGCCTAAGGTAGGCGTCCAGTCGCGCTTTCGCAACCGGATGCCACGGGCCCGGTGTCCTCGGGTCGCCTGGTGAGTTCCATCGCGGCGATGCCATGCACGTCTCTCGACCAGGACAGTATTGGTCCGCTTTCAAGATCTCTTTTATGGCCGCAGGCCGTGCTGGCAACGCGTCGAGCGCGACGGCCTCATCGCATTCGCTGGCGTTGGGCCACGTTTTGGTTGCAATTTCTCCGAATGTCTCCGCAGACCGAATCAAGAATAGAAATGCAGCCGTAAAGTTTCCAAACTCGATTCCCACGCTTAAGAGCCTCGTATGCTCAGAAATCACTGTGATGCCAAGTTCGCCCCGTGCCCCACGTTCCGCGCAGGCGAATAAATCCATCTCGTCACTGAGTCCGTCCTTTTCCCGATGGCGCAACATCTGTTCTTCGAGTGAAGCCGTCCACGACCCCTCGAAAACGATAGCCCCTTTGCGCCGCGCGATGACAATCTGATCGTCGGCGGTAACCACAATCACTTCAGTGTTTGCGTTGTGATAAAGACTCGACGAACTTAGAGGGATAAGTGTTTTTAGGTGATTCGCTCGAAACTCCAGGCACTCCTGATCGGGCGGAGTCATATTGCAGGCTTTCCAAATCTGATTGAGGGTGTGGATCTGGTGCCAAGAACCTCCCTGCAGATAGAGGACCAGTTGCTTGCCTTCTTTGCCAGCTAGTTCGTCCTCGGAAGGGATTTCACCTTCCCAACCATGAAAACTATATAGCTGGTTGATGGGGGGTTCTGGTGGATACCTTTTCATGAGTTTCAGAAAATCTTCCGGCGGTTCGTATTCGCCCTGATACTCGTATTCAATTTCATCTCGCGTCAAACCCCTATAGGCAGGGTAAATTGGCAGATATCCATCGATTGGGGAGATTCCGTATCGCGTCTCGGAAAGGAATTTAGCGATTTCAGGGTGCGTATCTAGTCGCGGTGCGTCGATATCAGCTCTGTAGACGACTGGCACGATTAGATGATATCCGCCAGTATCCGTCCTCACGATAACTTCCCGCTTAAATTTAGTGTTGACACTCGACTTTAGCACCGCGAGATTGCGCTTCACGTCAACGTTCGTGTTTCGACGATGCCACACGACGTCGGCAATTTCGTCCTCAGTGACAGCGGCGCTCCGTGCTTGTAGGAGGAGGCGCAGGAGTGTTTTTTCCGTAGGGGTTAAGTGCAGTGTTTGCTTGGCTTGGGAAACTTCATTATTTTCGATATCGAACCAGAAATCTCCGAATGAGTAGCCCGACATTCTTGACTCCGCTTTGACAAGTTTTGACCCACCTGACGGTCAAATTGATTTGCCGATCGATTGCGCCCAAGACAAGCTTATCCCGAACATGGGGCGGTTAAGAAAAGCCGGGCATGATTAGCGTCATTACCCGGCTTGCTCGTCATTCTAGGACGAGCGACTGCCCAGCATCACAACCCTTAGGAGGAGATCGATGCCGAGCAGACGACGTCTTGGAACTTTAGTCAGTAAACTGAATCAGCCACTTCACCCTAGTGCTTACCCCATGAGGAGTCAAGGGCTTAGCCCGAGAACCGAAGCCCCCACGCACAATGAATCCCTAATCAGATGCCAACCAAAGCTGAATAATCGAGAAGGCCTGAGCGATGGGATTACCGTCGATACATTTCATTTCCAGGCAATTGAAAGGGCTCCCCGCGGGGCAATCTTCAGACCGGCGGCGACAATTTGTTGGATCTACATTGAATGTGGCCTGTGGACTGAACTTCGCGGAGTTTCCGAATTCTGTGAACTCGGGTCCGGGGTAACAATCGCGGTGATTCCGACGGAAGCAAAGTTCTATTCCCTGGATGGAGAGAATTGCGTTTGCATCCAGGCGGGAATTTGGCGAATTTCTCGCCGGGATTAAGTGAGCTGCGATTATGCTACAGGTACTTGTAATCGACAAAGATGAACAGCACGCTCTCAGCCTAGTTAAAGCGGTCCTGCCCGCAGATTCCAAGATCAGAATTTGTCTGGACTGGAGAGAAGGTCTTCAGATCCTAAGGCGACTCGGCAGGCAGCTCGACTTGGTACTTGTTTGTTCGAACGGATCATCGGAACAGCAAGTCCACCAGCTTAGAGCGCTCAAGAACGCCTGCTCCCCAGGGATGGGCCCGGTGCCTCCTCGATTCGTATGTATATTGCCAAATTATAAAGGTCCTGAAGTTGAGCTATTGATTGAAGAACAGGGCATTCGAGTTGCATATGAATGAACGGCAGATTGAATTGCGGCGGAAGATTGCCCTGATCGCCCACGAGATTAGGAAGTTGCGGGCCGTCGGACCACATTTTCAAATCCACCACCGGTCCAGCGTACATGCCGCGGACGGTGGTTGCCTGGCTGGCGAGGAAGTGACCGCGGTGTATGTGCTCTCTGGTTCCAAAGCCTACTTTGTGAGATTTGCGCTCTCACAGCGTCTTCTTTTCGACAATTTGGCAAAGCACCTGCACGTTCCGCGCAGCGCATCGCAAATAGCTGCATCAATGCGTGTCGATAAATTCTACACTCACCACGGAAAAAACATATTTGGTGAATCGTTGACCCGACGCTTCGGTTCGGCCTCGATCAAGGAATATGTCAAACGCCTCCGACTGGCTCTAGCGATGGCTTTCGACGAGGCAAAAGTCAGCATCGACCCTGCGTCTGTTTTGGTTTCGGAGCCAACCACCTCTAATGAGGTCAACTACGTTTTGCGCGCGACGGTCGACTGGCAGCATTGCGTATGAGGCTATCGGCAGAACTCAGTCGTCTACAAAATCGCCCACAGCCCTGTAGATGGAGAAACCAGAAATAGTGTGGAAGTTCTTGAAAAGATTGGTCGGGGCGAAAGGATTTGAAGCTTCGACCTCCTGCCAGGGCTTATTGGCTTTGTCGGCGAGGTCCCTAGTGATCCCATCCAAGGCCGACCTGATTCCCGGCGCGCTGGGTAATTCTTTCTGCTCGTCTTATGGCCGCGAGATTGATCAAACGGATCAATCTGCAGGAGAAGGTACTACTTGAAGAGATCCCTGTGACGAGTCACCTAATCTAGATGCCCTTGCCTTCGCTGTATCGCACGGAACGTCCCTTGACAACGATTAGTAACGATGAATATATAAGGTCGCAGAAATGTCTCAGTCCTTGCCAAAAGAGATGGCAGCCAAGGCCCTCGCCGCGCTCTACTGGTGGACGTGTATTGCTTTCTGGGCTGCCTGCTTCGTCGAAATTTTCCTGCATCGTTCAGCGCCAGACCAAGGCGTGCTTAAGGTGCTTGGTATCTGGGCCGGAGCGCTTCTTTTCGCCTGGCATCCAACCGGTGATGCGGTCTTGAACTTCCTTCTGGATGCCGTCCTCTGTGTCATTGCATTAGCTCTTGTACCAGGCATTTTCGTTGTCGGCTTCTATCTCGTTATAGCTTGCATACTCATGGCGATGATTGGTCTTCTTGTCAGTGGGCTCGTGGCCCTTTGGAAAGTGAGCCTCACGGGTGCCATTATCTCGACCGCCGTCTGCGTAGTCCTAATAACCTTGCTGGCGCGGCGCTTGCCCGCCAAACTTGGCGATGCGCTACGTCCTGTCGGCAACGCACTCTTTGGAGTATTCGGAGTGCGCTTAGCAAGGCGCGCTACGCACTATTCCTCATCGTCAGACGCCGGTGGCTACGGTGCATCAAGCCGAATGCGGGGCGGAGGTCATGATGGCGCGCACGCGCAACGCAAGAGTTCCGGTCGAGGGCCTTTGGGAGTCGTCACTGACGTTTACGAGTCACTTTTTGAGAACTCGGAACAAAGAGCTGAACGATGTGAAGCTGCTTTCAAAGCAGGAGGCGACGAGGCTCGTCAAGGCGGAATTGTGGATGGTTTTTTTCATATTATCGGCGATGCGATTGGAACCGTCACGCCGTCGACAAAGGAGCACCAGTCGCACGAGGCTGGTTATCACGGCAAAGAACGAGAATCCAAGAAGAAGTAAGCGCTTCTCAGAGCAGACACTAGTAAGGTTCCAACCAACACTATATTTGACGGATCGGCCACGATCTCTATGATGAAGTTGTAGTCAGTCCCGTAACGCTCTCAATCCTAAGTCCAGATGTCATCTTCCTCAATTCCTGCTCAGGACTGCTGTCGGCGCGCGACAGCAACACAAACTCTCTTCCTCGATGGAAAGGCCTGAATCAAATTTCAAGATAATAGGTGGAGGTGATGCCGAGATAGCCGAAGCCGAAAGTGCTGTTCGCGATAACCGCAAATGGCAAGAGCTCAAGGTGGCCAAGTTCGAAATCGCCGAAACGGAAAAGGACAAGGCAATCATACGCGAGGTGCAAACGGCCGTCGATAGAGTTGTCCGTGAATGTGGTGGCAACCCCGTTCCGATTTCTCAGAACCAGATTCATGTCGTTCGACCCGGTAGCCTCACAACGCTGGGAGAGGGGCGATTTAAGCATGGCTTCGCGGCCACTCTCGAGCAGTATGTCGTGGTCGAGCGTGGTCCGTCCGATACCGATTTCGCTGGTGCCTTGGCGCACGAGCTGCTTCACTGGCAATCTCCGACGGTCGCCAAAATCGTTGATGATCCGAACGAACCCAAGCTCTATCGTAGGGGTATGGTGATGGTGGATCTCAAGAACCCGGATGTGAAAATCGGACATGAAAAACAGTACTTCGCCGAGCTAGAAGAGGCCATTGTCGCCGAAGCAACTGATCGCGTTTTGGGGGAACTCGTGCGATCGAACGAGTTTGTAAGGGCAGAAACCACCCTGTTTGCAAGAATCAAGCCTTGGCTGCACACAATGTTGGTCAAGGCGAATCGCACTACAGAGGAGGAGAATCGGAAAATGCTCGACGGATTGCGGGCGGCTCCTGCCAAGGAAGTCGAAGAGATACTCGCCGTGTTGGACGGCAATAAACTTTCCGAAGATCAAAAGCTTGTGTTTCTCTATGGCGAATTCCGGAAACTTCACGCGAAAGCTGCTATATCTGAAACCGAACGGACGCACGAACGAGAGAAATTCGACAAATTAGTCGATGGTCTCGTGGCTGGTTACCAAGGAAGGATGACGCGCGAGGAAGTAAAACAGGAATTCCTGAAAGCGAATTTCGCAGGAAACTACTTGAGGATAGCTCGCCTTATCGAGCATGCGCTCGGCAAGGGGACATTCCGAAAGGTCGCAGAAGACTTCAGTCAGCGCGAACGCCCGACTCGTTAGACAAGGGAGTATCCATTGGGTAGGCGAAAGGATTCGACCGTCTACAAAATCGACTACAGCGCTGTAGACGAAAAACCAGAAGTCACGTGGAAGTGCTTGAAAAGATTGGTCGGGGCGAAAGGATTTGAACCTTCGACCTCCTGGTCCCGAACCAGGCGCGCTAGCCAGGCTGCGCTACGCCCCGAATCCTATTGCATACTTCCCAACAGTTTACGCGCGATTGCCAGCATCTGCAACCACTGCCCGCGAGGCAAAATAAAACCGCCGGGAAGCTTTCGCTCCCCGGCAGTTTTAGAAAGAGCTAAACGTCTTAAAACTCGTACCGCAAGGCGAACTGCATCGTCCGCGGATTGGTCAATAACCCCGTGTAAGTGCCAAAATTCGCGGCGTTGGTGATGGAAAGGTTTAGGCTTTGAACGTCGAATCGCGTGAGGTTTAGAGCGTTGAATACCTCCCAACGGAACTGCAAGCTCTGCGATTCTTTCCATGGCATTTTCCAGCGCTTATCGAGGCCGAGATCCAAACCCGCGAAACCGTTTCCTCGTAGCGTGTTGCGGGCCCCCACTTGCCCAGGAAGATCAGGCGCATAGGATGCAAGCGCTGCCGCCGCAGCAGCTGGGCTACCGAAGATATTTACGGTGCCGTCAGGGTTCTTCGACGCTCCGACCGTTGTCACAGGAGCGATCTGTGTCGCGTATCCGGACAACTGCCAGTTCGTCGGCCATTCGGCACCGTTCCCTACTCCAATCGGAAAACCGCTGGTCCAGCGTGCAAGACCGGAGAGTTGCCATCCGCCGATAACTCCTTCGACAAAGCCGTGCGCGGTCCCCCCGAAACGTCTGCCTTTTCCGAAGGGCAATTCGGCGACCCAGTTCGCATTAATCTGGTGCCTCAGGTCGAAATCAGAATCTCCGCGGAGTGCAGTGGGATCCCAGGGATTGATGACTTGACCGCCTAGACCACCTTCGGCAGTGATGCGATTTGCATCCGAGGAAATGTCAATCGACTTCGAGTAGGTATAGTTGACGGTGAATTGCACGCCCTGGGTCATGTGCTTCTGGAAAGTGACCTGCAAGCCGTTGTAAGCAGCCGCTCCGATAGAACGCCAAGCATAGAGGGCCGCAAACTGCGGGTCCACAAAGGTATAAGGCCCGCCAATTCCATAGTACGGGTTGCCGCTGGCATCAGTAATGCCGAAGCCTTGATCGATTCCCTGAACTCCGGTGGTCTCGTTATTTTGGAAGCCGCAGAAAAGGTCGTAGGCAGCAACTACAGGATCGGCGGTCGTAAAACTATTCGCAGCCCCCCCTACACATCGGTGGATGAGGTATTGTCCGTGACTATCCGGCTGAATCATGTCGGTCCAGTACTGCGCGGCTTGACCAAACATGGCATCGGAAATGTTCTGCGACTTCACGCCGGTCCTATAGACCTTTGCCAACGCCTGTACCGCCGTAAAGTAGTCCATGTGGATCTTTGGGTCCACGAGGTCAAGCGGCGCGGCCACATCTTCTTGGGATAACAGGCGATGCGCGAGCCGCCCGACGTAAGAAACCTCTAGTGTATAGTCACGCCATAGCTCGCGTCCGACAGACAAATCGATCGTGTAGGCATAGGGAGTCTTTAGTCCCTGATCCATACCCCAATACACCGCATAAGCGCCCGTTTGATTTCCTGAAGGGAATGTCTGCGGAAATGAAGCCGGGGGCGCTGAGGCATACATTTGGTTGCCCACTAGATCCACGGTCGGGATGTTGCTTAGACCCGTCAGGCCGGTTATGCGTGGCGCGCTCGCGGGCGTCTCGATTGCACCGCCGTTGGTGAGGTTCGAAGATAGCCCGAACGAGCCACTCGAATCGAAGGTGGCCAAGAGAGCGGGGCCGATCCGGTCGTACACCATACTGAATCCGCTGCGAATCGTGGTTTTTCCATCTCCGAACACGCTATGGAGCAATCCACCAGTGGGTTTCGGCGACCAAGCAAATGCCACTCGAGGTCCAAAGTCTTTCTTGTCCCAGTTGTAGAAACCTTGGCCGTTGTTCGCCGGACCACCAAGGTTGAAGCTGATGGGAGGAGCTGCGTTCGCTGGTGTGCCTTGCAACATCCCGGCGCCCCGATTATTGAACCAGGTGGTCAAATTCACGTTGGGAACCACTTGATTTCCGTTGGTCTCCCAGGGTGGTGAAAACAGAGAGTAGCGCAGCCCATAGGTGAACGTGAAGTTTGGTTTGATCTTCCATGAATCCTGCACGTACATCTCGTAAGCGTCGGCAGCAAAACGGCGTGCAACCGGCGCTCCCTGTGCGAGAGTCCCTCCCGTGCGGGTAAAGTTGTACTGCGCATTCACCTGGCTGATCATCCCAACCAGCGCAATCATCGGATAGTCGTAGTTGTTCCCGAATGACGAGTCAACCGCAGGGTAGGTCGGTCCCGCGCAAGCCCCGGAAGAAACCGAACATGCCGGGTCGAAGTGTCCTGGCACACCGGTGTTCGCCAAAGCTGCGGTATCGAACCACGATGCGTTCGTTGTTGCCGAACTAAAGGAGTTACTGTTGGTGTTTTGCGGGTTGCGAAGAATATTTACGTTACCGCCGAAACTGAACGTGTGCTTGCCTCTTATCCACGAGACGTCATCCACAAAATTCTGGACGGGCACCTGGTAGTTTAGGCTGTTCGTAACCGCCAGACTGGCGTTGTTCGGCGAGCTGTCATCGTTCAGGCCCCTGAAAAAAATAATTGGTTCCGTCTGATTGCCGATCTCTCCAAAGCTTTCGCGAGTATAGCCCCAACGGAAATTGTTCACTAAGGTTGGCCGCAACACCGCAGAGTAACCGGCTGCAAACCCTTTGCTGTAATTCACCTGTGACAACTCAGGGCTCCCGGCCGGCAGGTATGGTACCCCGTCATTAACGTCGTTTCGCAGCCCCCCGCGCCAGTACAACGTGTGATTGCCATTTTGCGTGATTTTGTAATCAACCCTGGCTATGTACCAATTATCCCCAATGAAGGCCGGGCCCTTGAACCTAAACCCCTGGAAGTTGACTCCATCGCCTACCGAATTATCGTTCGACAAGGGAAATGTATTGAAATACGGGATCATCACATTGGTGCTTACCCCGACGTTTTGCGGATCCATTCCTTTGATCTCGCTGGGAGTCATACCGAAATAGCCCGGTTGAATGGTGTGCGACCCTGTCAGCCCCGCTACGCTTCCCCCTGGACATGCAACAGTATTCAGGCTGCCGTCTGGGTTGGTTTGGCATAGATACGTGATTACGCCATCACGCATCGCAGCACTCGGTACAACGCGCACCACGCTCTGCTGTTGCGCCTGACGCTCCCCTTCGTAGTTAGCAAAAAAGAACAATCGATTTTTCCAAATCGGCCCACCCAAGGCTCCCCCGAAATTATTACGGATCAGTTTCGGCGCTTCATTGGACTGACCGCTCTGCAATTGAGAAAGTTTTACGAAATAGTCGTTCGCGCTTGTGATCGTGTTTCGCAGGTATTCGTAAATCGCTCCGTGAAAGTCATTGGTCCCGCCCTTTGTCACTAGCGCAACCTGTGCGCCGGAAGAACGCCCTTCGTCCGCATTGTAGTTGCTCGTCGTCACTCGAAATTCCTGCACGGAATCCGCGGTAACGGGTATGACCGATGTAAACGCGTATCCTTTTGTGTCGGAGTTCACATCCACGCCATCCAGGGTGATATTGCTCTGGTCGCTTCGCGCGCCATTTACCGCTCCGCTTCGAGTGTCCGTATTTACATTGATGTCCGGGCGATTGCCTGTGTATGCAACTCCCGCCTGCAACGAAAGTAGATCGGGCACGTTACGCGCGTCCATCGGCAACTGCTTGATCTGCGTCTCGTTGAAAGCGTTACCCAACGATGCATCTGATGTGTTCAATGTCACGGCCTGCGCCGAAACCTCAACCGTTTCCGTGGTGGTGCCAACTTCCAGTGTGACGTTCACCGTGCCGGGCGTGTTCACCAGGAGTTGCACGCTCTTCTGCTCCGACTTTCGAAATCCTGCCATCTCGATGGTGAGGGTGTAGGTTCCGGGAGGGAGTCCCAGGAACTCATACTCTCCCGTTGAACCCGTTTTAGTCTGATGGTGCAGTGACTGACCATTGTGATCCAGACTCACCGTCGCGCCGACAACGGCCGCCCCAGATTTATCCAGGACGGTTCCGCGCAGTGATGTCGTTCCTGTCTGCGCGAACGCCGAGGTAGCCGCCAGTAGAAGTGCGGCAAGAGAAACCAAAATACAGCGCTTTATAGAACTCCACCTCATGGATTGCTCCTTTTGCACACCCCAACGTCTAATTGTTTTGTATACAGGTGGACAGCGCCAATCCGAGACAAAAAATTATGCGGCGCTTTGCCGGGTCTCAACCTGGAGGAAAACTTCGACCTTGGGCAACCGTACCCCACCGCTCCGATAGCTAAACTTTGACCTAGCTTTTAGGCTAAATCGTGGGTCGCTGTCAAGGAGAGTTCTTTGGAAAAATATTTGACTGTGAATTATCTAAATTTTGGACTTTTCAGGAAACAAGGGAAGCACTGAACGCACTAGTACCCGGGTGAACAAAATCCCACCCGGGCCGCGGCTTAAGAACCTTCACCCAAGTTGAAGAAGTCTGGCGACTGTGATGGCGGGAATTCCACGGATCGCGCTAAGAATCGAATCAGACACCACTCCATCGAGCCGTACCAGCGACACTGCTTCCGCGCCTTTGTGTGCTTCCCGGCGCCCAAGAGCAAACGTCGCGATGTTCACGCCCAGGTTTCCAAGTGTCGAGCCGACTTGCCCAATCACTCCGGGCTCATCCCGATTTCTCAAGTAGAGGATCGTCCCGGCCAGCTCCGTCTCCAGCGGAATGTCGTCGATCTGCAGCACGCGCGGTGAACCATCGAACAGGACCGTACCCTCGGCGGAAAAACCTTTCGCGGAACCAGTCTTCTCCGGCAAAGCGGCTACTTCCAATGTGTTAGGGAACCCTCGCTCCCGCCGGCGCGTCTCTTCCTCGACAGATAGCCCTCGCGCTGCAGCTACCGCCGGCGCGTTCACCACGTTCACCTTCTCGTCCAACACGGCGTTCAGCATTCCCGCCAGCACTGCGCTACGCAAGAGGTGCGTTCCCACCTCCGCGACCTCGCCGGCGTAGCGAATCCGTATCCGCGCGGGCCTGACCGACACTGCTTGCGACACGAGCGACCCGAGCCGCTCCGCCAGCGCCAAATACGGACGCACCCGCCGATATTGGTCCGCCGAAAGCGCCGGCAAGTTCACGGCGTTGCGAATCAGACCTTCCGCCAGATAATCCTTCACCTGCACAGCCACCTGCGTGCCTACTTCTTCCTGCGCCTCCGCCGTTGAACCCGCCACATGCGGCGTGGCTATGACGCTTGCCATGCCGAGCAGCGGCGAATCCTTCGGCGGCTCTTGCACAAAAACGTCCAGCGCCGCGCCAGCCAGCTTCCCGCTCTTGAGCGCCTCCGCAAGCGCAGCTTCATCAATCAATTCGCCCCGCGCCGCGTTTATGATACGGGCGCCCGTCTTCATCTTTGCCAGCGTCTCCGCATTGATGAGGTTTTGCGTCGCCGGGCTCAGCGCGGTATGCAGCGAGACAAAATCGCTTTCCGCCAGCAGTTTTTCCAGCGGCACCAGCTCGACTTGCACCTCCCGGGCCGCCGCTTCGCTAATGTATGGGTCGTACCCCAGCACACGCATGTCAAACGCGTCCGCGCGGATCGCCACTTCGCTTCCAATGCGTCCAAGTCCAATCAATCCAAGCGTTTTGCCCCGCACTTCCGTTCCCGCAGCCGACGATTTTTCCCACTTCCCTTCATGCATCGCTTTATCCAGCCTGGGCACCTGCCGAGCCAGCGCCAGCAGTAGAGCAAAGGTATGCTCGGCCACGCTGATGGCATTTCCGCCCGGCGTGCTCATCACCAGCACTCCGCGTGTGGTAGCCGCATCCAGGTCAATGTTGTCCACGCCTACGCCCGCGCGCCCTACGGCTCTCAGCCGAGGCGCTCTATCCAGCAATTCCGCCGTAACTTTCGTCGCGCTCCGCACGATCAGCGCGTCCGCGTCCGCTATCTCCGCGTTCAAGTTGTCCTTGGTGGTCAGAACAATGTTCCATCCCGCCTTCCGCAACAATTCCACGCCGCGTTCGCTAATCTTGTCGGCAACAATGACTTTCATCGGGCCTCATCCAGGTTGGTTTGATTTGCCATGCACACGGGCGGACAAAATCCGCCAAAACTAAAACATTAACGGTAGCGAGCCACTCTCACGCTGTCAAATCCTCGTTCCTCTTCTCTGCGACCTCTGTGACCTCTGCGTAAATCTTTTTTCTTTCTTTTCTTCTGCTATATTGAACCTTATGAGTATCGCCGAAAAAATTCAAAAAGACCTGGTCGACGCCATGCGCGCCAAGGACGAACTCCGGCTCAGCGTCCTGCGCGGCGTCAAGTCCGCCATCAAGTACAAAGAAACCGAGAAAATTCACACGCTCGACGAAGCCGAAACCATCCAAATCCTGCAAACACTCGTCAAGCAGCGCAAGGAATCCATCGACCAATTCGGAAAAGGCAACCGTCAAGATCTCGTGGACAAAGAAACCAAGGAACTCGCCATCCTCGAGTCCTATCTACCGGCCAGCGCCAGCGACGCCGAGATGGAAGCCGCCATCGCCAAGGCCATGGCGGAAACCGGCGCCAACTCCATCAAGCAGATGGGGGCGGTAGTCAAAGCCGCCAGAGCCCACCTCGAGGGCAAGGTGGTCGACGGCAAAGCCCTGAGCGACCGCGTCCGCGCCAAGCTTTCCTGATCAACGTTCTGCCAATGAGCCACACTTTCGCGCCTGTTTCCTCCGCAGTTCTTTCCACACTTCGGTACGAGTTGCAGTCTTTCCTCCCTGCTTTATTTGTCTTTTTTCTGCCAGGGCTCGCCGCGCAGGCCGTTCGCACACACCGCCAGCGCGCACTTGAATGAGCGCTTGTGCGGGAAGTTTAATTTGCGTGGGAGGGATCCTCCCGGTCCTACGAGGCTTCAGCCCCGACGTTCCCTTTACTTGCTGCTCGCCGGCTTCAAAACCGCCGTATTCCGTTCGTCGCTCGCAATTATCCTGTAGAGCTTCTTAAGGTCGTCGACCTTGTTCAGCGGGACGCTTAGTTCCTTCACTTCAAACGTCCGCGTATAACGCAACGTGTTGCCGTCCACTTCCGCCTTGCTGTGATAACTCGCGAAGCTATAGTCCGCATTCACGGGCGGCGGCAGATCATCCACCTCATATCCCTGTGGCAGCTTGATCTCAAACGTATCCGTATCGCGTGACGGTCCCTCGAATTCCACCGGATACTTTCGCGCCTCTTTCGTCTCCAGAAGGTCGCTCGAACGGCTTCCAAGCACTCGCGGCCGCACCAGCAGCAAATTCCCAGCCGTTTTCGCGTAGTTTTGGGCTACCAGGGAGTAATCGTACAAGAACGCTTTATCGGTCAGTTGGAGATTCCCGATCGTCGCTTTGGTAATTTGAAAGGTAGTCAGAGATTGCGAAAGTAGCGCCTCGATCGGTTTTATTCTGTCCGCATCTTTCGTCACCGCTCGCAGCGCCCATCGTTGCGCTGACGCCCGGTCGCCGACCCGCACTTCGTTCACGTCTCCGCTGAGCGTTCCTGTCGGACTTAAACTCAATTTCGCCGTGCGCGAAATTCCGTTTGATGCTGGCGGCAATTGCGGCAGCTCGATCAGTTCTCCGCCATCCGGCGCCACCAGCAATCCGTAGTTTGCCTGCAAAGGGCCATAAAGCTGGCCGAACGGCGTCATTTCGTCCGTCGGGTCGAAGAACAAAAGCTTTCCGAGTTTTGGATGGACCATCGTGGCTACGAGCGAGCTGTCCGCGACGTCTGCGGGCAGCTTAATTGCGATGATCACGTGATCGAACCCGCCCATGTGCGCCGGGGTCTGCGGCGTTACCGAGCCGCGCTCCGAATTGATCACCACATAGTAGTTCTCGATGCCGATCTCTCGAAGCATTGCAGACATCAGCGTTACCTTGTCTTTGCAATCTCCATAGTGGTGGGTGAATACCTCTGCCGCCGGATGGGGCTGCCACCCTCCTATCCCCAGTTCGATGGCCACGTAACGGATGTCCTTCTGCGCGAATCCCGCCACCGCCTTCATCTTCTCAAGCTGTGTTCCTGCCGACGCCGCAAGCGCCGCCACCTTTTGCTTCACTTCCGGTGAAGCATCCTGCCGCCCGCTGATCAGCCCCTGGTACCAAACTCCCATTTGCTGCCAACTTTGGAATGCCTTGTTCTGTGGGGCTCCGCCCGGCGGATAGAAGGAAACGATCATCTGCCCGGCAACTCCCGGCCAGGGGGGCATCTCATCTTCGTGCCGAATTCCCTTTATGTCACTCACCACCCACTGCGCCTGGCTTCCCGTTTGCGCCGACTTGGCTTCCGGATAGTTCAGCCAAGTCGCTTTGTACTCCCACCCTTGGGGTAGCTGCAGGGTGTAATGGGCCTCGCGGACCGGACTCGTCTCCTGAAAAGACCAAACATCTTGCAAAACGTACGGCTGCTTTTCCTCTTCGTACTCGTACCCGATGATGTTCCCCGGATCAGAGGCGGGGATGCGCAGCACCTTATCCTTTACATCGGAGACCAATTCGCTCCCGTCCACTTTTGGAACCGATATCTCCACTGCATCTTTGTCCTTCACTTCGTAGTCTTTCCCTTGCGCGGGGATGCACCATCCCTTGATGGATGTGATTTTCTCGTGAGCGTTGTAGGAAACCACCACGACGCCGTAGTCGCGCCCGGCCGGCCGCAAAATCTTGTACGCTTCGCGCACCGTCGTCTTGATCTTGTCCGCGGACACGACTGTTACGGTCTTCTCCGAATAAAGCAGCACCGCATCCGTCTTTTCGTCGTGAGCGGGCAACGGGGCATTCACCAGCGCGTGCATCCATCCCGGCGCGTCCCCGGCCGCCCAGGCGCGGCACACCAGGCACACCACCGCAAGAGCCAGCACAGCCAGGCAGCGCACCGCGCCCCGGAAGTTAGTTCCGCGCAGCCGCAGCTGCTCCGCCAGGTTGCAATACCACTTGCTGCTCATCGCCTGCCCTCACAATCTGGAAAAAAGCCCTCAGCGTTGGGTACACCTTCGCTTCCAGCAAAAGGACTTCCACATTTAACGTACGACTCAGGTGCAACGTCCCTTTGTCATTCTCCACCTTCAACGTATAAACAATTGCTTTCGAATCCTGATTCTTCACCGGAGGCACGCTGCTCACTTGCCAGCCCAGCGGCAATTCGACCGTTACATCATCAATCTTCTTAAATGGAAATTCGAAATAGATCGGATGCACACGGTTCGAAAGTTCAAACACCCGTTTTTCCGTCGCTCCGAAAAGCGCCACGGGCAACAGCGCGCGCTTTCCCGCCCCGGACACCCAGCCGGGAACCTTCAAATCGTATTCCGCCACCAATTTTTCCGACGAGCTCCCCCAATCCGGCTTGTTCGTTAATTCCACCTCGATACCCACCGGAATGTATTCTCTTACCTGATCCTCGAGGAACTTCTTGCGGTCCGCTTCGTCCACGTGCCGTTCTTCCTGCCTGCGGCTCAGCGCTTCCAGACCCGTGAATGTGATGGCCAATTTCCCTTCCAGCGACCCCGTATCATCGAGTTTCAGATCGGCCTTTCGCTCAATCCGCGAAACCGAACTTTCCGGTAACTCCGTTTTCACCCAGGTTCCACCATCTTTGTCTAACCGCAGCCCTTGCACAGCCGTCTCGGCCCACGGCAACAGTCCAAAGGGCACAAACTGTGTGCCCGGATCGCAATAAACGTCTTTGCCGTTCAGCTTCACCAAAACCACGTTGGTGTCCAGTTGCGACGCATTCATGATCGCGGGATTGAAGAAATAAACGCTTCGCGCCGACGCCATTACTGGATACGCCTCGAACCCTGCCGCGCGAGCCAGCCCCAGAAAAAGCCAGGTAAGTTGTGTTCCTGTCCCGGACCCGCGCTTCCACACCTCCTCGACGTTATTCGCGTCTTTCTCTTTCTCCCGCTTCTTTTCCTGCTCCGTCTTTTCCACTTCGTACGAGGTGTTCCGCAGCGTCTGCACCTTCGCGTAGATCTTCCGCAGCTTCACTTCCGGCGTATCGCCTTCGGAAGCGATCTGCGCCGCCGCCTGCTCCATGGCTTTACGCTTCCCAACAAAACTTTCTATCGAGCTGTCCAGTCTCTTGCCTTCCTTCTTCCAAAACTTGTCCGGCTCGGTTTCCATATTACTGCTGTCGTTGTACGTAAATTCCACGCGGTATTTCAATTCGTTTTCCGGCGGCATGTAGTCTTCGACCTGGAATGCGGGAATCTTCTGCGCCTCCAGCCGGATCGTCCCATGATCGTCTTTCGGGGGTACCGTCCCCGGCGGCAGTCCCACCGGCCAGCTCCAGCGCAGAGAAAAATCCTTGCTCGGCTTCAGCGAAAACTTCCCGTGCAGCGTGAACAGCTCTTCGCTAAGAATCCAGCTCGAATTAAAGACGTAGCCCTCTTGCGGATCGTACATGTAGTGGTATTCGATGATGCTTCCCACTTGCACGTCCGGCAGCGTGAATGTTTTCGCCAGATATTTCAGCCCTCGGGCCTTCACGATGGTCTTGTCAAACGGCTTTCCCTCGAAGTTCGCAATCGTACCGTCCGGTCGCACCGTCCGGGCCCTTAGGTTGATGATGTTTCCCTGCTCCCTCACGAACGGAATTTCCACGTTCGCATATTTCCTCCCCTCCTCGGTCAAAATTTTGATTCGCGCGTAGTTGTATTCGCTCGCTACCCGCGATTCATCGTTGCGATCCACCTGTCGGTAAAGATAGACCGCTTGCGCTCCAGGAGCTTCCGGCACGCTCGTCATCTTCAGCTCTTCCGGTGAAATCGGCAGCCATTCGTCCGCGCTACTCGAACCCACCCGATACACGGCAGCTCCAAATAAAACTACGGCGATAATCAGGGATAGCCGGCGCAGGGTCACAGCGCACCTCCGGAATTGGTTTTCAGGTAAACGCACGAATCGAGGACGCGCAGGGATAGCTCTGGGACCTGCACCGCCGCGCTGGGAAGGGTCTTGGCGCATAAGCAGTGTTACCGACCTGTGTTACTTGCTGCCGCGGACAATACAGGCCTGCTACCCCCCTGTCAATAGCACCCGCGCCCAGGGTGCCGATCTGACACGGCGGTCGGTTCTCTGCGCCTCACGCGCTTTTCACGCCGATGCAAGCGGCTTTTTGAGCGGCTTGATCTTGCGCGCAAACTGCCATAAAAACCTGTCCCGCCGCAAAATCTCAATCCGGTTCAAAGCGTATAAGTCGATCGGCTCCTTTGGCCCGTATACCGTGCTGAACGCGCAGGTGTATCCGGCCTCAGCGACGATCTTTTCCACCGTCGCGTTGAAAAATCCCGCCGGGTACGCCAGCGTTTTGCACGGTTTCTGCAGCATCTCTTCGATCTGCTTTTTTGCGTCGCTTACTTCGTACTTCACTTCTTCCGGGTTCAGTTCGTGCAGCAGTCTGTGATTTGTCGTGTGCGACCCAAATTCGATTCCGTGCTTGGCCATCTCCAAAATCTCTTCGCGCGACAGGTGTGGCCGCGCCTCTTCCCCTTGCGCCAGCGGCTTTGCCGAGATCTGCCCGATCACCGACGGCACCAGAAAAATCGTGGCCTTGATCCCCAGCTCCCGCAAAACCGGAAACGCATTCGTATAGCTATCCTGGCAACCGTCGTCAAACGTCACCGTGATCCCATTGGGCGGAAATTCGCTGCGCGCCCGGTAGTAATCAATCAGCTCGGCGGCTGTGTAAAACGCCAACCCCTGCGCCTTCAAATACTGCATCTGCCGGGCTAACCGCGCCGGCGGCGTAAATCCTCCCCGCACGCGCGAGCTGCGGCTCGGCTTGTCAATCATGTGGTACTGAATCACCGGCACCATGCGTTGGCGTTTCCCATCTTTATTCCACGTTGGGCTCTTCGATGATGCTCACATCCGAATCGCCGCGCGTCAAAAACCAGTTTCGCGGATTGCAAATCATGTTCTTCGCTTCCACGTCGCTCGCCATCACCCACGCCATGAATTGCGGCGACTTCCTTATTCTCCAAAAGCCGCGCCGCTTCAATCGCTCTTCCACAAATCCATCCAACACGTCTGTCACCAGGCTTCCCGCTCGCAGCTCGATGGCTCTTCGCAGCGCAGCGTCAATCAGCGCGTCCACAATTTCCGCGCCATTCTCGCGTTCATACAAGAGATCGCTGATCGCCGCCTTCGCCGGACCAGCCTTCGGCCCCGCGCCAGAAAATCTCTTTCGAAAGAAGAGCACCATATACCCCGCCAGCCGTTCCTTCTCATAGCATCCGATGATTTCAAACCGCTTCCCCGGCTGCTCCCCAAATTGCCACTTCAATGTCCACGCATCTCTCCGCGCGGCACACGCCCATTGCCCCGAAGCATGCTCCCAAAGCTCATCGAACTCCGCTCCAAACTCGCGAACAGTTCTTGCCGTATACCTCCCGCCGCTCCTCGCTCTCCCCGCCCCAATGCGCATCGGCGCACTCAGCAAATTCAACAATCCTCGCACCGGCGCAATCCCAGCCGCTCCCGCCAGCCCGTGGGCCGCATATAAGAGTTTCTGGTACCGGTGAATCCACCCCATCTCCACCCAACCCATGCTCCGAAACACTCCCGCCGACTGCTCATTAATTCCCAAAGTAATCATCGTCGGATACTTCTCCCCGGCCGCAATCACCAAACGCTTCCCCAAACCCTTCCCGCGAAAATCTTCCCGCACAATAAAATCCAAAATCCATATCGCCGGCCGCGTTTGTCCGCCGGCCTTCACTTGCACCGGAATCGTCGCCAACTGCCCAACAATCTCTTCTCCGCAAACCACCACCCACAGCGGAATATCGTCCACCCTCGTATTTGGGTTTTCCAGGTAGTGCCATTTCCAATAGGCAGCATCGCTCTTCCGCGCCTCCCCCGCATACGCCACGCGCAGAAAGCGCAGCAACGCCTCTGCCCTCTCCACCCGAAACTGTTCCACTCGAACGTCTTCAGCCACGCCACCCCCGCAAAACGCCGCGTCATCCTAAACCCATAGAGCCTACACCCAGCCGCAAACCAACTACTTGCAGAAGTCTAACCTTTGTCTTTGCACTTCTACTAACTACCTACCGTTCACTACTCACTCCCCTCCCGCTTTTCCACACATTTCCACAGCCGTAATAAACCCATCACCCCCGACCAAACTCCCTCAAATCTCTCCACTTCCGCCACGCTGATTCGAATAGGCCCCGCCCGTTCGAATAAGCACTCAGTAAACGAACGTCCCTACTGGCAATCGGTAACTATCTATGCTAAAAGCCTCCATGATTCGCCCTCAAAGCTGTCCCTATCCCCCGGCCCTTCCGGCCTCTCCTCTTTCTTTCTCAGCGCTCTCTGTGAACGTCGCCTGCCCCGACCCGGTGGGGGTGTTGAGAAAAACCCGCTCCCTCATCACCCAAATCGATCTGTCCGCGCCTCTCCTATCTCATCGCCACTCACCACACGCCGCTATCCCCTTTAGAATCACATCTTTTGCAGACCCCCACCACCTAACCCCCATCGAATCACATCTTTGCAAGAAATGGGGGAGGGGGTGGGGTATCCAGCGCTTTCACCACACCCAAGCCCTTCCTCTTTCTTCCACAGCGAGTAAACACCCAGCAGCACACAGCAACACCCGCATCTCCACTCTTTTCACGCGCTTACTTCACAGTTCTCTGGATACCCGGGGGTGGAAGGCTCCTTGGTTAACTGCAAGTCCCACGACCGAAGGTTCCGACCTTGTCGGAAGGGACCTCTCCGTTCTGCGGATCACGGGCCACTCTTCTGCTCAACTTTCAAACCTTCCAACCTTCAAACATTTCAACGCCGCTTTTCCACTATTCACTGCCCACCATTCACTACACACGGGCCTCCCCCATAACTTCTACCCTCCCGCCCGCGATTTACGGCATAATCCCGCCGCACAGGGGCAGCACCCACAACCGATTCCGCAAACGGGGAGGATTCAGTGACTGATCGTCCATGGAGTTCCACGGCTCCTCCAGGAGAATTTCGCACCTACATCTCCGCGGAGGAGACCGTCAAGGAATTTACGATTCGCGCGGTCATCCTCGGCTCGTTGTTTGGATTGCTCTTTGGCGCCGTCAGCGTTTATGTCGGCCTGCGCGCCGGACTGACCGTCTCCGCATCCATCCCCATCGCCGTTCTTTCGATCAGCATCCTGCGCGCCTTTGGCCGCTCGACGATTCTCGAAAACAATATCGTCCAGACCACTGGCTCCGCAGGCGAATCGCTCGCCGCAGGCGTCATGTTTACGATTCCCGCGCTGATCTTTCTTGGCTTCGGGTCGGAGTTCACCTTCTGGCGGATTTTCCCGCTCGCGCTCCTCGGCGGATGGCTTGGCGTGCTGCTTATGGTTCCGCTTCGCCGCCAGCTTATCGTTGGCGAACACGGCAACCTCGCTTTTCCCGAAGGCACCGCTTGCGCTGACGTTCTCGTGGCGGGCGAGCGCGGCGGCTCGTTTGCCGGCCGCGTCTTCTGGGGACTCGGTCTCGGCGGCGTGTACACCTTTTGCATGAACACGTTCCAGGCCTGGACCTCGCAGCCGGAAAGCCGCCCGTCCTGGTTTCCCGGCGCTTCTTTCCGCGCCAACATCACTTCGGAATATCTGGGAGTCGGCTACATCATCGGCCCGCGCGTTGCTGGAATTCTTTTTGCGGGCGGCATCGTTTCCTGGCTCCTGATCATGCCCGCGATAAAGTTTTTCGGCCAGCTCTCCGGCCACGTCGCCATCTATCCCGGCACAATCCCCATTCCAGACATGACTCCCGATCAACTTTGGCGGACCTACATTCGCCCAATGGGCGCCGGCGCGGTCGCCGCCGCGGGTGTCATCACTCTGATTCGCACATTGCCCACGATTATTTCTGCGCTCCGCTCGGGCCTGAAAGATGTCCGCGCGCAGGGCGGCGGGCAATCCTCCGCCGCTAGCCGCATTGATGAAGACATGCCTATGCGGACCGTGATCATCGGTTCGATCGTCATCATCGTAATGCTCTGGGTTTTGCTGACTTTTCACCCCATGAAAGGCGCTGGCACGTTCTGGTATCAGAATCTTTTCGCCGCCATCTTTGTCGTCGTTTTCGGGTTCCTGTTCGTGACGGTCGCAGCGC
>Ga0210409_10001831_pt1 | contig 26698 bp, 26 predicted proteins | sample IncBWH17MmetaG_FD_161649 | JGI IMG/M metagenome (GOLD analysis project Ga0210409, IMG submission 161649) | Forest soil microbial communities from Barre Woods Harvard Forest LTER site, Petersham, Massachusetts, United States - Inc-BW-H-17-M | ecosystem: Environmental > Terrestrial > Soil >...
TCGCCCAACTCATTCGAACGTCCCCACAAGGATGTGGTTTCGCCCGAGCGAAAGATCTGCACCGAGAGCCGCATGTCGACTTGATAGCGTGGAAACCGGCGCGCGCTATGTTTAGCAGGTTTCGGATCGGGGATAAAAGCCTCCGCTTTGTTTTACTGCGAAGTTCTACGGCGACGCCACTAACTCTAATTTCCGTGCAAAGGGTATCCGGGCTCCAGCGGCAACTTCCCGCCAACTTTCAAAACTGTCACTCCTCCGCTGATCGAATAAACATCCACCAGGCCCACGGCTCCGGAAATCGATTCCACTTTCTTCACCACCGCCTCATCGGACTCCACTACGACAATCGCCGGATGGTCGGCCCTGCCATGGTTGGCGCTCGCGATGGTCGCCTTCACTTCGTCCTTCGACATGCCGTAGACCTTCTCCAGCAACAGCTTCATTTCTGGCGCCCCCGGATCACGCGTGATGAAGCTGACCGGCTTGCCATCCGGCCACCGGTTCACTTGTCCTTTGCATACTTTCACGAGTTCGGGCAATGTGATCGCCACCACCTCGTTCGATTTGTTGGAAATCAGGGCCAGGTCTTTTCCCTGTGCCAGCGCCGTCCAGCCCAGCACTGTCCAGCCTAGGACGACCAGTGCCGCCGACAGTAAGCGTCGCGAATGCACGTCCCCTCCATTCCACTGCGCCTGTGAGGTTGACTGTCTCCGATTCTCGTCGAAGTCGTCTGGCCGCTCAATCACAGAACGAATGGGTACCACCGGAGACAACAAGCGCGTGGTGTCGTGCCATCGTTTCCTCGCGCGCTCCAGGCTGCGGTAAAATATCTAGTCCGTGCATCGTCTGGCTCAACCTGATCATCCTTAGTAACCGAAGGAGAATACAAATGGCGCATCAGCTACCCGATCTACCGTATGACTATTCTGCACTGGAACCCGTGATCGATACTCAAACCATGAAACTACACCACGATATGCATCACGGGGCCTACGTCAAGAATCTAAATGCTGCTTTGGAAAAATATCCCAACCTGCAATCCAAGAGTGCCGAGGACTTGATCCGCGATCTGAACGCGGTCCCTGAGGACATCCGCGGCGTCGTCCGCAACAATGGTGGGGGACACGTGAACCATTCGATGTATTGGAAGATCATGAAACCCAAAGGCGGTGGCGATCCCGGCGGCGCAATCGCCGAAGTCATCAAGAAAACATTCGGCAACTTCAAGGATTTCCAAACCAAGTTCAACGATGCCGGCGCAAAACAATTCGGCAGCGGATGGGTCTGGCTGGCCGGAAAGCCCGGCGGCGAAGTGCAGGTCATCAGCACGCCCAACCAGGATAACCCCATCTCCCAGGGCCTGTTCCCCATTTTCGGCAATGACGTTTGGGAGCATGCCTACTACCTCAAATACAACAATCGCCGCCCCGAATACCTGGCGGCTTGGTGGAATGTAGTCAACTGGGATGAAGTCAACAACCGCCTTAAGACATTCCAAAGCCATCACGAACCAGCGCTAGCGGGACGCTAAGAGAAAAGGATAGTGGGCCGGGTCCAGGACCCGGCCCTGTTTGATCGGCGAGAATCCGTGAAGATCCGTGGCTGGTTTTCAAAATCCAATTGACAACTGCGAACTGGGAATCGAGAACTGCTTTTCTGCATTTCCTGTGCGCCGTCTGTGGAAATTAAGATTGATGGTGACCAGAAAAATTTCTTTCCCCAATTTGATTTCTCAAAAAAATCGTGACGCAACATAGCCGAATCAGTCCCCTCCACTGATTTTCTTGATCCCGATCCGTCGCATAAATTCGCCCTGTGCATTTTGGCAGACTGCACCAAACTTTGGTAATTGACCTCGACCCATCTCGCGCGTAGATTCGTCCTCGTCCTCGATCACATTTTCAGCCAACAAAAAAATTAACTACGCCTCCGGCAACGAGGCTGAGCTGGAGAGAGCAGAAATCGAAATCGGCAGTCGCAAAGCGAAAGCGCCTTTTCATTCTCCCTCCCCCCGAAGGGTGATGAACGTGAGAAAAACGTCCGCCGCATGGAAAATCTATCGCACGCGTTTCTTGATCAAAGCCCGCCAACTCACCCAGCCGCTGCTGTTCGTCGATGCACTTGGGCGGGAACATTGTGGCCAGCCTGGCGACTATCTGGTCGAGTCCTCCGATGGCGCCCGACGCATCGCGCCCCGGCTGATTTTTGAAGACGTCTACGTGGCCATGGGCCCAGCGGATGAGCATTGGCCCTCTCGCCTGGAGCCAACCGCAGCACTGCCGGCTCCAAAACGTCGCCTGTCCACCAGACCCGCAGCCACTGCTTAGCAGGAAAGGTGAGGGGTAAGTTAGGAAAGATTGAAAGGTCACGCAATAGAGGACGGGCGTCCGAGCCCCGTCAAAAGAGCGAAGCTCCGCACGCAATCGCGAAGCACAGGTAGCCCCAAACGGCTCGTCCGGGGACCGAGCGAAGCGAGGCCGAAGCGATTCGAGGCGCAAGTTCTCAAAAGTAAGTCAAGAACCAACATTTCCAGTTGCTCGACGCAAAGCAACCAGTCAATCGAACAGACCGGGTAGACGAACAAAGACAGCGCAACCAGGCACCAGCCCCGCAGGGGGCGACCGATGACAGCCCGGGACGGTAGTCCTGGGTAAAGCGGAAAGGAGACTCAGGCGACGCAAAGATACTCATCAGTCAATGCACAACGCGGCCCGAACAATGTAATCCCCGCTGCGAAAAACCGTCCTTGTGGAAAACCGGTCCGCCAAACCCGCATCTGCACAGTCATTGCTTTGAGATACAATATATAGTGATTACCTCTTGACAGCCACAACGGGCGGGAGTACTGTTGCCATCCCATAGGGCTGTAAACGCCTCCGGAAACGGAGACGGAGCGATGCAAAGGTAAGAGCAAGTAAATGTAAGAAAACAGGGGCGGACGTCGTGGCCGAGGTGACCAGCGCCGCCCCGCCAACTCAAACCAGGGGTCAAAGCGGCAGGAATTCCTGAAGCCAGACACCTAAAGTCTGAAAAAGTGCGGTGGCCGTTTCCCGGTCCGGTTTGCCCGGACATCCCCACGGGGAGCGACAACAGTTTGACAACCAGGTTGTGGAAAATGCCTCGCAAAGAGGGCTCGCAGCCCTCTTCTTTCGAGGTGATATTGAGGAGCCCAAATGGAAGGTCTGGCACATCTGGTAGCAGAATCCCTGGTTCGCCACGGCTTTGAGCCCAACTTCGATCATCGTCGCCTGCAGTGGTCGAACTGGTTTCGCTGTCAGGACACCTTCAGCCTCGTGCTGGCTCCTTGCAAGCCAGGGCTTTTCGCCCTAGGTGAGGAAGTGATTGCTCCCGGCGAGCTGGCCGTCGGCGAGGGAAAAAGAATGCTGGCACTGTTCCAGATCTCGGAAGCTGACGACGTCGGTATGGCGTTAGGCCGCCTGTTTTTGTCCGGCAACCCCGCCCGCGAGCGCTTTGCCAGCGGACACTGCTTCGCCCGGTACGTCGTAATAGAAGACGCAAATCAACGCCGGACCGCCCTGAACGCGCTACAGCGCTGGATGGCCTCCTCATCGGAAGCTGCATCGGGAGTCCAGCAAACAATCGCAGACGATAACCACGTAGTCCCGGACGCCCTCGTCCGGGGAGCCGAGCAAAGCTCGGCAGGCCTCGTATCGGGGCACGACTTCAGTCGTGCCATAAACCCGACGACCGTAACTACGGCTTTAGCCGCTGCCCAGGCAGATGCTTCGCCGCAAACAGAATCATCAAATAGACAGGCCCAAATCGGGCCGCCATCACCGATTCCGTCCGGTTTTTAAGCACAGGGACGCGAAGACTGGAGTAGAAGTGTTTTCATGGCAATGCTTCTCGACAATGGAAGACGGCGTCTCGCCCGTCCCGAAGCCGCAAAGCGGCGAAAGAATGCAGCCCACGGCGCAAGCCGTTGGAAGAAGACAGGAGACAGACAAGCCCCAGCGGGGCGAAAGAATAGTTCCGGCCCTTAGGTACGGTCGGCAGAAGTGGACCGCATGAATCAGGCCCGGAGGGGCGGAGCGATAATAGCCCAGCCCTTCAGCGCTGGGTCAGCTTAGAGGCAAGATCAGGCCCCGCACGGGGTGCCACGAATCGTCGTCCATCAAAGAGCAGAGCGGAGCAAAGACTCCGCAGGAGAAAAAAGAAATGTCGGAAGTAACTGTAAGAGGAGCCCACACCACCACCGAGACCGCCTCCACCACGAAGAAAGCTCCGGGCTTAGCCTTCCGCCGCTTCTTCACCAAACCCGGCGTCTCGCCCTACGACGAGGTCGAATGGGAGCGCCGCACCGCTCAGATCACCGACGCTCAAGGCAACACGATCTTCGAGCAGAAAGACGTCGAAGTCCCCAAAGACTGGTCGATGACCGCGACCAACATCGTGGCCTCGAAATACTTGCACGGCACCATCGGCACGCCCGAGCGCGAGTCCGGAGTCCGCGCCCTGGTAACGCGCGTCGCCGAGACTATCCGCGACTGGGGCTTGGCCCAAGGCTATTTCAAAACTCCCGAAGATGGCGCCACATTTCATGACGAACTCAGCCACATCCTGATCCGCCAATACGCCGCCTTCAACTCGCCAGTCTGGTTCAATGTAGGCTGCGATCGCATCGAACCAAACTCCGACGCCCGCAACTGGCACTGGAATCCGGCGGTCGGCCGTGTCGAATTCGGTGTTACAGGCTACAGCACCCCGCAGTGCTCCGCCTGCTTCATCAATTCGGTGCAGGACTCGCTCGACTCCATCCTCACTCTGGCAAAAACCGAAGGCATGCTCTTCAAGTGGGGATCAGGCACCGGCACGAATCTCTCTCCACTGCGTTCCTCGACCGAAGGTCTCAGCGGCGGCGGCATCGCCAGCGGCCCGCTCAGCTTCATGAAAGGTTTCGACGCCTTCGCCGGCGTAATCAAGTCCGGAGGCAAAACCCGCCGCGCCGCCAAGATGGTCATCCTGAACATCGACCACCCCGACATCATCGACTTCATCGAGTGCAAGTCGAAAGAAGAAGCCAAGGCGCACACCCTGGTGGCTGCCGGATACGACGGCTCCTCGCCCGACTCCGAAGCCTATTCGTCCATCTTTTTCCAGAACGCCAACAACTCTGTTCGCGTCACCGACGACTTCATGTACGCCGTCCTGCGCGACACCGACTTCAGCACCAAAGCGGTGAAAGACGGACGCCCCATGCAGACCTTCAAAGCCAAAGATCTGCTCTACAAAATTTCCGACGCCACCTGGCGCTGCGGCGATCCCGGCATGCAATTCGATACCACGGTCAACCGCTGGCACACCTCGAAGAACACGAGCCGGATCAATGCCAGCAACCCATGCAGCGAGTACATGTTCCTCGACGATTCAGCCTGCAATCTCGCCAGTCTGAATCTACTGAAGTTTGCGCCCAACGGCACCTTCGACGTGGAAGCGTATCGTCACGCAGTCGATGTCCTGATCACCGCCCAGGAAATTCTGGTCGACAACGCCGGCTACCCCACAGAAATGATCGGCAAGAATTCCCACGACTACAGACCGCTGGGATTAGGCTACGCCAATCTCGGCGCACTGCTGATGGCCGCCGGCCTCCCCTACGACTCCGACGCCGGACGCGACTACGCCGCCTGCGTTACGGCAATCATGTGCGGCCAAGCCTACCTGCAATCCTCCAAGATCGCAGAGCTCTGTCCAGCGTTAGTCCCAGCAACGGAGCCCACAAAAAAGGGCCTGGCCGAAACCAATCTCGGCTCGAACGTAATGCCCGGAGGAGCCTGCCCCGGCTGGTACATCAACCGCGAACCATTCCTGGACGTAATCCGCATGCACCGCGCCTCCGTCAACAACATAAACAAAAACAATGTCCCACCCTTACTCTACGAAGCCAGCAAACAGACCTGGGACGAAGCCCTCGCCCACGGCGAAAAACACGGCTACAGAAATTCCCAGGTAACAGTCCTGGCCCCCACAGGCACAATCGGCTTCATGATGGACTGCGACACCACCGGCGTCGAGCCCGATCTCGCGCTGGTGAAGTACAAGAAATTAGTCGGCGGAGGCATGATTAAGATTGTGAACAATACTGTGCCTACGGCTTTGTTCAAGCTGGGGTACTCGCATGACGAGGCGGACAAGATTGTTTCCTACATCGATGCGACGGGGACGATCGAGGGCGCGCCTCACATCAAGGACGAAGACCTTGCCGTTTTTGATTGTTCGTTCAAGCCGGCCAAGGGGACTCGGTCGATCGCTTACATGGGCCACCTGCGGATGATGGCGGCTACTCAGCCGTTTATTTCCGGTGCGATTTCTAAGACGGTGAACTTGCCGGAGAATGCTTCCGTCGAAGACATTATGGAAGCGTATCTGCAAGCCTGGAAGTTGGGCCTCAAGGCTGTGGCCGTCTATCGCGATGGATGCAAGAAATCACAGCCGCTCAGTGCGGCTGGAACTTCGACTGCGCTTTCAAAGAAAGGAGACGCGGCGACTGCGGCCGCTCCTGTTGAAGAAGAGAATCTCAACGGCCCTCCGAAGGCGGTGCGTCACAAATTGCAGGCCGAGCGGGCATCGATCACTCACAAGTTTAATGTGGGCGGACACGAGGGCTACATCACCGTCGGACTCTATCCCAACGGGCAGGTTGGCGAACTCTTCATCACCATGGCCAAAGAGGGATCGACGGTCAGCGGCCTCATGGACAGCTTCGCTTGCGGCATCTCCATCGCTCTGCAACACGGCGTGCCGCTGAAACTGCTATGCGAGAAGTTTGCCCATACCCGCTTCGAGCCCAGCGGCTGGAGCGGCAATCCCGACATCGGCTTCGCCAAGTCGATCATGGACTACATCTTCCGCTGGCTCGACCTGCGCTTCTCCACCGGCCAGCAGCAAATGCTGTTCGAGAATCTGCGCCTGCGGCCAAGCACGCCGCCGACCGCAGAAGCAGTAGGAGACATAAACGGCTCGACGGAAGTCAGTGGAGGCCGGACGTCCTCGCCCATCCCCGCCGCCGGAAGCCACCACGCCGCCGACGCCCTCGCCGGAATCATCGACCTCGGCGACGCCCCAACCTGTTCCTTCTGCGGCTCAATAATGACCCGCAACGGAAGCTGCTACAGGTGTGGAAGCTGCGGCAGCACGAGCGGGTGTTCGTAGGGAGATTAACAGATGTTCACGGGCTACTACATTCAGGATGGCTATATTTACGGGCCGAAGCGGTCTGGAAGCTACTACATCTCAGACGGGTACATATACGGGCCGGGGTCGAACGGGCGATATTACATCAGTGACAATTATGTTTATGGGCCCGGCAGCCAAGCGCGTTTTTATATTAGCGAAGGCTACATTTACGGGCCCTCGCAAGAGCTGCCATGGCTACCTGACAAGGATTAGATTCCGGCGGAGATGGCCGTGTGAGTTGTGGCTAGTGTCCGTTGTTTGTGGTGCTGCTATTCGTTGGTGCCAGACGTCTGGCACCGAGACTTGGGTCCCTATAACCAACTTCTAAAGACGTACTGTGAGGGGGTCACGGCGCGCCGTGGCCCTTTCTTATTTGGAGGCACAGTTGAAGGTATGACACCTGAAATGTTGGCTGGCAGTTGGGTAATTGTCGCGAATAAGGTCGTTTCCAAGTTCAACACCGACGACCCGGCATTCGAGCCCTTTGAGGCAATTATTTTGGCCGGTCGTGCTGGAGAATTGTTCTCTGCGACTCGGTCGATGGGGACGATTGATGGCGATCGCTTTGAGGCGCACCGTAAGATCGCTAAGTTGAAGCGGAAGGACGCGAAGGAAGTTCTAGTTGCTGCGGAAAAACTGGGCATAGCCACGGTCGGATGGTCCAGCGCCGACGGCCAGTTGGTCGAATATTTTCAATTCCAAACCGATTCGAAAGAGGCCGTTTTGGAAGCGGCTGGCCGCCTCTTCGCTCTTCTACGCCCATCGAACGTCGCCCGAGCGATGATCGATTTGCTTGGGATGACCCTCTACCTTCCTCAGCAGCTGGACGCGATACGGAATGCTCTCAGCAAACGCGGGTACGAGGAAAAGGAGATCGAATTTGCGATAAATACAAGCCGAGATTTTGGGCTGCTCGACATCACGAAGGAAACTGAAGGTGGGGCTTCCTTGATGTTTAACCCCAAGGCATTTGAGGGTAATGCCGAGGATGTTCACGGGGCGATCAAGTCCCTTCGGCCGAAGCAGAGACAGGAGGCGATGGACCTTCTCAATTTCGTAGTGAGCAATCCGGGCGTGCCCGTACCCAAGGCGACGAAAGCGGACACTCTCGCGCTCCTCGTTCGGCTGGGAATCATCGATTATTCTAAGATCACGACGCGACAGACAGAAAAGGGCGTATATTTCCCGACGACCCCGTACGTGTGGGACGTATTCGACAAGTCCGCGGGTAAGGCACTGAGCAAAGATCTTGTCGACGACTCAAAATTGCTGCTGAACTCGTTCCGATATGGGCAATTTTACTCAAGTCCTGGAAGAGGAAAGATTGAAAAACCATTCCTGATAGTTAATGCTCTAATACGGGATGGGGCCATAGGCGTGCAGAAGCCCGCTACGGCGATTGGCGAAGATTATCCACTCGCACTGTCACGAGGGATCGTAAACATTGTAGAGTCCAAGATATACTCTGGGCGGTACAGCATGGAACTTCTCAAGGTCGACGTTGCCGTGGCGGTGAGGGAAGTTCTTCAGCAGAATGCCATTCTGCCACAGGACGCGGTCCCTTCACAGGAGGACCTTGATAGAGCCGGCCGGTTTCTCTCGCCCAGCGCGGTGCGGGTAGAGACGGAGTTGCCCCAAACGATAAGGCGGTTCCACGAGGAAATGATCTTCAGTCTCCGAACAATGAGGAGCAAGCGATAGGGTGGCATACAAGAAAAAATCAACGGCTCGGGATGATAGGTCAAGTGATTCTGCGCAAGCGCAGGCCAAGGCTCCGGTACTGATTCTTGGCGAGGAGCTTGAATACAGGGTTGCGCGTTTGCTTCTTTTCATGGGTTTCTTTGTCCGGCGGGGCTGCCCGATCTACACAGTCGCCGCGCTCGACAGAGCGACGGACCTGGATGTACTAGCTCTCAGATACACGGAGTCCTTCGGACGAGAATTGATAATCGCAGAGTGCAAGTCAGGACAGCTCGGGCCTCTCGACAGAATTTTTTGGCTCTCGGGCGTGCGGAAGTTTTCACAGGCAGACCGGGCCCTCCTGGTGCGAAAAGGAACAAAGTGGAATATCAAGGATTTTGCCAAGGAATGCGGGGTCGAAGTTCTGGATCTGTATCGTGTGGTCGAGCTTGAGGCAAATTTCAAAATAACGAGCTCGGAGTGGCCCGGGCTGACGGATCGCGCCTTCTTTGAGGCGGTCCTTCCGGACTGGAACAGTGTGCTGAGGTCACATCGCGAGCTTTGGGAACTCTACCTGACTCTTACGAGTGAAGTAAGGTACGAGGATTTCTTTCCGTCGATTAATTTTCTTCTTTATCACCTTCGCCTGCTGACCAGGTCTTGGAAGACGAATGCAAATTCCAGTTTCCACCGGTTCCTACTTAGCGAGTCGATTTCTCAGCTGTCGGTGTTCCTCATGCGGATTGCGCAGCACACGTTTGACCTGGCCGAAGAGGACAGACGAGGATACATCGAGAAGGGGCTCAGGTATGGCAGTGTTGACGCGAAGTTCGCTGAGCGCATGATGAATAGTGCATTCAATCTGACGCGCCAAGCGGTGCTCCACTACACAAACAAGGTACAGGACATCGATAGAAAGGTCTTTGAGGTTCCGGTGCCACCTGGAACGCAAGAAGTTCTGTCGATTGTTAGTCTCATCCTTCGTGAATATCCGAGGTCTCTCAATTTGCCTCAGATGTGCGATCTCATGCTGGCGGAGGTATTCGTGAAGGAGAATCGCAATAAAGGCTGGCTCAGACGGGTTTATCCGAACCACGATCTAAGCGCACGGGTGGAGATTGTAAGGGAATACCTCAAACTGTTGACGCAGTCGGGCGCGTGTCCGCCGGACGTGCTTAATGTGCTGGCGCTGCACAGCCTCGACAATGGCCCTAAGCCGCCGGATCAGACCCCGCCTAGCGCCGAAGTTGCAGTGAGACAGGGGGTCTCGCAACAAACGCTTCACCTTGGCGGAGGTGAGTCTCCCGAGGAAGTTCGTCAGAGTTCTCCCTCCAACCCCGGCGACCGGGGTCTTGATTCGGGCACGGAGGTCCCAGCCTCCTCGCCGCCGAAATGAATCGTTTTCTGCTGCTTACGGCGCAACTGAAGCCGTGCCCCCCCGCGGTGATCATCCTCAAGCTCTTGAGTTGGATTTAGTAGGTCGTTTCAGCGAGGGACGCCCGTGTCGGAAGAATTGGACGAATTGATCGAAATGGCGAGAACGATACGGATGACGCCGGAGCAGGCGGAACGGCAGCGGCGCAGCTTTGCCTACGGCAACGTCAAGATCGAGAGTGATTCCATCACTTGGGAGATGATTCAAAGGGCGGCGGAGGGACTGGAAGAGGGGTGAGCGGGCGACCTTCTTTCGTCCCGGTCTGACAGCGTTGCGATACCTGAATCTTTTTTCTGGTTTTTGCGGCACGACTGAAGTCGTGCCCCTTCACGAATCCTCGCAGGCGTGTCGCCCGCCGCCACACTGGCAATATTGAGCCACTCCGCTTTTCGTCCCGAAACAGGAATGCCTGCTCAACTTTCTCACTTCTGCGCTTTACTTTGCCGATCCCGACAAGCTAATCTTATTGATTATCATTTAGCTCGTTGACAACAGAATAGCCCCTAAGTCCTTTGTCCGGAATATTTTGCGTGTAAGTCCTTATTCCTCAAAGATTTTGAGGGTAGTGTGGCTCTAACCCCATGATTCCAAAAGATCAGGGGGAGGGGGGTACCCCCCAGGATACCAATGAGTAAACAGGCCTCTGGCGGGGGATGGCTCTGCTGCGGGGCGAGGCGTCGAAATACCAGAGGGGATCGGGTTCCGGGCTAACCGGCTGGTTATAACTTGGGTGATCGTTTTCCACAGGTTGTTCGGAAAATGGAACAAGAATGATTTTGTTGTGGCGGGGGCTTGACGCGGGTGTAAGAAGAGGACTCCGCATAGACGGGGCCCTGCATTACGGCTCTCCCCCATCCAGTGCCAAGGGCCCCGAACTCTGCCGCTGGTCTGGTTTGCTCCTCGTGATTTGCCCATCGGTTTGCCAATTTTTGCTGTCAGGTTTGGAGTTATAATTCGGCTTATTGGAGGAACCTGTATGCGAATTTCCTACCTCCTGATGGTTCTGCTGGTTGGATTGGTTTCGGTTTGTGCTGCTGGCGATGGGGCGCGGCAGAGTTCGTCCTCGCAAGCGGCGGTAAACTCCTTTGACTCAGAATTGATCAGTCCTTCGGCGATCACGCCTCAGGATTCGGTCCGGGTCCCAGCGGATCGGCATTCTTCGCGCTCCGACTCGGCGCGGGATGGAGATGTGACTTGCTTCACGATTCACGCCTTCCTGGTGAAACGCGAGAGCCCGCATTCCGATGTCTTCGAGCCAGCGGGGGAGGCGACCTGCCTGTCCGGGCCTCGATATAGCGTGCGGAAGGTGGAAGAGTCGGGCAAGGCTCCGTCGCGTTGAGTTCTGATGACACGAGGCGAGTCTCGGCGGTTGTGGGAACCGCCTTTTTTCTTCTGATTGCGCCCGGGACTGTGGCTGGGCTTGTGCCTTGGTGGATTTCTGGCTGGCGCATGCGCGCTCCGCTGCTGCATTTTTCTCCTTTTCGATGGCTGGGAGTTTTGCTGATTTTGGCGGGCCTTCCCCTGCTGTTGGATTCTTTTGCCCGCTTTGCACTCAAGGGATTGGGAACGCCGGCGCCGGTTTTCCCCACGCGGCATCTGGTGGTTAGCGGGTTGTATCGCTATGTGCGGAATCCGATGTACCTGGCGGTCGCGGCGGTGATCGTGGGGCAGGGATTGCTTTTTGCGGATGTGCGGGTCCTCGAGTATGGAGTTTTTGTGTGCCTTGGTTTCCACATGTTCGTCTTACGCTACGAGGAGCCGGCGTTGCGTCGCACGTTTGGAGCCGAGTATGAAACTTTTTGCGCCAACGTTGGCCGCTGGATTCCCCGCTTGAGAGCATGGCACGTCGGCTAGCGTTTTCCTGTCCAATAAACTATTCTGCGTAACCTTTCCGGCTGGCGACAGTTTCTATAGTTAGAGGCGCGATGGTCGTTCGAGCACCGGCATCGAGGCGGTCCCCGGAGCAGGCGGAGGAGCGTCTGCTGGTCGAGGCCGCGCAGAAGGATCCTGCCCGGTTCGCCGAACTCTACGAAATCAACTTTGAGCGGGTGTATGCATTCGTCGCGCGGCGAGTGGGCGATCGCGATGCGGCTGAGGATTTGACCTCGGAGGTATTTCACAAGGCGTTGAAGAATCTTCGGCGTTTCGAGTGGCGAGGTGCGCCTTTTGCGGCTTGGTTGCTGAGGATTGCGGGCAACGCGATCGCGGATCGGGCGCAGCGCGTGGGGAGAGAGTTGGCGGCGGACGACCCTCCGGAAGTCGGTGCAGAGGCGACGGCGGAAGTCGATCTCGATGAAGTGGAACATCGGGCGCGGTTGTTTCGTTTGGTGGACGAGCTTCCGGCGGATCAGCGGCGCGTGGTGGTGATGCGGTTTGCGGAGGAGAGGAGTATTCGCGAAATCGCGGAGGCGTTAGGACGGAGTGAGGGTGCGGTGAAGCAGTTGCAATTCCGGGGCTTGGAGAATCTGCGGGTAAGGATCAAAAGCGGGAAACCACTAAGGACACGAAGTTACACGAAGGAAAGCGGAAAGCTAGGTGGCAAGAATGCCTAGGCGCAGTTTGATTCAACAACTCGATGATGCGGTGCGGGGGTTGATCCGAAATCCTGGTGCGCCGCTGCCGCGTGGGGAAGCGGGCGTGAATCCGCTTGTCCGCATAGCTGCTGAGTTGCGCGATCTGCCGCGGGAAGATTTCAAAATTCGTTTGAAGAATGACTTGGAAAGGAGTATTTCGATGGCGACCACGACAGCACCTATCACAGCAACTCGCACCTTCGCCGCGCCCAGGCTCACCTACAAGAGTGCGGCGAAAGCGATCGAATTTTATAAGCAGGCTTTCGGAGCGAAGGAAACCATGCGCTTCGAGATCGAAATGGGAATTCCTCATGCCGAGATTATGATTGGGAATTCCGTAATCATGTTGACCGAGGAGTGGCCGGAAGGTGGACGGTACAGCGCGGAGACGATGGGCAGTTCGCCGGTTGGCATGGTGATCCGCGTTCCCGACGTGGATGCCTTTGCGGAGCACGCCGTGGCGGCTGGGGCCAAGCTGACAGCACCGATCTCAGATCAATTCTATGGATATCGCGAGGCCAACTTGCTCGATCCTTTTGGATATTCCTGGAACGTCTCCACGGTAAAGGAAGAGATGTCGGTCGAGGAGATGCACCGGCGGTTCCGGCAGGTCATGTCGGAGGGACACGCAAAAAAGCCCGCCGTCGACCCGATTCCTAAAGGCTTTCGCACGGTGACACCGTATCTGATTGCGCAGGATGGACCGGCCCTGGTGGAGTTTGCCAAGCAGGCCTTCGGCGCGGAAGAGACATTCCGCATCATAGGATCAGCAGGCGGACTGCACGCCGAAATGCGAATTGGGGACTCGATGCTCATGATCGGCGGTGGTATTCCGGGGCGGGAGTTCCGCTCAACGGCGAACACTCATTCGCTCCACCTTTACGTTCCCGATTGCGATGCGGTTTACCAGCGGGCGCTGCAGGCGGGCGCAACGTCTCTCGACGCGCCCAGGGATCAGGAATACGGGGAGCGCTCGGGCGGCGTGAAGGATCCGGCGGGGAACCTCTGGTATATCGCCACGCACAAAGGCGAGAGCTACACACCCAAGGGACTGAACAGCGTCAATGTTTATATGCTTCCTCGGCGAGCCGAGCCCGTAATCAACTTTTTGAAGCGGGCTTTCGGGGCGCGGGAGATTGCGAAATTCGCTTCGCCAGATGGTGTGGTTCATCATGCACAGATACGCATCGGTGACTCGGTGGTGGAGATGGGCGAGCCCCCAGAGAAGTATCCGCCCATGCCGACAATGTTCTATCTGTACGTGCCCGATTGCGATGCGGTCTACCAGCGCGCGTTGCAGGCGGGTGCGACTTCGATTTCCGAACTGGTCGACCAGCCTTACGGCGACCGCAATGGCGCAGTGAAGGATGCTTTCGGCAATCAGTGGTATATCGCGACGCACGTCAAGGACGTGGCTTCGTAGAAGATCGATGGGGCTCAACCTTTGACGATGTCCACGCGACGCTACGATTTTGCTGATAAGCGGGTCTGCCAACTACTCATGACGGCATCCGACCAGCTTGGCACCTTGGTAACTGTGCCTCAGCCCTGGTAAGCGGCGAGAATAGATCCGCGTATGGATCTGGAATCCAAGGCTGGAACTCGCGCATGCGCGGTCGCAGTTTGGCAGAAGGCACGCGGACAATTTGCGCGCCTTCCAGCGACTGCTCGGGTCATGCTGGGCCTGTTTTTGCTCGCCGCTCTGCTCATGGCCGTGCATACAGCTTACTGGGGGAAAGATGCCGGCCTGCGGCTCAAGGTCCAGCACAGTTTGCGAGCGGGCAGATTTCCGTGTGGGTAGATGGTGAGTTGGCGTACTCTGGAAATCTGGTCGGGAGCAGCAAAAGAAAGTTCGGCGTGATTCCTGTTGTGCAGGGCAGCCTGTCAGAGACGCTACCGGTAGCGACCGGCACACATCAAGTAAAGGTCCAAGTCGTTTCCGACAGTGGCGCGCGAGAAAGCACCATCAGCGGTGACTTCGCTCACAATGGGCAACGAGGCTTATCGGTGACTGCCAGCCGCGATGATCTGTCTTTGAACTGGCAGCCTTTGAATTCGCAGTCTTTGAGTTCGCAACCCCAGGCCATAGGGGCTGAGTCATCTGCCACTGGCCAGGGGTGGTTCAGTCGCTACGCCGGTACACTCGTGATGACCGTTGCTGGCTCGATCATTTCCGCGTTAGCCGGTTTCGCTCTGAGGGAGTTGCCGAAGCACTTGGTCTCCCGCCCAGGAGCAGTGCCCGAACGCTTGAACAATCACGCCAGCCAGAGTTAAGGCTTCCGGTGTGGGTACTCCCGAGGCGCCCTTTCAAAACCACTTAAACCAGTTGTAATTCCGCCCATTAGAAGGGGAAGCGTACAGAAAAAATCGGAATGTGGTTGGTGGGATGGAAAGACGTCGTGGCGATTTCGAATCCGCCTCCGACTGTGAATGAGAGACGATCGTGCAGGCGAAATCGGCCGAGCACGAGGCCGGGCGTGAGATATACCGATGTTTTGCCAGGATGGCTGGTCGGGACAATATTGCCGTTCCCCCCGTAAAAGTGGTTGAAGTTCACTTCCAGCTCCGGCCAGAATTTCTTGTAGACATGGTACTGAAACGTGTTATTCCACGGCAGCGTGTGTCCAATGACCGAGACGTTTCCGGTGGGTAGGCTGTAGCCTAATGTTCCCTGAACGTCGAAATTGCCGAAGCCCTTTCCGTAGGCGATCGTCGGTGTGATTACCGGACTCAGCGCGCCTTGCTGGTACTCGCCGGTGGGAAGAGTCATCTGGTAGAAGGCGGTCAAGATGTAGTTTCCGTGCTCTTCGTTTCCTGCGGCGATTCGATATTTCACCAGGAACTGCCAGTCGCCGAATCCATTATTCGCAGAATCGGGGTTGTTCACGATGTAGGGAGGAACGGCGAGAATGACCTCCCAATTCTTTGCCGGGATAATTTCCAAACCCTTACTGACGCCATAGTTGTCCGTAGTGACGCCGCTATTGTGGGTCTGCCATTGAAGGTCGTAGCGGAACTCTTGTTCGAGCCGTGGGGTGGTCGTGTTGAGTGGGGTGATCCAGTGAGGTTGTGCGGCTTGCGTTGCAGAGACCATGTTGAACCAGTCGGAGAAAAATCCGTCCTGGGCAAAGGTCAAGGTTGGTGAGAGGAAGACAAACGCCGCCAGAAGAACCAAATTGATTGCACGCATCTCGCCTCCGATAAATCCGTTGTGTTAAAGAAGCGAAAGTGTATATCAAATGTGTTTATGCTGTCTAATGATGAGCAGTTTAATGCTGTTAAAACGAGAGGGTGGCCGTATACTAATGAAGCAGCTGGCAGCGGAGCAACTTCGAAGCGCTACACGCGAGATCCTTCGCCCCGCTGGAAAAGCGCGGGGCTTCAGGATGACGGTAACCTGTGTGGCCGGTTGGAAGATGCGGGGCTTCCTGGGATAACGGCAGCCTATTCGGCGAGTTGACCTCACCGCGCGTTGACGGTAGGATTCGTTCCCATGCAGAGGAACGACAAATCTGAACGGAAGATTGAAGAGCTGCTGAAACTGCGGGACGCGGCTTTACAGCTGGGGATCAGCTTTCCCACGATCAAGCAATGGATCTACAAGAAGAAGATTCGCAGCATCCGGACGGCTGGGGGACATCACCGCATTCCGGAAAGCGAAGTGGACCGGCTGCTTTTCCGAACCAGAGGGAAAACGGAGAAGGAACGCAAGCTGGTGATCCGCCGCGTGAGTGGACGAAACCAGTTGGTGGGACGAATCGATGCGGTTCGCATTAGCGGCCTGATGGCGGAGATTGCGATTTCGATTGGGGGCCAGCAAATCACTTCGATTATTACGTCGCGGTCCGCGCGCGAGATGCAGCTCAAGCCGGGGCAGACTGCGGCTGCTCTGATCAAGGCAACGGAAGTGATGATTTTGCGTGTGTGACATGAGAAATCGCCATGTTTGTTTTGTCCTGGCTTTTGTTCGAAAACTGATCCTGATTGGCGTTCTGGCTGTAGGCTTTGTTTCTCATCTATGTTTTGCGCAGGAAATCACCGTCGCTGCGGCTGCGGATCTTCAGTTCGCCATGCAGGATGTGGCCGGCCGATACCAGAAGGAGACGGGCAAGACGGTGAAGCTCATTTACGGTTCGTCGGGAAACTTTTTCCAGCAGATTCAGAATGGCGCTCCCTTTGACATGTTCTTTTCGGCGAATCTCGACTACGCGAAAAAACTGGAAGCAGCGGGGTTGACCGAGCCTGGGAGCTACTACGAATATGCGAGGGGTAAGATCGTGCTCTGGGTTCGAAGCGAGTCGAAACTCGATCTCAGTTCCGGGATGAAGGTGCTGCTCGATCCTTCGGTGAAGAAGATCGCTGTCGCCAACCCTCAACATGCTCCGTACGGGCAGGCGGCTGTTGCCGCGATGCAGAAGGAAAACATCTACGAAAGAGTCAAAGACAAGTTTGTGCTGGGTGAAAACATTTCACAGACAGCGTCGTTCGTGGTCTCCGGCTCGGCGGATGCGGGCATCGTGGCCCTGTCACTGGCTTTGTCTCCGAACATGAAAGACAAAGGCCGGTATGCTGAGATTCCTGCCGAAGAATACCCGCCGATTGAACAGGCATGCGTCATTCTCGGCTCTTCCAAGAATAAGGAGACTGCGCGACAGCTCTTATCGTTTGTGAAGACGGCTGCGATCGGCGATGTGTTGAAGAGCTACGGGTTCGACGCGCAAGTTGGCCCGGCGAAGTGATCTGCAGCTATGCGGGCTGCATCTGAGTTCAGGCGCGCTGGCGTTTTCGAGGGAGTAGTTGCGAATAGCGGAAGCAGGTGGTCAGGTGGTCGTTCACCAGGCCCATGGCCTGCATGAAGGCGTAGCAAATCGTGGTGCCGACGAAGGAGAATCCGCGCTTCTTCAGGTCTTTGCTCATCGCGTCCGATTCTGGGGTGCGGGCGGGAACTTGCTTCGACGAGCGCCGCGAATTCACGATCGGCGATTTTCCCACAAACTGCCAGATGTAGGCGTCGAATGATCCGAAATCGTCCTGCACTTTGAGGAAGGCTTTTGCGTTTTGTACGGCGAAGGCAATCTTGAGACGATTGCGAATTATGCCTGCGTTGTTCATCAGGCTTTGGATCTTGCGGCGGTCGTAGCGCGCAATCTTCTTGGGATCGAAGTTGTCGAATGCCGCACGGTAGTTCTCGCGTTTCTTCAGGATGGTGTCCCAGCTCAGGCCGGCTTGAGCGCCTTCGAGAATCAGAAACTCGAAAAGAATGGCGTCGTCATGGGTGGGAGTGCCCCACTCTTCATCGTGGTAGCGGATGGAGAGATCGTCGCTTGGCCATGGGCAACGGGTCAGGGTTGTGGAGGTTGCACTCATTGTCATTCGCCGAGCTGCGCTCGACCGAGGACGGGTCAAAGACCCGTCCTCATCTCATTTCTGCCAAAAGTCTACTGCAACGATTTTGGATCAGAGAGGTTTTTGGGGGACTTCTTGTCCAGGAGCGCGACCAGTTCCGCGGCACACGCGGGAGTCTTTACTTTTCCGTCGCGGATGATGTCTCTTGCGCTCACCTGCTTTCCATATAGCTTCTCGTTTGCGCTGCCGTCGGAGCGCAGAGTGGAACCTTCGAGCGAGATTCCGGCGAATAGTCCTTTGTTACGCGAATAGGAGAGGATTTCGGCGGTCATCACGATATCGGTCGCTCCCTCGGCGGTGCGGCCCTTGGGGCCGGCTGCAGCAGAAGCGTCGGCGCCAAGCTTCACTTTACTTTTCAGCAGCGATCGCGCTCCGGCTGGGTTCATTACCAGAAGAACGAAGTCCGTAGCCTGACCTCCGAGCTGAAATCCAATGCTGGCGCCTTCCAGGGCATAAAGTGCTGGGGGTCCCCAGGGCCCGGTGTAGGAGATTCCGCCGCGGCAAATCATGACGCCGCGGCCGTAGCTGCCACCGACGCCGAACGCAGCCTTTTTCACCGAGGGCAAAACGATGATGCATTCGGCTTTGTCGAGCAGGTCTTGAGGGATGTTGTCCGGGATGTTGAGGATTTCTTTTAGAACGTGACCGGAGTTCTCAACCCGGTCGACTTCCGTGCTATCGTCAACCGCGAGAGCGGGCAATATGAGAGCGCACAGCAAGAACAGAACTAGCAGTGATTTCATCGAGTCTCCTAATTTTCGGGTCGTGGTGCTATTTTAACCTTGCGGTTGGCTGTTGAGATGCCGAACCGGAACTTCCGAGTTGCGAGGCGGGGTCACCTAAGTTAAAGAGACCCATGACCCAACGAGTGCTCCTTTTGTAACTTGGCATATGCTTGAGGGGCTCCTAGAGTTCTAATGAGTAAAAGCGGCATCTGGCGGGTTCTTCGGCCCCCTACGTGCATCTAATGAGCTGAGACGAACGGGTTAGGCCGGGGACTAAACGCCGTAAGTCGGGATTGGATGTGGAATGAAGTACACGGGGAAGTATTTTTTGCTCGCTGGGATTCTTATGGCCGCGGCATGGCTGCCGCTGCGGGCGCAGGTGACTTATCTCGCCCCGAGCAACGCCTTGGTGTCAGCGCCTTCCTCGATCCCGGATGCAGGCACGCCTGACGACTCCATTATCACGATCAAGAAGCGGGTGGATGAAGTCAATGTGCTGTTCATTGCGACCGACCGGCATGGCAAGTTCGTGCGCAACCTCAACGAGAAGGACTTTGCGATCCTCGACGACCACAAGCCGCCGCAATCCATCGTAAATTTTCGCCGCGAGACTGATCTGCCCATTGAGCTTGGACTCTTGATCGATACCAGCGGTTCCGTGCGCGGGCGCTTTGACTTCGAACAGGATGCCGCCGTCAGTTTCCTGCAGAACACCGTGCGCCCAAATTTTGACAAGGCCTTCGTCGTAGGCTTTAACGGGCATAGTCAGATGATGCAGGACTTCACTGATAATGCGGCATTGCTTTCCGCTGCAGTGCACCGGATGCAGGACGGGGGAGGAACGGCTCTGTACGATGCCATCTATCGAGCCTGCCATGACAATCTGATCAAGGATCACGAAGACCATCCTTCGCGACGGGCCATCGTCGTGGTGAGCGATGGTGAGGACAATCAGAGTGACTTCAGCGAGGCGCAGGCGATTGAAATGGCGCAGCGGGCCGAAGTCATCATTTATGCGATTTCAACCGATGACAGCGGCCTGATCCTGCGGGGCGATAAAGTGCTGCAACGCATCGCTGATGCCACCGGTGGAAGGGCATTCTTCCCGTACAAAATGAAGGACATCAAGAACTCGTTTGCGGCCATCGAAGACGAGCTGCGGAGCCAATACATCATTTCCTATCACCCGGCTGATTTTGAGGCGAACGGGCACTTCCGACCCATTGAGATCACCGCCCTCAAGAAGGATCTTCAGGTACGCTCCCGCCGGGGCTACTACGCCCCGCGGCAGTAGGTTCAGGCCTCGTCCGGTGGTAGAGGCGTAGCCATCTTACGTCTCCACGATTACGGCGCGGAACTGGCGGGCGGTGCTACAATTTGGATGGCTGGATTTATTTCTACGAATTTCCGCAAGACCAGCCGGTACGGGCGTTCCCATTGCAGGTGGAGCATTGAGGCCAAAGTCTATCTTCGTCGTGAGTCTCGCCTGTTTGGCTCTGGGACTGCCTTGTCTTGGCCAGAAACGACACTCCGCCGCTGGCCAGCCCGTCGCGCAGGACGCTCAGCCTACGCCGGCAGGTCCGCCTCCAACGCTGGCACAATTGCCGGCAACTCCTCCGCAGGTTACGTTCCAGGGCGGCCAGCTGACAATTTCCGCCCAGAATTCCACCTTGGGCGACATCTTGAAAGCGGTTCGGGCTCAAACAGGTGCGACCATCGAGCTGCCGGGTAATGCGTCTGAGCGTGTCGTGGGACAGTTCGGTCCGGCTCCGGCTCGTGATGTTCTCGCCTCGCTGCTCAACGGATCGCACTTTAATTACATGCTGTTGGGGTCGGCGACTGATCCCAATGCTCTGGACCGGGTGATTCTGATGGCCAAGTCGGGTGGCGGAGGAGTCGATAGCGCTCCGCAGCAGCCGACTCAGCAGGCGGCCGCCTACAACCAAGCCGTCTATAACCGGCCAATGGCAACGCCAATGGCAGCTCCGGGTGGAAACGTCGTTACTGTCGAAGGTCAGGACGCCGAGAATCAGGACGACGCGACGGATGACTCTGCCGATGCTAGCACTGATGACACGGCCGATGATCAAACCGACCAGACTGACCAAACGGATGACCAGGCGGCAGCCGACGACCAGCAACAGCAACAAGATGGACAGCAGCAGGTCAAGACGCCGGAGCAACTCCTGCAGGAACTGCAGCAACGGCAGCAGCAGATGCAGCAGGGAATTCAGCCGGGAGTCCAGCCCGGCGTACAGCCTGGAGTACCGCCCGGAATGCGACCGTTCCCCAATCCTGGGGTGCCGAACCAGCCGGGTGGCGACGCAACCCCGCCTCACTAATCAGCTTCAGAATAGAGTGCTAAGTCGAAGATGCTAGCGTCCGCCAGCGTGCGCCGCACGGGCTTGGCCGGACGCAAGTACAGGCTTTTCAGCAGTGCCTTTCCGGGACTGGCTGGCGAAGGTGTGAAGAATTCCGATGACGGAGCCGTAAGCGGATAAAATTCCAATTGCCAGTACGCTAACCACAGTGAAACAAAGGATGCAAACGCTCAATAGCCCGCCCAAGCTCCCCACCTTCCAACGAATTGCCCGGTCGAATTGCCCGGTTCTGGTGATGTCGCCGCTCCCTGAGAATCTACCTGCGTTGACGCTTGCCACTGTTAGCAAATAAGATACGTGAGTAGAGCTGCGCACCTCCACTTTCCAACATCTCTGTGGACCCGTCCACATTACGGAAGGTCACTGAAGGGCCTCTCTTTCGCTTTTTATGGCTATTACCAAGATTTCGGTGCGCGGGGCGCGGCAACACAACCTCAAGAACATCGATGTCGAGATTCCCCGTAATAGCCTGACGGTAATCACGGGCCTGAGCGGATCGGGCAAGTCTTCGCTTGCGTTTGACACGATTTATGCTGAGGGCCAACGGCGTTATGTGGAAACGCTCTCGGCATACGCCCGCCAGTTTTTGGATCAGATGGAACGGCCGGATGTGGATGCCATCGATGGCCTCAGTCCCGCCATCTCGATTGAGCAGAAGACCACCAGCCGGAGCCCGCGTTCGACGCTGGGTACGATTACAGAGATTTACGATTATCTTCGTCTTTTATTCTCTTCCATCGGGGTGCCGCATTGCCCGAAGTGCGGGCGAGCCATCAGCCGACAGACGGCTGACCAGATCGTGCAACGTGTCATGGCCCTCACCCCTGAGGACCGAGTCATGGTGTTGGCGCCCATCGTGCGCGGACGCAAGGGCGAATTCAAGAAAGAGATGGAGAAGTTGGTTCAGCACGGTTTCACCCGTGCCAGAGTGGATGGTGAGCTGGTTAACCTCGACGACGACATTCCGCTGGACAAACGCAAAAACCACACCATTGAAGTGGTCATTGATCGTCTGCTGGTGAAACCGGGAATTGAGCACCGTCTGGAACTTTCCGTGGGACTGGCGATGAAGCTGGCGGGAGGCTTGGTTCAGGTTGCAGTCGTCGGCGGCGAAGAACAGCTTTATTCCGAGCGTTTGGCTTGTCCGGATTGCGGCATCAGCGTGCCACAACTGGAGCCACGGTCATTCTCCTTCAACAGTTCCTATGGAGCCTGCCCCGAATGCCACGGATTGGGTAGCCGGTATGATTTTGATCCGGCAAAGGTGATTGTCGACTGGTCGAAACCGTTGCTCGATGGTGGATTGGGGCCGGGCTCAGCCTCGCAAAATCTGATCCACATGCTCCAAATCGCAGCCACGGCGTATGGTTTGGACCTGAGCACACCTTTCGAAAAGTTTCCCGAGAAAGTGCAAAACCTGCTGTTGTTTGGGGAAGCGGGCAAGGGAGGCAAGACTGGCTTCGGCGGAATTTTAGCTTATCTCAAGCGGGTGTTGGAGGAGTCTACATCCGAAGGCTACCGCGATTTCTTGCTCGATTATATGTCGGCTACGGAATGCCCCGCCTGCCACGGGCAGCGGTTGCGCCCGGAAAGTCTGGCGGTGAAAGTGAACGGTCTGTCGATCGCGGACTTTACTGAGCTGCCGGTTTCGCGTTCGCTGGAGTTGGCAAGGAAGATCAAACTCACTGGCCGCGAGGCTGCGATTGCGGCACGGGTGGTGCATGAGATTGTCGAGCGGCTGCAGTTTCTGAATGCCGTTGGCCTGGGCTATATCGCGCTTGATCGCTCCGCCGCAACCCTTTCCGGAGGCGAGGGGCAGCGCATACGCTTGGCCACACAGATCGGGTCAAAGCTGAGAGGCGTGTTGTATGTCCTTGATGAACCTTCGATCGGCCTGCATCACCGCGACAACGCCCGCTTGCTGAAAGCGCTCGATGAGTTGCGCGATCTGGGCAATACCGTGCTGGTGGTTGAGCATGATGAAGAGACCATCCGCCGCGCCGATTATGTGATCGACCTCGGCCCCGGAGCAGGCCGCCACGGAGGCGAACTTGTAGCCCACGGAACGCCGGAAGAAATTATGGAAGTGCCGGGGTCGCTCACCGGAGCTTACATCTCGGGCAAAGTCCAGATCGAAATGCGGGCGGAGCGGCGGCCAACAAATGGCACGGGCATCACCATTCTGGGCGCGCGCGAAAACAATCTGAAGAATCTTGATGTCACCTTTCCGCTGGGTGTGATGACGGTGGTGACCGGCGTCTCCGGGTCGGGCAAATCCACCCTGGTGAATGACATTCTTTATCGCGCGCTGGCGAAGACTCTGTACCGCTCGCGCGAAGAAGCTGGCGCCCACAAAGGGATTTCAGGTGCGGAGAACATCGACAAAGTTATTCGCATTGATCAGTCCCCGATCGGCCGAACGCCGCGCTCGAATCCGGCGACCTATACAGGAGTCTTCGCGCAGATACGCGATCTATATGCCATGCTGCCGGAGTCGAGGGAACGGGGTTACAAACCGGGAAGGTTTTCCTTCAACGTGACCGGCGGACGTTGCGAAGCTTGCCAGGGCGAAGGCCAGCGTCGCATCGAAATGAGCTTTCTACCCGATGTCTATGTGCTTTGCGAAGTCTGCGGCGGCCGCCGCTACAACCACGAAACTCTGGCTGTAAAGTACAAGGGATACTCCATCGCGGACCTGCTCGAAATGCCGGCTTCGGACGCGTTGCCGATTCTCGAGAACATTCCGCAGGTGAGACAGAAACTACAGACGCTGGTCGATGTTGGTCTGGGATACATCCATCTGGGACAATCGGCGGTAACGCTCTCGGGCGGTGAGGCGCAACGCATCAAACTGGCGCGCGAGTTGAGCAAACGGCAAACCGGGAAGACTCTATATCTGCTGGATGAGCCCACGACCGGGTTGCACTTTGACGACGTCAAGAAGTTGCTCGACGTTCTCCATCGCCTGACCGACCTGGGGAACATGGTCGTGATTATCGAACATAATCTGGATGTGATCCGCAATGCCGACTGGATCATCGACCTCGGCCCGGAGGGCGGAGAAGAGGGTGGACGCATCGTTGCGCAAGGCACGCCGGAGCAGGTCGCAAGGAATAAGAAGTCCTATACCGGGCAGGCGCTGACGCAGCACTTCAATGGGACCTCCAAGAAAGCGTCGACGGTCGAATTGCTGGCTTGATCTATGCGAGTAGCCGTTCTCCGCGCTCTGCGATTCAAGGCTCAACCCCTCGAAAGCCCTTGGCCGATGCCGAGACTAACAACTATCCGGCAACAGTCTGCACTGGTTTTCTTTTTCGTGTAGATTCAAAATGTCGAGTTGATCTCCCTGTGTCCTCACCCGAAAATCCGTGGACTGAACCTAGCTTGGCTCCCATCCCGGGACCGCGGGCGCCTGTCACCGAAGTCCCTGCCGAAGATCCGGCGTGGAGCGGGTGGGACGTGTTGCAGATTGCGTTTCTTACCTTCGGTTCGGTTGTCATTTTCCTGCCATTGGTAGCCCTGGCTGCACAGCGACTGTTCTACCGCAAGGTTGCCTTTGTCGAAGTCGTTACCTTTCCGCTCGTGACAGTGGTCGGGCAAGTATTCGCCTACCTTGTGATTCTCGCTTTCATGTTTTCGATTGTGAAGCGCGCGCCCGGCCAGGATTTCTGGCAGGCCATTCGATGGAACTGGCCGAGAAACGGGTCAAGCTATTTGCTCATCGGGATTGCGCTGGCTTTTGCGCTGCAAGGGATCGCGCATTATCTTCCTATCCCGAAAGAAGTACCGATGGACCGTTTCTTCCGGACCCCAGCGGAAGCGTGGGCAGTATCGATGTTCGGCATAACCTTCGCGCCGTTGCTCGAGGAACTGTTCTTCCGTGCTTTTCTCTATCCGGTGCTGGTTCGCCGGCTCGGTGTCACCTTTGCAGTTCTTGCGACGGCAGCAGGCTTTAGCCTCATTCACGCCCCGCAACTGGGACGCGCGTGGGCACCGGTACTGGTGATATTCATGGTCGGGCTAGCGCTGACTATCACACGCGCCGTGACCAAGTCAGTCGGCGCCAGTTTGATTACACACATGGCATACAACGGCACGCTGTCGGTTTTGCTATTCATCGGAACCGATGGATTCCGGCATCTGGAAAGACTGAACCAGTAATCCGAGCTCAGGCTTAAGGCTTCAGGATCGAAAGACCTGAGGCCTGAAGCCCGAAGCCCGAGGCCCGCTTCATGTTATCTTAGATTTTCCATGTCTTCCGCGCGTCAGGAACTTCTGCGTCTGTTGGCAACCAAATCTTTTCGTCTGGGAGAATTCAAGCTCTCGTCGGGCGGTACCAGCGACTATTACGTGGATTGTCGCGCCACAACTTTGGACGCGCGCGGTTCGCAACTCACGGGCCAGGTGTTCCTCGAAGAAATTCGGCAGCGCGGATGGCGGCCTCAGGCGATCGGCGGCTTAACCATGGGAGCGGATCCGCTGGTGGTGGCCGTAGCCGTGACCAGCGGTGAGATTCATGGTTTTCTCGTCCGCAAAGCTGAGAAGCAGCATGGCACGGGTCAGCGGATCGAAGGCTTTCGAGAGAAGGGCGCGCGGGTCGTGATCGTGGATGATGTCTGCACTACGGGGGCTTCTACAATTCAGGCGATCGAGACGGTACGCGAATTTGGATTTGAAATCGTCGGCGTGATGTGCCTGGTCGAGCGCGAAGAGGCGAAGGGTCGACCAAATGTAGAGAAGGCTGCCGCCCCTACGCCGTTTGTTTCGATCTTCACCGCAACGGACGTGCGTAGAGAACACGTAAAACTCAAGGAAGAGGCACCCCCACCGATCTTCGCGGTCGCTGCCGATTGCGAACTATGCGGAAGGCCCGCTGTAACGAACATGCCGCGCAACCGTTGCGAAGTACATAAGCATGATGAAGAATAGGTAGTAAACAGCCAACGATCAACGACGAAAGACCAACGACCAGCGAATGATCCAAACCCTCGAATGGACTGACAAAGGCGTTCGCTTCATCGATCAGACGAAGCTGCCCACCGAAGAAACCTACGTGACCTGCAAAACTTACGACCAGGTTGCTGATGCCATCCGCAACATGGTCGTGCGCGGCGCCCCAGCCATTGGCGTCGCTGCTGCTATGGGTATCGCGCTGGGAATGAAAAACGCGAAAGCCGAAACCGGAGGCGATCTGAAGCGGGAATTTGACCAGATCTGCGACGTCATCGGCAAGACGCGTCCGACTGCGGTAAATCTTTTCTGGGCCATCCGCCGCATGCGCGACAAATTCGAACTGCTGCG
>Ga0210409_10001832_pt1 | contig 26690 bp, 13 predicted proteins | sample IncBWH17MmetaG_FD_161649 | JGI IMG/M metagenome (GOLD analysis project Ga0210409, IMG submission 161649) | Forest soil microbial communities from Barre Woods Harvard Forest LTER site, Petersham, Massachusetts, United States - Inc-BW-H-17-M | ecosystem: Environmental > Terrestrial > Soil >...
CGCTCAGAAGCCGGCGGTCACCCGTAGCAACCAGGTGCGCGTTTCTGGCAACTGTGCCGCGCTCGTTTGCTCGAAGACCCAGTCGGGATCGCCGTGGTAGTGGGACCAGAGCCTCAGGTTCCGGACCGCGAGGGTGATCTGCATGGTGTGCGGCCCAGGCGTGCCGACCGTCGCCGACAGCTCGCGCCACCGTAAGGCGGAGACGCGTTGCAGCGGCGTGATGCCCACGTGGGCGGCAATCGCGGCCGCCTGATCGGCGAGCGATGCGCCAGGCACATTGAGTGCGCGTGCGCCGAGACCCAATGATTGGTCCTGGAGCCAGACGTCCGGCAGCACGTATCCGCCTCGATAGTCGAAGAGCGTCGACACGCGGAGACGGCGTTGGAACAACTCGAGGGTCGTCGAGCCGGACGCCAGATGCGTAGGCTCGGCGGAACCAACGTAGGAATCGAAATTGGCGCCGGATGGGAAGGCGACCTCACTCGGCCCGATCGCGCCGTCATGATTGGCGTCGCTGTACGTATATGGGATCCGCCAGACGCCATCGATCGGGTGGCCGTCGACGGCCTTGACCATACCGAATCCGAAGGAACGGGCCAGGCTGCTCAGGCGGAGCACTTTGTTCGTGTTCTGGGAGGCGGCGAGCGCCACGTCCCAGCCGAACGTCGGCCGATCGACCAGCTTGGCGCCGGTCGTGAATTCCAGGCCGCGATCCGAGGTGATCGCCTCGGGAATGCGCAACGTGTCCTCGAAAACGCGCTGGTGCACGTTGCGCCGCGCGTAGATCGAGAAGCCGATCGTCCACCGGTCATGGGGGAGCGACGCATCGAACCCCGTTTCCCATTCCCGTTGCCGCTCGGGATGGACCGTCGGCGGTTGCTGACAGAAGGGGCCGAACGGCGGACACGTGGCAAGTGCACTGGCGACGAGCGATCGGGTCTGTTGGGCATCCGGCAGCGTCGTCGTTTGCCCCATAGCGCCACGAATACGGAGGCGTGGATCGGCCGCCGACCCCACGATGGCCCAGCTCACATCGAATGACGGGTCGAGCGTCCAGGACACGAGGTTGGCCGCCCGGAATCGCTGGTTGTCGTAGCGCGCGCCGCCGGCCAGCACGAGCTTATTCCCGAATATCAGGGCTTCGCGCGCATAGGCGCTCCGATCCTGGCTGTTCCCATGAAGATTCAGAGTCTGCTGGCTGAACGTCCCGTCGATTCCAGCGAATTGAAGGGTTGAGTCGCGGAAATGCTCGGCCAGGTATTGCAGCCCGAACGTCGTGACGGACCGGGCCGACGAGTCCCCCTCTGTGAGCGTCCCGCCAGCGTCCACCGTGTGCTGCGTGAGACGGGTGTGATTGTACCCGATCTGGGTATCCGGTCCGAACGGTGTCGGCTGAGAGACGGCGATGTCGCCAGAGGTTTGGTCGACCGCGTCGACGCCAAGCGCGATGTGCATCGCCAACACTGCCGAGGGTCGCAAATTGATCGTGGCGCCTCCGTTCACGTGCCGCGCGTTTTCGCGCGCCACGTCAGCGAAGTCATTCCAAGGCCGTTGCAGCGAATCGCGCCACCCGTCGAGCGGCGGCTGGGAATAGCCTCGTCCCACGCTGGCATCTCTGAGCAACGCGTTGAGCGAGGGATCACGCTGGTAACGGCTGACGTAACCGAGCGTGAGGTCGATATCCGCGGTTTTCGCCAGGTCAATGCCGAGGGAGCCACGTGCATCGCTCTGTTGCTGGCGATTCGGCAGGGTGTGCGACCGCGCGGGCGCGAATCCATATTTGCTCGTATAGATCGCGGCGTCCGACGCCGGCATTCGCAACGTGCCCGGGTCGTTGAGATAGTGCCCGGTCAGGAAGAGTCGTTGAGTCGCCGACGTCCCTTCGACGGTCGCGCCGATGCGCTCCTGATCGACGGTCGTAAGCGTCGACGGCAGTGGATTGAAGTGCGTCACGCTGTCGAGCGTGCATTGCCCCGAGGCGCGCAGGTACGACAGACACTGCACGGGTGCGCCACCCTGGTGGCCCCAGGCGTAATAATTGTCCGGCATATACACGGGCGTCGTCACCCGCGCGCCCTCGGCCGTGATAAAACCTCTACCCTTGACCGAGCCGTGCTTCGTGGTGACCAGGATCACGCCGTTGCCGGCATCCGGTCCGTAGAGCGCCGCCGCGGACGCCCCTGGCAGCACCTCGACATGATCGATCTCGGCCGGATCGAGATCGTCGAACCGTCCAGGAGCTGGATGACCCAGGACGGCGAGATTGTCGCGGCCTCCATCGTTGTCGGCCCGCACCCCATCGATGATCAGCAGCGGCGGACTCTCGCCACGAATCGCCACCTGCGATCCTGCCCCCGCGCTCCCGTCGTGCGACGCCACCACGAGCCCCGGGACGCGACCGTTCAACAGCTCCGACAGTGTGCCGACCGGAGCCGTCAGCACGATCGAGTCGGCCGGCACGATAGTGCTCTGGGCGCCAAGCGGCCCGGCGCACGCTAGCGTCAAGAGCAACAACCGGCGCATGATCAGAACCCAGCGGTCACGCGCAAAAGCCATGTACGGGATTGTGGGAGCTGAAGAACGGGCGCGATCGATGCGATCGTCGGCGGCTGCTCGACGAGTGCAATGTCGGGATCGCCACGGTATTTCGTCCAGAGCGCCAGGTTACGTACCGCTACCGTGACCGAGATGGGACGTGGCACCGGCACTGCCGACGTGACCGACAACTCACGCCAGCGGACGGCGGAAACCCGATCGGCATATCCCCGCGGCCAGCCGGGCGCGAGGGCCGCGTCGGCCAGCGCCTGATCGCCGGGCGATGAGCCGGCAATGTTCTGCGCTCGCGTCGTCGCCAACAGACTTTGATACAGGCTCACCTGATCCGGCAGCACATACCCGCCGCGGTAGTCGAACAGCACGCCAACGTGGACCGTTCGCTTGAAGAGATGCACGGTGCTGGCGAGAGAAGCCTCGTGCGTCGGAACCGCGGAACCGACGTACGCGGGCGCTCCCACAGTGACCTCGTTCGGCTCGATCACGCCATCATGGTTCAGATCCGCGAATGTGTACGGGAACGCCCAGAAGCCGTAAATCGGATGCCCGGCAGCGATGCGCAGCACGCCGTCATACCATCCCTCGTTAGCCGGCACCCGGAGCACCTTGTTCTGATGCTCGAACGCCGTGAGCGTCGCGTCCCACGCCAGCATCGGCCGCTCAATGATGCGTGCGGTCGCGCTGAATTCGATGCCGCGGTCGCTGACGGTGCCTTGCTCCGCGACGCGATCGACGCCGCCGGTGTTGTCCGCGAGCGAGAAGGGCAGGATCGCGTGCACTGACCGCCGAGCGTATGTCGTGAGACTCGCCGATACCCGATCGCCCGGCAGCGATGCGTCGATGCCTGCCTCGAGTTCTCTCTGCCGCGTCGCGGGGCGGAGTGGCAGCGCCGTGAATTGCAGCGGCAACGCGAGCGCGGCGAGTTGCACGGTGCCGACCGGCGTGCTGGTCTCGCCGAGAGCCCCGCGCAGGCGAATGCGGGGATCGGATGACGTGCCGAGCACAGCCCAACTTGCGGACACGGCGGGATACGCGACGGACGACGAGACACGGCCGGTCTGGAGTCGATGATGATCCCAGCGGACGCTCCCCACGACTGACACTTTGCTCGCGATGTCCAACGCCTCGTTGACGTATGCGCTCTGCGTGAGATCGGCGAAGTGCTCCACGGAGTGCTCGAACGCGATCGATCCACTGGTGCCGTTGGTCGACAGCGCCGAGTCGCTCGCGTTGGCGGCGAGGTACTCCAATCCCAATGATGTCCGCGATTCGAGCGCCGGGATGATCGCGGTGGTCCACGTCGCACCAACATCGGCTGTGTATTGCGTTAGTCGCTGTCCATCGACATTGGCGATCGTATCGGGCCCATTCGGCGTCAGGCCGATCGCGCGGTCTCCGGTGGTGCGCGTGACCGCATCCGTTCCCACGGTCGCGTGCAACGCCAGCGGCGTGAGTGGTCGCCACGCGCCCTGGAGGTTCCAGAGCACGTGCTGGGCGTGGTCGATGGAGACGTCGGCCAGATCGAACGCCGGGCGTGAGGTCGGGCCAGCCCACCCGTCATTGAGATCGCGCGTCCCGGGCCCGAGCGCCGCGTCGCTCAGGAAGCTGTCGATCGCGCCGTCGCGCTGGTGCGTGCCGATGTAGCCGACGGTGGCGCTGATATCGGCGGTGCTTCCGAGGTGGGAGACGAGCGAGCCGCGGATCTGACCTTGATCGAACGCGGATGGCCGGCGCTGTCCAGGTGACGGCTCGGCGCCGAGATCGGACCGATAGACCGCGCGCTCGGCCGGCTTCAACTCGAGCGTGCCTGGTACATCGGTGTAATGACCGCTGATCGAGAGTTGCTCGCCGCCAACGGTCGCGCCAACGAGGGCCCCATACCGTTGCGTGTAGGCCGGGATAATTGTGCTCGGGAGCGGATTGAAATGCGACACGCTATCGAGAGTGCACAGCTTCTCCGCCTGGGCATCCAGCGGACACTGCCCGGTAGTGTTGCCGTTGTGACCCCACGAGAAGTAACTCGGCGGCGCGTTGACCGATGTTGTCGCTACCCCTCCCTCAGCGGTCACCTCGCCACTGACGGGGGCCGCGCCGTGTCGCCTCGTCGTCACGAGGATGACGCCGTTGCCGGCGCCAGGGCCATAGATGCTCGCCGCGGCGGCGCCGGACAGCACATCGACGCGCGCGATATCGGCCGGATCGATATCGTCGAATCGTCCCGTCGCGGGATGATAGGCCAACGGCGGGATATCAGTGCCGATGCCGCCGGCGTTGTCGACGCGGATGCCGTCGATAAACAAGAGCGGCCGGCTCACGGTCGGGCCGGCCGAGTATCCTCGAATGATGACCACAGGCCCAGCGCCGGCGCTGCCGTCCTGCGAGAGCACTTGTAGACCGGGTACGCGTGCCGTCAGCAACTGCGAGAGCGTCGTGACCGGCGCGTTCGGTACGATGGAATCGGCCATCACGGTACGCTGCGCGCGCAGTGGGAGCGCGCATAGCAGGACCAGCAGCAGGGTGACTCGCATCAGAAGTCGGCCGACAGACGCACTAACCAGGTCCGCGGTTGTGGAAGCCGCAGCGTTTCGGTAGTTCCGGTCGTCACGTCCGCGTCGGGGTCGGGCCCGTGGTAGTTGGACCACAGCGCGATATTACGCGCCGCCACAGTCAGCCGCACGGCCTGCGCCCGCGGCACGGGCAGCGGCGCCGAGATCGCGAGCTCGCGCCACCGGATCGCATTCACGCGCTGCACGACGCCAGTGTACACCGGCGCCATGGCGGCGGCGACCGCGCTCGCCTGCTCGGCCAACGACGCCCCCGGTAAGTTGATGGCGCGGTTGGTGCCGGCCAGATCCTGATACTCGGTCGCGAGATCCGGGAGGACGTAGCCGCCTCGGTAGTCCGCGAGCGCCGAGATGCGGAGCCCTCCGCGCCAGAGCGTCACGGCGGTCGACAGTGCCGCCTCGCGTGTCGGCCGGGCCGGGCCGGCGTACCTTGGGAACGATGCCAACGTGACCTCAGAGGGCTCGATCACGCCGTCGTGGTTGGCATCGGCGTAGGTGTACGGCGTGGTCCAGACACCGTACACGGGATATCCGGCCCTGAGCTGGAGCAGGGGAGAGATCGAGCCCGGCACCCAGACGCGCAACACCTTGTTCTGGTTCACGAAGCCGCTGAGGGTCACATCCCACATGAGGACGCGCGTCGCGATCGGGCGCGCCCCGACGGAGACCTCGAGTCCGTCATCGCGCGTGATGCCGGCGCCCGAGTCGGCGAATGCCCCCGTGTTATTTGTCGTCACTATGCCGTAGTTCAAAACGTGCACGTTCCGACGCTCGAAGACGGTGAGGTCGAGCGTCACGCGATCGTCGGCCAATCCCGCGCTGACGCCGCCCTCGGCCTCGCGCTGGCGCTCCGCGACGAATCGGGGGCGATTAGGCGGAACGCACGGCGAGAACCCCAAGCTGCACCCCGGGAAAGCGTGAAGCACCAGGTGTCCGACCGCATCGACGGTCGGGATCTCTCGCGATTCACCGAAGGCGCCGTGCACGCTCACGTGGGCGGTGCTGTCGGCGCCGAGTACGGTCCACCTCGCCCGGAGCAACGGATCGATCCCGGTCGAGGCGAGATGGTAGGCGTGCAGCCAGTCATGGTTCCAGCGGGCGCCAAGGTCGATCGTTACTCGGTCGACGAGCGTGACCGCTTGGTCGACGTACACGCTCTGCGTGTAGTCCCCGACTGACGCGCCGCCGACTTCGGGACATGCCAGGTTGACGCACTCGGACTTCGACCCGAGATGCGTCTCCAAGTACTGGATGCCGAACGCGGTACGCGAGGCGAGCCACGCCGCGGGTCGCAGCGCGAGGTCGGCTCCGAGGTCGGACGAGTACTTGGCGGTCGCTTGCCGGCTGTGTGCGATCAGCAGGATCCCGGTCGTGCTCTGGATTTCCTGCCCGGTCTCATCCGCGAGGTCGCTCGCTGTGAGCCCATGGACCGTGAGGTTGGATATCGGGCGCCAGTTGACGTGCGCGCTCACCGTCGAGTGCTTGACGCGGTCGGTGGCGACGCCCGTGAAGAGCGTCTGGGGGCTGGCTGCCGGATTGCCCCACCCGTTCGTCTCCGATCGATTGCCGGGGCCGAGCGCGGCATTCAGCAATAGCGAGTCCATGCTCGGCACGCGTTGGTGGATGCCGCCGTAGCTGCCGGCAACGCCGGCATCGATCGTGTGGCCGAAGCTCGCAGCGAATTGTCCGCTGATGTCGGCGCGGTCCGTCTTATTGGGTCGGTAATAGGTCGACGGTGGCTTACCACGGGCCGCCTCGTAGTCGCGGAGGTCCGGATTCGGCATCACCAGGTCGCCGAGCTGATTGCGGTAATGCGCCGTGATGAATGCGCGCTGGGCGCCGACCGTCTCGCCGAGCTGTGCGCCGAAGCCCTGTTCGTTGCCCGTGGTGAATGGCGTCGTCGCGTCGTCGAGCAAGGGATTGAAGTGCGTCAGACTGTCCAGTACGCATTGTCCCGTGGCGCGCGCATACGTCGGGCACTGCACCTGCGTGCCGCCGGACGTGTGCCCGTACGAGAAGTAGCTCGGCTGCTCAAACTGAGGCGTCGTCGTCAGGCCGCCTTCGGCCATCACGCCGCCGTACACGAGCCGGTTGCTGCCCCGGCGCGTCGTCACGAGAATCACGCCATTGCCGGCGCCAGGTCCGTACAGCGCGGCCGCCGACGCGCCGTGCAGGATTTCCACGCGCTCGATCTCGGCCGGATCCAGGTCATCGAATCGGCTCGTTGCCGGGTGATCGGCGACGGCCGAATTGTCCTTACCCTGTGTATTGTCGACCCGGACGCCGTCGATGATGAGCAGCGGGCGGGCAGCGGTCAGCGGCTCCGCGGCGCCACGAATCGTCACGACCGATCCGGCGCCGGCGCTGCCGTCCCGTGATTGGACCTGTACGCCGGGTACGCGCGCGGTCAACCGATCCGAGAGCAAACCGGTCGAGTCGCTCTGTCCGCGCAGCGGAGCCGCGCACGACACGAACGCCAGAAGCCCCGCCGTTTCGATCACTCGCATGGGCGGCACGAGATACACCCGTGCGCGACCAACGTCAAGCGAAGACTTTATCTATGCCTTGGCACCACGCGTGGAGCAGCATCAGATGCACTTCTTGGATACTTGCGGTCTCAGCGCTCGGCACCGCAACGACATAGTCGGCCGTCGCGTCGATGAGCCCCGCGGCGCCGGTGAGCGCGACAGCGGTGGCGCCGGCGCGGCGCGCGGCTTCGAGGCCGCGCTTGACGTTTTCCGAACGGCCGCTTGTCGTGAGGCCGATGGCCACGTCGCCGGGACGCGCGAGCGCCTCGACCTGGCGCTCGAACAAGGCCGCATAGCCGAAGTCGTTCGCGATGCACGTGACCGAGCCAGGATCGCTGACCAGCGCGACGGCCGGCAGCGGGCGCCGGCTCTTGAGAAAGCGTCCGATCAACTCACCAGCGAGATGACTCGCTTGGGTCGCGCTGCCGCCGTTGCCGAACGAGATGACTTTGTTGCCGTTGCGCAGTGCGTCGACGAGAACGCGCTCCACGGCTTCGGCGACATCGTGCAACTCGACTATGCTTTGACGCACCACCTGCTGGTGCGCCGCGAAGTGGTCGGCGAATGTCGTTCCGGAAGACATGGCGCATAATCTATCGATATATTCAGGGCATGCCATCGAGTCGGCTGTCCGAGTATCAACGGAAGCGGGACTTCTCGAAAACCGCCGAGCCCGCCGGCGATGTGACGCCAGAGGCGAAACAGCACCAGCTCGAATTCGTGATCCAGAAGCACGCCGCCACGGCGCTGCACTTCGATCTGCGGCTCGAGCTTGACGGCGCCATGAAAAGCTGGGCCGTCCCCAAAGGGCCCTCGTTCGACCCCACGGTGAAGCGGCTCGCGATGGAGGTCGAGGATCACCCCATGGAGTACAACACGTTCGAGGGGACGATCCCAAAGGGCGAGTACGGCGGCGGTAGCGTCATGATCTGGGATCGTGGCACGTATACCGCCGACGAGGTGGGGGACGATGGCGACGAGCCCGCGGCGATTCACTCTGGGCTCGCGGCCGGTAAGCTGGCGTTCACGTTTCACGGCCAGCGTATGCACGGCTCGTTCGCGCTGGTGCGCACGAAACGGGGTGATGAGAAAAAGCCGCAATGGCTTTTGATCAAGCACCGCGATGATTACGTGACGGACGTAGACCCCGTGGCCGAGTACACCACATCGATCGTCACGGGACGTACCATGGACGAAATTGCGTCGGATGATCCGCCCAAAAAGGTCGCCGCTGGAAAAGCGATGCCCAAACCAGGGGCGAGCAGCGCGAAGCGCGCGAGCAAAGAAGTTGGCATTGAACCAATGTTGGCGACCATTGGCACGAGCATGCCCGATGGCGGAGGCTGGACCTTCGAGCCCAAATACGATGGCATTCGGGTCATAGCGTATGGGACGCCGAAGCAAGTCGCACTCGTCTCACGCAACGGCATCGACAAGGCGCGCCAATTTCCCGCCATCGCCGAGGCCGTACGCAACCTCGCCGCGAAGTCTCGCACGCCATTCGTGCTCGATGGCGAGATCGTGGCGCTCGTCGGCGACAAGCCCGGGCGCTTTCAGGGCCTGCAAAATCGCATGCATCTCCTGGGCGATGGCGATATCGCCGAGCACGAAAAATCGGAGCCCGCGGCGCTGATCGTGTTCGATCTGCTCGCCGATGGCGATGCCTCGTTGCTCGGCGAATCGTGGACGAAGCGGCGGCAGGCGCTCGAGCGGCGACTCAAGGGGGCGACCAACAGCACGATTCGACTCGCCGAGACGAGCCCCGACGGTCCAGGCATGCTGGCGCGGGCGCGCACGGATCATTGGGAAGGCGTGATCGCGAAGAAGACCAGCGCGTCGTACGACGCCGGTCATCGGTCGCGCAACTGGCTCAAGCTCAAGCTCGAGGAGCAGCAGGAGTTCGTGGTCGGCGGTTGGACCGACCCGCGCAAATCCCGCATTGCCCTTGGCGCGCTTATCGTCGGCTACTACGAAGGGTCCAAGCTCATCTACGCCGGTCACGTCGGCGGCGGCTTCTCGGACGAGGCGCTCAAGGACATGGCCAAGCGCCTCAAGCCATTGGCGCGGGAGACTTCGCCGTTCGTGTCTGTTCCCAAGACGAACGAACCCGCCCATTGGGTCGAGCCGAAGATCGTCGTCGAAGCCAAATTCATCCAATGGACTGACGAGGGGTATCTTCGTCAGCCGGTCTTTCTCGGCATCCGCGATGACAAGCCCGCCCGCCTCGTCACGCGCGAGAAAGAGAGCATCCAACACGCGGCCCCCGTGGCGAAATCCAAAAAGAACGCCGGCTCGCTCGTCGAGGCCATTCAAGACATCGAGAACGATGGCGGCGATGGCACCCTCCATATCGGCTCGGCCACGCTCGACGTGACGAACCTCAAGAAAGTCTTCTTCCCGCGCGATGGGTACACGAAGGGTGACCTGCTGCGATTTTACGCCCACATCGCCGATGCGATTCTGCCGACCATGGCGGATCGGCCATTAGTGCTGAAGCGCTTTCCAAACGGAATCGACGGAAAGCCGTTCTATCAGCAGAATGCTCCGAATGACGGGCCCGATGGCGTGCGGATCGAGACGCTGGGCGAGGATGAACGACGGTTCGTCGGCGGGTCGCTCGTCACGCTGCTCTACACGATTCAGCTCGGTGCCGTGTCCGTGGACCCCTGGATGGCGCGCGTCCAATCGATCGAAACGCCGGACTACACCGTCATCGATCTCGATCCCGGACCCAAGGCGACATTCCAGCGCGTGGTTCAGGTCGCGCGCTTCGTGAAAGAAGAGCTGGACGCGATGGGACTGCATGGCGCGCCAAAGACCTCGGGCGCGTCGGGCATTCATATCTATGTCCCGCTGCCGGTTCGCACGTCAGAGGAATCGGCCCGATTGATTGCGCAGCTGATCGCGACGCGCGTCAGTCAGGCGCACCCTAAGGAGACGACCATTGAGCGCAGTGTCAAAGCGCGGCCGGCCGACTCGGTATACGTGGATTATCTCCAGAACATTATTGGCAAGACCGTCGCCGGTGTGTATGCCGTGCGGGCAGTCGATGGGGCGCACGTCTCTACGCCGCTCGATTGGGACGAGCTGACGGACACGCTCGCGCCGGGCATGTTCACGATCAAGACCCTGCCCGAGCGGCTCGCGAAACGTGGCGATTTGTGGGCCGAGCACATGACCCGGCGCAACACCGTTGCGGCGCTACGTAAACTGACCGGCTAACCGGTCGGCCAGCATCGCGCCCATCGCCTCGCCGCTCAGGGGCTGGGCGAAGTAGTAGCCCTGCCCGAGCTCGCAGCCGAGTTGCTGCAGCCCGACCAGTTGCTCGTGGATCTCGATGCCTTCGGCGATCGTGCGCAGGCAAAGCGTTTCGCCGAGGGCGATGATGGCTCGGGCGAGCGCGGACTCGGCGCCCGCGCTGCCGACGCCGTCGACGAACGGCTTGGCGATCTTGAGAATGTCGATCGGGAATCGTTGCAAATACGAGAGCGACGAGTAGCCGGTGCCGAAGTCGTCGATGGCGAGTCGCACGCCGAGTGCCTTGAGCGCCTCCAGGCGCTGCAGCATGATGTCGGCGTTCTGCATCAGGATGCTCTCCGTGATCTCGAGCACGAGTCGCTCGGCCGGCCACCCGTGCTCGGCCAGCGCGGCGCGGATCATGTCGATCACGCCCGGGTGCTGGAGTTGGTGGCCGGAGATGTTCACCGTGAGCGTGAATGTGCCATCGACTTTGGGATCCCACAGGCGTGCTTGCCGGCACGCCTCGCGGAGGACCCAGGCGCCGAGTGGCACGATAAGGCCCGTCTCTTCCGCGAGCGGGATGAATTGCGACGGGTACACGATGCCGCGCATCGGGTGGTGCCACCGTAGCAGCGACTCGACGCCCGCGATGGCGGCGGTCTTGAGGTCGACGATGGGCTGGTATTGGAGCGCGAACTCGCCGCGCTCGACGGCGCGGCGGAGATCGCCCTCGATCTCGAGGCGCTCCATCGCCTCGCGGTGCATGCGTTGCTCGAACAGCTCGTAGCGTGCTTTGCCGCGGGACTTGGCCCTGTACATCGCCATATCCGCGTTGCGGAGGAGGTCGGAGGCGGCTTCGCCATTCGTGGCCGCCGCATCCGCTGTGGCAATCCCCACGCTGGCCGACACGAATACTTCTTTGCCTTCGACCACGAATGGGGCCGCCATTGCCGCCGTAATGCGCTCGGCTACCGCCGGCGCGCTATGATCTCCACTCGGGTCTTCGAGAAGCACGGCGAATTCATCGCCACCGAGTCTGGCGGCGGTATCTGTCGTCCTTACGCATCCCACGAGTCGGACCGCGGCAGCGACGAGCAACCGATCGCCCGCGACGTGTCCGAGGCTGTCGTTAATGTTCTTAAAATTATCCAGGTCGAGGAAGAGCACAGCGACCGTCGACCTCGAGCGTCGTGCTCGAGCCAGACAGTGCGTCACGCGGTCGATGAACAGCGACCGATTGGCGAGCCCAGTGAGCGGATCGTGAAATGCTTGGTGCTTCAACTGGGCTTCGAGTAGACGGCGTTCACTGACATCGCGAGTATTGATGACGATGCCGCGAACGATCGGATCGTGAAGCAGATTCGTACCGACCGTCTCCAGGTCGAGCCAGCGACCGTCGCGATGCCGAACGCGCCACTCGACTGGTTCGGTGGGCTCGCCGGGACCAGCAGATGCCATCCCGTTGCGAGAAAGAATCTCGCGGCCGCGAGGAATGTCGTCGGGATGCAATATGCCGAGGAGGGACGTGCCGATCAGCTCCGAGGCCTCATAGCCGAGCACACGTTTGATCGACGGGCTGACGAACTGCACCGTCCCATCCGGCGCGATGATCGAGATGACGTCGGATGAATGCTGCACGAGGGATCGGAGCCGCGCCTCGTTGACCTGCGCCGCGCGCTGGGCGACGAGCACGGCGTTCTCGCGAACGGCTTGAATCTGGCGAAGCACCACCACGAGCGTGAGCAACACGGCGCCGACGGCCAGCACCGTCCACCGCTCGGCTGCCGGCTGCCGGCTCGCTTCCATCATGAGCAGCAGATAGCAGAGGACGAGCGATGCGTAGGGCAGTGGGCTGAAGGGCTGCGTGAGCGCGGCCGGATCGTCCGCGCCGACCGGCGGAACCGGATCGGTCGCGTACCCGAGGCATCCCCACGCCATGAGGATATAGGCGAGCATCGCCGCCGCATCGGTCCAACTGGCGACGAACTCGCCGAGTTGCGCGATGATGTTCTGACTCGCGAGATCGGAGACGATGTAGATCGCCATGCCGCCGAGGAAGAGCTGCAGCGCGCGGCGCTGGCCGCCGTCGGGGCGGCGCAGCAGTGCCGTGACGAGTCCGGCGATGACGATGATATCGCCGATCGGATAGGCGGTGTTGTAGAAGGTCTCGATCCGGCTGCGCACGCCCGTCAGGGCCGTCGGGATCCAGACCAGATACCAGATGGCGAGGCCACCACCGACGACGACCGCGATCGCGTCGAACAGGAACTTGCGTTGCTCCATCTTCGCGCGTGGCGCGCGCGGGAGCGAAAGCAGCGCGGCGGTCGCCACGGGATAGTAGAGCAGCAGCGGCGCGTTCACCCACCAGATCACGTCCGGATTCCGGTGGAGGACGTGGTGGACGTACGCCGAGAGACCGTTGCCGATGAAGGGGCTGACCGTGGCGATCGCCAGCAGCGCCATGCAGCGGCGGACTTCTCGGGATGGTGCGCGCCGGGCTGCGTACCAGGCGAGGGCGATCAGGCCCAGATTGACGGGAAGGAATTCGATGCCGGCGATGCGCGCGCGGAATGCGGCGGCGACTGCGGGGGCGAGCCACCCCGACGTCAGCCAGCCCCAGTACGCGACGGCGTAGACGACTACGCCGGTCGCGACGAGCCGCGGCCACCGACTATTCCACATAAGTTTAAGACGACGGGAACCTAGCTTGGGCTACTCACCCGGTGCTCTTCATCCAGTTTGAGCTCGCCGGCGCTGTCGTCGTACGTGAAGAACTCCGCGTACCGCCCCCAGTCGACGACGGTCTCGAACTGGCGCCGGGCCTCCTCGCCCGAGAACGAATGTTCGAGGTCGTCGGTCACGCGGTCGGCCTCTAACGTATGCGTGGGACTAGCCTCGAGCTCTCGGACGATATATCTGAGCAGCGACACGTGCTCCAAGGCGGCCTCGCGGAAGATCGCCTTTTCCTCCTCGACATCCGGGGCATCGGCAAACCGTTGTCCGACAGGCGTCAAAATCACTTGGCGCTCTTGCAGGTCCGCGAACCCGAGGAGGTCCGTCGCCTCGACCAGCGCCAGCAGGTCGTCCGTCCGCATCTGCAGGTCGCGCGACAACTCGTGGACGTTGCCCCGGCCGCCGACTGTCGTCGCGAGGTATTGCACGAACCCCGTGAGGTCGTCGATGCCGACATCGGGCAGCGTTTGATACCGTCGGGGCCGGACGGCCGCCGAGACCCGCGCCGGCGTCGCGGCGGGCGCTTCCCGCTCGGCGACGTAGGTGACGGCATCTTCCTCGGGATTCGTCATCACATGATAGATCGTATCGAACAGCCGCCCCCGGGCGGCATTCTTCTGCCGTCGCTCCGCCGATGGCAGCCCCTTGAGCTCTACGCGGATGTGTCCCGGGTTCGCGCCGAACACGAGGATCCGGTCCGCCAGGCTCACGGCCTCGTCGATGTTATGGGTGACGAGCAGGATCGAGCGGGTGGGGATCGATCGCTCGGTCCATAGGTCCTGGAGCTCCACGCGAAGATTCTCGGCGGTCAGGACGTCGAGCGCCGAGAAGGGCTCGTCCATGAACAGCACTTCGGGTTGCACGACCAACGCCCGGGCGAAGCCCACGCGTTGCTTCATCCCGCCCGAGAGCTCCTTGGGAAATGCCTCTTCGAATCCCGCCAGGCCAATGAGCTCAATGGCATGCTGCGCGCGGTCGCGACGCTCGGCCGGCTGGATGGGACTGGCGAGCAATCCAAGTTCTACGTTGTCCAGGACTGTGAGCCAAGGGAACAGCGCAAAGCTTTGAAACACGATCGCTACGCGCGGATTCGGGCCCTGGAGCGGATCGCCGTGAACCAGCACGCGACCTTCGGACGGAGGCATGAGTCCCGAGAGCACACGGAGTAGCGTAGACTTGCCGGAGCCACTGGGTCCGAGCAGCGCGATGAACTCGCCGGATTTGAGGTCGAGGCTGACGTTGTCGAGCACCGGCGTCCGATCGTCGCCGTAGTACTTCCGGACGTTCTCGGCCGCGATGAGGACTTCGCTGGTGCCAGTCGTCGCGGTGGGTTCGATCGCCAGTGCCATGTGAGTCGAGTCAATCGAGACGGTAACGGGTCGCGGCCAATCCGTAGAGACGACGCCAGACCAACCGATTGCCGGTGATCACAATGCCCGCCATGACCAACGTGCCGGCGAGCAGCAGCGGGAAGTTGCCGCTATTCGCGGCCTCGGTGATCAATGCGCCAAGTCCGAGGGTGCTCTTGGTCTTGTCCGGCGGAATCGTCACGAATTCGGAGACGATACTTGCGTTCCAGGCGCCCCCCGTCGCGGTGATCATCCCCGTGACAAGGTAGGGGAAGATCGCCGGCAAGATCAACGTCTTCCAGCGCCGCCAGCCCGTCACCTGATAGTTGACCGCGGCCTCGCGGAGATCGGAGGGGATGGCCATCGCTCCGGCGACGACATTAAAGAGCACGTACCATTGTGTTCCGAGCAGCATGAGAAGGACGGCGGCGACATTGAGGCCGCCGGGGATCCCCAACAGTACCGCGAGCACCAACGGAAAGACGGCCGTCGCCGGGACCGATGCGATGATCTGAATGATCGGTTGCGCGCGGTGGGACCATTTCGGATTGAGGCCGATCGCGACGCCGACGGGGATCGTCCAGGCGGCGGCAAGAATGAGCGCGGCCAGTGTCCGGAGAAACGTCGCGCCGGCGCCCATGCCAATCGTTCCCCAATCCTTTGCCGGCAGACCGGCCAACTCTTGCACCGAGGCGATCGCCCCCCAGCCGACGATCACGCTCACGATAATCGTGGCGATGAGACCCTTCCAGTTTTTCTCGAGCCAGTTTCCCGTCGGCTCCGGGTCGTCGGCAAACGGGATCCGCGCGAGGCGCGGCGGGCTCAGCGTGCGGTTCAGCCATTGGCCGATTGGCTCGGCGGTCCGTTTCTGGATCCAGTCGATCAACGCCGAGCCTTGGATCCATTCCAACACCTTGGACGGCGGAACGTCTCCCGCTCCCGATTGCTCGAACTTGAATCGGTCGGACCAGGCGACGAGCGGGCGCCACAGAAAGAAATCCAATGCGATGATGATCGCGATCAGCGTGAGCAGTCCGAGCAACAGTGCCATCATATTGCCCGCCCTTGTCGCTTCTTGCAGAAACGATCCAAGTCCAGGCAACTCATAGTTGCTTTTGCCCAGCGTGAATTGCTCCGCGGCGATGAGAAAAAACCAGCCGCCCGCCCAGCTCATCATGCTATTTGCGATGAGTGAGATCGCGCCGAATGGCAGCTCCAGCAGCGTAAATCGTCTCCACGGGCCGAGTCGGTACACCGTGGCGGCTTCACTTAATTCATGCGGGATCGTGAGCAGCGACTGGTGGAAGCTGAAGGCCATGTTCCAGGCCTGGCTCGTGAAAATCAACAATATCGCGGCCAATTCGAGACCCAGCGCCCGACCGGGGAATAGCGACGCGAGCCCGATGACGACGCCGGGCATGAAGGACAAAATCGGGATGCTCTGCAAGATGTCGAGCAGCGGCAGCATAAACCGCTCGGCCGTCTTGCTGGCCGCCGCGATCTTCGCGTAGAGGAGACTGAAGACGAGCGAGATCGCGTAAGCCAACGCCATCCGCAACGTCGATAGCGCCGCATACAATGGCAGATGCCACAGGTCGAGCGAAACGCGTGTGCCGTTGTTGAGCGGCGCTCGCCACGTCATCACAGCGCGCAGCACGCCGTACACGATGGCCAGCACGACCACGAGCATGAGCGCGTCGACCCATCGCGGGGTCTGCGAGCGCACCATCTCGCCGGTCTCAGTCGTCGCCTCTTCCGGCGGCAGCGGAATGATCGGCTGAGCCATAGCGGGTCAGGAACTTACACGCGCACGGTAACGACTAACGAGTGGACTATCCCGATCGTCTGAGGGCATGACGATCAGTCCCTGATCTGTCCTCTGTCGAGGACAAGCCAACAACTGGCTAGCTAGCTATCACCCGCTATTGCAACATGTTAGCTGAGTGGATCGCCGCTTGCTTTGGAGGCACATATGCGACATCATTGATTCTGCTGCTAGGCCTAGCAGCACCGAGTTTGATGGCGGATCCTCCGGCCCGAGTCGGCCGGCTGAATCTGATCCAAGGCATCGTCTCGTTTCGCGCGGCGAGCGTGGACGAGTGGGCGATCGCCCAACCGAACCGGCCGCTGACTACTGGCGATCGACTCTGGACTGACGAGAGCTCGCGGGCCGAGGTCCATGTCGGCTCGACCGCGATTCGTCTCTCGGCTCAAACAGAGCTCGACTTCGTGAACGTCGATGACCAGACGCTGCAGATGCGCCTGGCCTCCGGCACGGCCACTATCCGCGTGCGATCGGTCGAAGACGGACAGGTCTACGAGATCGACACCCCGAACAGCGCCATCACCTTCGGTCGGGCCGGCGAGTACCGCGTCGACGTGAGCCCCGATGGCACGCTGTCGAGCGTGCGCGTGTGGAACGGCGGGGCGGAAGTCTCCGCCGCGGGATCGTCGTTCGAGGTGAATGCTCACCAAGTCGCATCCGTGAAGGGGAGCGACTCGCCGACATACGACCTCGCCGACACCGGTGCGCCCGATGACTGGGATCAGTGGTGCCTCGGCCGCGATCACCGCGAAGACGCGTCGGTCTCGGTGCGCTATGTGTCGCGCGAGATGCCGGGATATGAAGACCTCGATCAGTACGGCCACTGGACGTATGTCGACGGCTACGGGAATGTGTGGGTTCCCGATCACGTCGGTCCGGGTTGGGCGCCGTATCACACCGGTCACTGGGTGTGGGTCGATCCGTGGGGCTGGTCGTGGGTCGATGACGCGCCGTGGGGTTACGCGCCGTATCACTACGGTCGCTGGGCGTACGTCGGGGCCGAGTGGGTCTGGTGTCCGAATCCAAACCCCGGCCCGCGAGTTGTCGTCGTCGAACGCCCCGTGTACGCGCCCGCGCTCGTCGCCTTCGTGGGCGGCGGCGGATGGCACGTTGGCGTCGCGGTCGGTGGCGGCGGGAGCGTCGGCTGGGTCGCGCTCGGCGTCGGCGAAGTCTATCACCCGCCCTACGCGGTGAGCGACAACTATGTGCACCAGGTCAACGTCGTGAACAACACGACCGTGATCAACAACAACACCACGGTCATCAACAACTACAACACGACGAACGTCAACAACACCACGAACATCACGAATTATCGCAATGCCAGCGCGCCTGGCGCCGTGACGGCCGTGCCGCAGAACGCGATGTCGAGCGGGCAGTCTGTGTCGAAGGCCGCGGTGCCCGTGAGCTCGCAGCAGCTGGCGAGCGCTCCGGTGGCGGGAACGGCTCCGCCAACGGGCACGGTGCCGCAGAGGACTGCGGTGACAGGTGGAGCCGCGACGGCGGCGAGCGTCAAGGCGCCGCCATCGGCCGTCGAAAATCGCGCGGTGGTCGCGAAGACTGCGCCTCCGCCAGTAGCGGTGCCATTCGCACAGAAGCAGCAGATGCTGGCGCAAAATGGTGGCAAGCCGCTCGCGCCTGCAGAAGAGAATCAGCTTCGGCCGAGCACGCCGTCGCATACGGCGCTTGTCAAACCCGCCGCTATGACAACGAATGGTGGTGGGCTCAAGCCGGCCCGCGAAGGCCTCGCGGCTGCGCAGCCGGTCAAGGCTGGGAACAGCGGGTTCGTTCCGCCCGCGCCGAAGAACCAGACGTTCGCGGCCGTTGCACCTAAGCCTGCTGTTGCACCTAAGCCTGCTGCGCAACCGCCAACGGCATCGCGCGTTCCGCCGCCACCCGAGCATCCGTCGAATCGAGCGGCGAACCGGGTGGAGTCGAAACCGGAGACCGAGGCCAAGCCTGCGGCGCCTAAGCCACCTAACAAAAACAAGAAGCCCCCTCAGCCTCCTCCGAAGCCGAAGGAGGAAGAGAAAAAGCCTGAGAAGGGGCGCGGGCGTTAAGTTTGTTCTAGGATTCCAGCGTCGATGACACACACGTCCGAATTGATGGACAGAATTCCGGGTGTGAATTAACGTAAACTATTGATATGTAAGGCTTTACATATTGGCACGTTCCTCGCTCTCTAAGGCGTTGAGAGTCCGGAGGATTCTATGTGGCGGAACGCGTTAGTACTCGTGGCGATGGTGGCGGGAGTGGCGGCGGCGCAAGCGTCGACCAGCCCTGAGACGGCATCGCCGAACGCGGGACCCGGCGACCCTGTGGTCCGCGTCACGCTGAACAGCAACAGCGTATATGACCGCGGCGACCGCGCCCGCGTGTTCGTAAGAGTTCGTGATGATGGTTTCGTCGTGGTGCTGCTCGCGACGCCCGATGGCCGGGTGCGGCCGTTGTTCCCGGCTCAACCGAACGATCCGAATCACATCGCGGCTGGCACCAAGTTCGAGGTGCGCTCGCACGATGATGGCGAGGCGTTCCGAGTGAACGATACGCACGGGACCGGCATGGTCTACGTCGCGTTCTCGTCTGAGCCGTTCAAGCTCGACAACTTCATGACCGGCGATAACTGGGACCAGGACGCCTTCCCCGACAGCGGTGTGACCGGGCACGAGGAGGCGGTCATGACCGACCTCATCCAGCAGATGGCGACTGGCGCCCACTTCGATTACGACCTGGCGACCTATCGCGTCGCGCCGCCGTTCCGTCGGGATCAGGCGTACGCGGATAACGGGTCCTATGACAACGGCGGGTACTCCGACGATGGCAACTACGCGGCCTCGTACTATCCGCCGCCAGTTGTGGTCTCGACCTATGGTCCGTACCCGTGGTGGTGGGGTGGGTCCTTCTACGATCCGTGGTATGACCCGTGGTGGGGTTACGCCCCGTACGCGGGTTGGGGCTGGGGCGGACCGTTCATTGGCGTCGGCTTCGGTTGGGGTGGCTGGGGTGGTGGCTGCTGGGGCTGCGGGTACTATGGCGGCGGTGGGTTCTATGGCGGCGGCCCGAATGTGTGGCGCCGTCCGGGCTGGGGCATCGGGTATCACACGGGCTGGGGTGTAGGGTACCGTGGCCGTGCGGGTGTCGTCGCGACGACCGGGGTGTTCTCGGGTCGCTCGCTCGCCGGTGGTCCTGGTGTCGTGGGTTACCGTGGGCGGTTTGGTGCCGGGGCGGCTGTTGGCACGCGGTCGGTGTTCGCCAACACCAGGCTGTCGAATCGTTCGGGCTTCCGTACGAACGTCACCGCGAATCGCGCGGTTGGTAACCGTACCGTCTTCCCGCAGACTATGGGGCGCTCGGCGCCAGTTCCCGCCAACAGCGGGCGCGTCATGGCACCAGGTGGCGCGATCGGCTCGCGTGTCACTGCCAGCAGGGTTCCTTCGGCAGCGCCTGCGGGTGGTGGGTTTCAGGCTGGGCGACCTGGGTATTCCACGCCGGGGTATGGCGCCGGGTCACGGGCGCCAACGCCAACCGCTCGTCGCGTTGAGCCTTCCGGCGGCGGTGGTGCTCCGCCGTTCGACCGCACCATGAGTGCGCCGCGGAGTAGTGGCGGCGGGTCTAGTGCGGCGCCGCGCGGTGGTGGTGGGAGCAGTGCGCCACGCGGTGGCGGTGGCGGTGGGGGTGGGTCGCATCCGCACTATCAGAGCTTTGGTGGCGGTGGGTTCCACGGTGGTGGCGGTGGTGGGCACGCTAGTGGTGGTGGCGGGCACGCTGGTGGCGGTGGCGGTGGCGGGCATGGTGGGGGCGGTGGTGGTGGGCATCACCACTAAGAACTCCTCGGCGCTTCGCGCCTCGTCGCCCTGAACGAGGCCATACAACGTGGGGCGGTGCACGGTTGGTTCGCGCACCGCCCCTCTTGCATCGCTCTGTGATCGCTCAGTCGGATTCGGCCCGTTCGCCCGTCAGGGCGACGAGGCGCGAAGCGCCGAGGAGTCTTACATCCCGAGCACGAGCAGCGTGAAGCTGTCCGGCACCATCTGCGGCCGCGCCGCGCCCTGAGCCTTCGTGAACTTCGCACTCACGACATAGACCTTATGGGTCTTCGGATCCACAGTCATAGTGCGAGCCCCAAGCATTGTCTTCACGCTCTCAGCGAGGCTGAACTTGTCGGGACTATCCTCGTGCACGACAGTTAGCGTCCCGTCCCCACCGCTCGAGGCAAACGCGTACCCAGTCCCAGGATCGAATCCAGCCGCGTCGACCCCGGGCCCGATGGGAACGCTGGTGATGAACTTACCGGCAGTGTAGTCGGCGATAGCCATGATGGGCGCGCCCTTAGTATTGCACCCGCTGAACAGCCGATGGTGCACGCGATCGATGGCGAGACCAGTCGCCCCCTTGCACGGCCCCATTTCCCACTTGCGGGTGACCTTCATAGTGTTGGCATCAATCTCGGCAACGTTGCCATCTTCCTCGAGATTGACATAGAGCTTCCCATCCCCAGCCGTCACCCCGAACTCAGGCCCAGCACCAAGATCGATGTTCCCGATGACTTTCCCGGTCTGCGCATCAACCGCGGTCGCGTTCTTGGAATCGCCGTTGAACGAGAACACGCGCTTGGAGGCCGCATCGTAGAGCACGGCATCCGCGTCGAGCTGCCCCTTCTCCTTGCCAAGCACGCCGAGCGTCTTGAGGTCGAACATGGTGATGGTGCTATCAGTACCCGATGTCACGAACCCATGATTGAACTCGTAGGCGAACGCGATGCCATGCGCCCGCGACATGCCAGGGATCTCGCCGAGCACTTTCCCGGTCTCGGGGTCGATGACCTGCACGCGAGTCTGACGCGCGATAAAGAGGCGATGGCCGACGCTGTCGAACGCCACGTAGTCCCATCCGCCAGTGCCGCCGATCGTGTAGGTCGAGAGCACGTGATAGCCGGGCGGTGCGGCCAATAGGCCGAGCGCCGGCGCGAGTAAGCGAGCTGCGCCTGCGAAACGCATTGAATCTCCGTTATGTGGGCGACGAGATGATAACCGTCGCGATACGGGTCGCAATAGGCCTCGGCATCGTATTGCGCGTCGGCCTGTGGATCATCAATCAGCCAATCTGGCTCGATGAAGCGATGCTCGCGCTCGGCATCATCCATCGGCCACTCGGCACTGTACTATTAGCGCCGCTTCCTTACGGGCAGATTACACCGCCGGGATTTCTGCTCGTGCAGTGGGCGATCGTCTCGCTGCTTGGCACGAGTGGGCGCGTTCTTCGCCTCGCGCCCCTTGTGGCGTCACTGATTTCGCTCCCGCTGTTCGCACGACTCGCTCGGCAAACGCTGCGCGATGATCGGCTTGTGGTCGCCGCAGTATGGCTCTTCTCGATCAATCGCGCGCTCGTCACATATTCGGCCGAGGCGAAGCCCTACGCGTGGGACGTCGCGGCCGCGGTCGCGTTGATGCTCGTTACGTTGTGGGCCATGGATGGCGGCGCGGTGCGCGCGCTCGCCGCCGGAGTGCTCGGTGCGGTGCTCGTGTGGTGTTCATATCCCGCGGTCATCGTGCTCGCCGGCCTCGGCGCCGTGTGGTTGACGCGTGCGGCGCGCAGCGCCGGCGCGTCCGTGGTCTGCTGGACCGTGAGTGCCGCGCCGGCGATATGGGTGGCCGAGCATCGGCTGAGCGCCGGCGATCGGGACTATCTGCGTCGATTCTGGTCCGATGGATTTCCGCACGGATGGACTTGGCTGTTCACCCAACCCGCGCACGTGCTCGATGCGTTGTTGCGCTTTCCCCCCGGCATCGTGTGGTTGATCGCGATTATTGCCGGGGCATGGCTCATGCGCCGCCGCGCGGTATTGGCGCCCATGGTGGTGGCGATCGGCGCGGCAGCGACAGGACTGTATCCATTGGCTTCGCGCCTCGCGTTGTACCTGCTGCCGAGCGCCTTGCTCGCGGTCGCCGCGGTAGGCCGCTGGTGGATCGTAGCGGCGATCGTGTTGGGGCAGGCCGTAGAGTCCGTGTCTCCTGAGGAGCACGAAGACATGCGCACGGTCGCGACCGCGATGGCGCGGTGGCGGCGCCCCGGCGATGCGGTCTACGTGTACTACGGCGCGGTCCCGACGTTCGCGTACTACGCGGACACGACGGGAATCACCCGGGGCGGATGCCACCGAACAGACTGGCCAGCCTACGTCCGCGAGCTCTCCGCCTTGCGTGGTCGCCAGAGGGTTTGGCTCGTGGTAGCCCACGAATTCGAGGGCAATGGCGTCCGCGAAGATTCGTTGCTCGTTCGCTACCTGAAAGCAACAGGCCCCGCGTACGTCACAATAACGGCTCGCTCTGCGTTTGCTGTGCTGTATGACTTGAGTGATTCCCTGAATGCAGTCGACGTGACCGCGCCACCTTCGACTCACGCGAGACAACCAGGTCTTGGCTGTCGCGCGAGTTGACAGTTTGTGATCTGCATCACACAACGTGGGTTCGCTGGTGTTGTAACAGCGCCGCAAACTGTTGCAGGGATGCAGGATAGAGAGGTGTAACAGGAGAGTTTGGGAGACAGGGCTTAGACATGCGCCCGACGTCGGCGGGGTGCAGGACTTGCTCTGAGAATTGCCATCGATCGAACTCGGCCCAAACGCTCACATCAATACTCAAAAATGCCGCTACGCGTGCGCGGTTCGGTTCGCGTCTTGCGAGCACGGCCGGGTAACCGTTGCTCACTCAGGAACCCAATGATCAGATGTCTCTCAATGCTCGCGCTCGTGGCCGCAGTTGGCGCCGGGCCGGCGGCATCGCAGGCCAGCTACGCGGGCGCCCAGGCGCCGGCGCAGGTCAGCCCGCGGGGGGATACCCTGCTGGGGCAGAGTCGGCTGCAGCCGGGCGACGTCATTCGTCTGCGCATTTGGCGCGAGCCAGATCTCTCGGGTGAGTTCCCGGTCGACGAGTCGGGGATGGCGGTGTTCCCCAAGCTCGGCGCCACCAAAGTCGCCGCGATTACGGCCGATTCGTTGCGGGCCCTCCTCGTGGCTACGTATGCGCAATACCTCAAGGACCCGGCGATCGAGGTGACGTTCTTGAGACGCGTCACGATTCTCGGGGCCGTCAACCATCCCGGTATTTATCCCGTCGACCCCACGATGACGGTCCACGACGCGTTCGCCCTGGCCGGCGGCACGTTGCCAAACGGCAACCCCAAGCATTTTGAACTCCGCCGGGGCGGTCAGAACATCGACGTCGACTTCTCGCAAGACACGCCAATCGGCCGGACCGCGATACGGTCTGGCGACGAGCTCTACGTGCCAGAGCGCAGTTGGTTCTCGCGCAATGGCATCTACGTCATAGGGGCCGCGATCACGGCCACCGCGATCGTTGTGTCGACGCTGGTCCGCTATTAACTGAGGCCGCATCACAGTGTCCTATCCTTTGACCCCGAACGGCAACTCGAACGGCACCAGCTTAGGGCCATACCAAACGCCGCCGACGAGCCCCGCCGTTCCATCGCGTCGCGACGAAGACCTGCTCTCGATCGACGGCATCTGGAATCTGATCCGCCGGCAACGGTGGATCGTGCTCGCATCGACCCTGATTGTGGTTGGGCTGGTTGGCGCGCTGTGCATCATTATGACGCCCACCTACGAATCGACCGCGGCGGTGCGTGTGCTCTCGCAGAAGATGGACGTGCCGAGCCTGTTCGAGCAGGTCACGAACGATCGGGAAGTGGCGACCGAGGTCTCGGTGCTGCAGAGCCGGCGCCTGGCGGAGGCAACGATCGACTCGCTCGGATTGCGCGCGATCGTCAAGCCCGCCCGCGTTCCGCGGAGCACGATGTTCAGCTACTTCCGCGTCGACCCGTTGGCCGATTCGGCGACGTACGAGCTGACGAAGCGTGATTCGAGTGGCGGAGGATTCACGGTCACGAACGGCGATGGGAAGGTGCTCGGTGTGGTTCAGCCCGGTGGGCAGCTCAACGTGCCGGGCATCACGGCAGTGCTGCGTCCGCGCACGGCGAAGGACGGCCCGGGCAAGATCAAGATCGAGCTACAGACCCGCGAAGATGCGTATCAGGCCTTCGATAAGCATCGCAAGGTCGAGCGCCCGGTGCGCGACGCCGATGTCATGACCGTGACGTATCGCGGGAAAGACCCGGAGCTCACGCGTGACGTGCCCAACGTCCTCACCCACCTGTTCATTGTCGACAAGACGTCGATGCAGAAGGTGCAAGCGCGGAGCACCGTGAAAATTCTGCGTGAGCAACTGGACTCGCTCTCCATTGAGCTCAATACGTCCGACGCCGCGCTGCAGACGTTCCGCGAGCAGCATAATATCGTGAGCCTGCCAGATGAGGCGCAGGCCAATGTTCAGCATGCGGCGACCATCCAGGCCGAACGGGCGGATCTCGACGCCGAAAAGGGCGCGCTGACGACGCTGATGCGTCAAGTGACGCTCGAAGCCGCGCACCAGAAGCCGGAGGATCCGTCACCCTACCGGCGATTGATCGCGTTCCCGACGCTGCTCAAGAACCAGGCGTCGACCGAGCTGCTGCATTCGCTGGCGACGATAGACGACGAGCGCACGACGCTGCTGACGCGACGCACGCCGAAAGATCCCGATGTCATGGCGCTCACCGATCGCGAGCGCCAGGTCGAGGATCAGATCCGCACGATCGCGACGACCTACCTCTCCGGTTTAACCGAGCAGGTCAACTCGTACGACAGCGTCCTGGGACAGTACTCGCATCGGATGAACGCAATTCCGGCCGTCGAGACGCAATACGCGCGGTTGTCGCGGGCGCCGAAGGTGCTCGACACGATCTACGTAGCCTTGCAGACTCGGCTCAAGGAGGCGCAAGTCGCCGAGGCCGTGGATGATCCGACGTTGCAGCTCATGGACCCAGCCGTGACGCCGGTGGAGCCGGTCCGCCCCAAGCCGCCGCTCTATCTCGCGATCTCGGTCATCTTGGGATTGCTGGTCGGCCTCGGGATCGCGCTGGCGCGTGACTCACGCGATCACACGGTGCACACGCGGGCCGACGTCCTCGCGGCGACGGGCACTCCGGTGTTGGGACTGATCCCACGCATTTCCGGCGACGCGCTGACCACACGGTTGCGGTTCTCGGGCGAGCTCGGCGATCCGGCGTTCTCGGGCGGCGGGCACGGGCGGCGGCGCTTGTCGCATCGCCAGCGCATCGCGGCGCTCGACGCCGAGTTGAACGGATCGTCCAACGGCGAGCAGGTGGCCGAGGCGGCCGCTGAGCCGGACGCGCGCAGCGCGGTGGCCGAGGCGTATAGTCGCCTCCAGACCAACCTCGCGTTCTTGCGGCCACGCGGTGAGAACGTGCTCAAGACGCTGGTGATTACGAGTCCGTTGTCGGGCGACGGAAAGACCACGAGCGCGGTCAATCTCGCGGTCACGCTCGTTACGCGTGGGCATAGGGTACTGCTCGTTGACGCCGACCTGAGACGGGGAATCATTAACCGGGTGTTTGGCGCATCGCGAACACCTGGATTGAGCGATGTCCTGGCCGGCACGACGTCACTCGAGGCTGCTGTGCGAGGCGTGTCACTCGGACGCGGCGGCGAGCTGCATTATTTGCCGACCGGCTCGTTGCCTGCCCAGCCGGCCGCGCTGCTCGATTCGCCCGCCATGCAGGAGCTGCTCCAGCGGTTGCCAACCTACTACGATCGGATCATTATCGACTCGCCGCCGATCAACATCGTGACGGATGCCGCGCTCCTCACGGCATACGCCGATGGTGTTCTGGTGATCGCGCGGTCGGGCGTAACGGCTACGCAAGCATTGTCGTTCGCAATGGAGCAACTGCGTCACGTCCGCGCGCCGGTGCTTGGTGCCGTGCTGAATGATGTCGATTTTGCTCGGGATGCGGCGTACGATGGCAATTACCGGTACCAGGG
>Ga0210409_10001833_pt1 | contig 26681 bp, 23 predicted proteins | sample IncBWH17MmetaG_FD_161649 | JGI IMG/M metagenome (GOLD analysis project Ga0210409, IMG submission 161649) | Forest soil microbial communities from Barre Woods Harvard Forest LTER site, Petersham, Massachusetts, United States - Inc-BW-H-17-M | ecosystem: Environmental > Terrestrial > Soil >...
GGCGGCGATATCTTCGTCGGTGAGTTCGCGGGTAAGGCCGTCGGAGGTGAGGAGATAGAGATCGCCGGGTTGAGGGTGGTGGCCGGCGATGTCGGCCTCTACTGTGGGTTGGGAGCCGACGGCGCGGGTGATGAGGTTGCGCATGGGAGATTGGGCGGCTTGCTCGGGCGTGATCTGGCCGGCGCGGAGTTGCTCTTCGACGAGGGAGTGGTCGTTGGTGAGCTGCTCGAGGTAGCCACGTCGGCGGCGGTAACATCGGCTGTCGCCAACGTGGACGAGCCAGAGGGTGGCGGGGTCGGAGGCGCGGGAGTTGGAATGGCTGTCGGAGGTAGGGGCGTGGAGAAGGGCGACGAGCGTGGTGCCCATGCCGGCGAGTTGTGGTGACTGGCGGGCCTGCTGATAGACGGCCTGGTTGGAGGCTTGAACGGCGGCGTTGAGACGGGCCTGCGGGCGAGTGGACGCACGCGACGGGCTGCTGGCGGGGTCGGGTGGAGCGATTTGCGCGAGGAAGGTGTCGGCGGCGAGATGGCTGGCTACTTCACCGCCTGCGGCTCCGCCCATGCCGTCGCAGACGACGAAGGCGCCGATGGCGGGATCAGCGGCGCATGCGTCCTCGTTGCCGCGACGGACCTTGCCGCGGTGGGAGAGCATGGCGTAGATGAGTTTGATGGCTGCCACCTTTGGTTTGAGGAAAAACCGGTCCGGAGAAAAAGATACACGCTGCCGCGATGAAGTCCAAGGGTACGTTCGTGTTAGAAGGAGAAGGGAGGTGGAATGAATCAGATTGGGAACGCGATTGTGCTGGGCGACAACCTTAGCGTGCTGCGTGGGATAGAGGCTGGATCGGTGGAGCTTATCTACGTCGATCCGCCATTTAATACAGGCAAACGGCAGGCGCGGATGCAGATGAAGACGATTCGGGACGAGGCCGGGGATCGTGTGGGATTTGGTGGGAAGCGGTACCGGACGGAGTTGGTAAAGGATGGATTGGGCGGAGCTTATGGGGACCGGTTCGATGACTTTCTTGGATTTCTGAGGCCTCGTCTGGAGGAGGCTTACCGAGTGTTGTCGGCTACGGGGTCGCTGTTTTTTCACATCGACTACCGCGAGGTGCACTACTGCAAGGTGATGCTGGATGAGATCTTCGGGCGGGAGTGCTTTCAGAACGAGATCATCTGGGCGTATGACTACGGCGCGCGTGCGAAGAAACGGTGGCCGGCCAAGCATGACAACATTCTCTGGTACACGAAGGACGCGGAGCGGTACACGTTCAATCTGGATGAGTGCGACCGGATTCCATATATGGCTCCGGGGCTTGTAGGTGAAGAGAAGGCTGCGCGGGGGAAGACGCCAACGGATGTGTGGTGGCATACGATTGTTTCGCCTACTGGAAAAGAGAAGACCGGGTATGCGACGCAGAAGCCGCTCGGGATTCTGGAGCGGATTGTGAAGGTGCACTCGAATGCGGGCGAGATGGTGATGGATTTTTTTGCGGGGAGTGGGACGACTGGAGAAGCGGCGGCAAAAAATGGACGAGGATTTGTGCTGGTGGATGAGAGCGCGGCGGCAGTGGAGATTATGCAGCGGCGACTGAAGCGCTATAGCCCCCGGTTGGTGGGTGTGGCGCCTTCAGGGAGCTTGAACGATTAGGCGCGGGCTTGCCTTTCGGCAATGTCACCGATGATGGGGAGCTTGAACCACTCACCTTTGAGCGCCTTGAAAATTGTGATGAGCCACGCGATGAAAAGTATCAGCTCAGCCACCATGTCGAGCCTGTCAAGCAGAATCCAGTTGAGGTGGAGAATGTCGTGTCCGATTCTGAGCACGGCGTCGAGGAGAATGAACATGATAAATAGGCCGATGGACTGGATTGAGTGGAAGCGGACTAGCGGCATCCTGTTGTAAGGCTTGATGATGAGGAAGACGATTGCAGGGAAGACCGTCATGTAGGCGAGGGCGGCGGCAAGGTTGTCGGAGATTCCCGATGAGGCTGCTGGAGTAGGCGGAGACGACGGAGTTCGGGCCTGAGGTAAATCGGACATGCTTTCTCCTCGTAATGTGTCACCCAGCATAGCCTATGACGAATGGCGGTTCACCTAATTTTCTCTGGAACGCAGACGGTCGCCACAGATTGTCAGCAATCGGTGACGACTCGACGTATTGTGGTTGATCTAGGTGTTTTTAGGATTGATGGCCTTGAAGCCGTAGGTCTCGTAGCTGGTGGTGAGCTTGTTGTTGGCTACCGTAACGACGGTGAAGCCTTCGGGTGTTCCCATGCGTGTGCCTTCCCACCAGTTGCCGCATATGGCTCCGCTGGTGATGTAGGGGACGCCCTTCCACTCGACTCGCTCATTGATGTGGGTGTGGCCCTGGAGGACGCCGAGGACGTTGTGGCCTTCGAAGAGATGGATGACCTCGTCGGAGTTGATGACGGAGAGGCCGTGGTGAGGTGAGGGTGTGTTGGGTGTGGGGACGTAGGAGTTGAATGCCGTGACCAAGGGGATGTGCACGGAGACGATAATGGGCGTGCCGGAAGGCAGAGCGGCGAGATCGGCGGCGAGCCACCGGAGCTGCGCGGCGTCGATACGGCCTTCGTAGGCGCGGTCATCTGTGATGCCGATGGAGTCGAGGACGATGAAGTGGTGGCCCTTGTGGTCGAAGGAGTAATAGGCCTTGCCGAAGTGATCTTCGTAGAGTTTTTTGCCGTAGAGGGATCGGTGGGAGCGACACCGCTGGCCGGGTAGATGCCGACGACGTCGTGGTTGCCGATGGTGTGGTAGACCTTGAGGCCGAGATCCTGCTCGGTCTTGCCATAGAGGTCGAATAGAGCGATGGCTCGCTGCGTGGGGACGCCCAAGGAGTCGAAGACATGGTCGCCGCCGTTGATGGCGAAGTCGGCCTTGAGGGTGCGGGCTTTTTTGAAGGCCATGTCGGTGCCGATGGCGGCGTTGAGCTCGGGCTGGATGTGGGTGTCGGTGAGGAAGATGAAGGTGAAGGGCTCGACTGGTGGCGCGGCGAAGACGGAGGGGGTGACAGCGGCGGAGATGCCGGCGGCTCCGAGGAGAGTAAGGAATTGGCGGCGGGTGGTCACTCTTTGATGATATTCCGATGTGGTTACGGGATGGAGAATGTTTGCCGGGTAGAATTTAGCGATGAAGTATCTGGTGGCTTTGCTGGCGGTGGCGGGGATAGTTGTGTCGGCGATGGCGTTGCGGGTGCACTATATGGACCCGGCGCTGGCTCCGCCTTGTGCGGTAACGGAGAAGTTTGACTGCGGGGCGGTGAATCACAGCCGGTTTGCGGTGTTTCCGCCGCGGACGTTCGATGAGGATCCGAAGAGTGGGCACCATATTCCGGTGGCGACGCTGGGGATTGTGGGTTATGCTCTGATCCTTGTGCTGGTGCTGATGGAGCGGTGGTGGCTGGTGCTTTATGCCGCGCAGATCGGTTTTCTGCTGGCTGCGTTTTTGAGCTACATTGAGGCGTTCGTTCTGGAGAAGTGGTGCATCTACTGTCTCTGGTCGCAGGGAATTGCGACGGCGATCCTGCTGACGACGGGTGGTTTTCTATTGGCGCGCTGGCTAGGTTTGCGGCAGTTCGAAAGAGTATCGAGGTAAAGCAGGATATGTGGCCAAAATTATTTGTGCAGCTGTTCGAGTTGCTTCCCCATGTGACGCGCCTGGTTCCGATAGCAGACCGGTATTTTTCCTCAAAGACCGCGAATGAAAAGGCCAATGAGGCTGCGTTGGCGGCGCTGGCCGAGGATGTTCGCGGCGATCTTGGGCAGGTGACGAAGGCCCACGCTGGGCTTTATCGGCAACTGCAGGAGTTGAGCGCGCACGTTGGTGAGGTGGGCGAGGATGCGAAGCGGACGCGGCTGGCGATGGAGCAGCAGGGGCACCGGCTGGAGAACCTCGAGTCGGAAGTTGTATGGCTGGGGCGTTGGCTAAAGGGCGGATTCGTACTGGTGGTGATACTGCTGGGTGTGGTGATTTATCTGGTAGCGCAGGCGCACTAGCGGATGTGGATTGATTTTGGGGCGGTGCGGCGGCGTAGAATCGAAGTATGGGAATCAGCCGCGAACAAGCCTTGGAGTGCTTCAACAGTGATGACCTGATCGGGATTGGCATGGAGGCCGATGCGGTGCGCCGCCGGCTGCATCCTGAGGGTGTGGTGAGCTACATCATCGACCGAAACATCAACTATACGAACTTCTGCACGGAGTATTGCACGTTCTGCGCGTTCTACAGGCCCCTGAAGGGCAAGCTTGCGGCTGAAGGGTACATCCTCGACTTCGAGACGATCTACGACAAGATTCGCGAGACTGTGGAGATGGGTGGCACGGGCGTGCTGATGCAGGGTGGACTGCATCCTGATTTGAAGATCGACTGGTTTGAGAAACTGTTTCGCGGGATCAGGGATCGCTTTCCTACGGTGTGGCTGCATTGTCTGAGCGCTAGCGAGATTCTGGCGATTGCCGAGTACAGCGAGCTGAGCCTGCGGGATACGATCATGCGGCTGCGCGATGCGGGATTGCAGTCGATTCCTGGTGGCGGCGCGGAGATTCTGGATGATGAGGTTCGGCATAGGATTGCGCGGTTGAAGTGCAAGACCGAGGATTGGGTTTCGGTGCATCGTACGGCGCATGAGCTGGGTATGCGGACGACCGCGACGATGATGTTTGGCGTGGGTGAGACCTTCGAGCATCGTGTGAACCACTTTGAGGTGGTGCGCAAGCTGCAGGAGGAGACGGGCGGATTTACGGCGTTTATCCCTTGGAGCTTCCAGCCGCATAATACGGCGCTTGGCGGACGGGGATGGGACGAGGCAACTTCGGTGGAGTATCTGAAGACGCTGGCGATCTCGCGGATGTATCTGGACAACATCGAGAATGTGCAGTCGAGCTGGGTGACGCAGGGGCTGAAGGTGCTGCAGATGGGGCTTCGATTTGGCGGAAATGATGTTGGCTCGGTGATGCTGGAGGAGAACGTCGTGAAGGCGGCGGGGACCAGCAACTGTACGACTGAGGAAGAGTTGCGGCGGATTATTCGCGATGCGGGGTTCAAGCCGGTGCAGCGGGATACGCTCTATCGAACGATGTTCTTGAATTAGTGGGCCATGGATGCCCGGTGGAAGTGGAAGACATCCGATTTGCGCTGGCCTTGCTTGTCGATGCGCTCCAGCGTTGAGGTGAGGTGGTTGGCATCCGTGAGAACGTAGCGGATGGTGAGCTTGCCGTCTTCACGGGCGAAGGTGACGGTGGTGGGAGAACTTTCCGTGACTGGGAGACGCACCACTTCATCTTTGTTCTCCCAGCCGATCATTCCAGCGTTGAAGTGCTTCATCTTGAAGACAGGTGTGGCTCCATCGAGTTCGATGGCCCAGAACTCGTAGAAGACGGGCTTGCCCTGCTCCACCTCGCGATACATGCCGATGATGCTGGCGCCGGAGGGATCACTCCAGATCTCGTCGGAGTGGGAACCGTCCTGGTCGCCGGTCCAATGGCCGGAGAGAAAGGCCAGATTGGCCAGTGTGGGAGCCGATTGACTCTGCCCCCATGCGAGAGGGGTGACAATGAGGGACAGGATGAGGCCGAGACGCCACATAATCGCTCCTTATTGGCATGAATTGGCAGTTTAGATTAGCAACGGGCCGACACAAAGGCTCTTCGCGTAGAATCGGTTCGATAGAGTAAAACCTCGCTGGAGCTGTAATCTGTCTTATTATCTTCAAAATCTGACTGCCACTCTTGGGCTGCTGCTGGCTCCGCATGGGCTGGGGCACTACTGGCGTGCGCACTATCTCGACCAGACGTTTCGCGGGCTTTATCGCTGGAATGCGTTTGATACGGCGCTTTTGATTCCCTACTTCATCGTCATGCTGATTTTGGCGTTCTATGGGGTGCACCGGTATCAGCTTGTTTGGCTGTACTACAAGAACAAGAAGAGTGCGGCGAAGTGGGATGAGCCGCCGGCGCGGTTCGCCGTGGACGAGCTGCCGTTTGTGACGATTCAGCTGCCGATCTTCAATGAGCAGTTTGTGATCGACCGGTTGATCGATGCTTGCTGCCGGTTGAACTATCCGCGTGACCGGTTTGAGATTCAGGTGCTGGACGACTCGACCGATGAGACGACGATGGTCGCGCAGCAGATTGTGCATCGGTATGCGACGGGCTTTGCCGGGATGGATCCGCAGCCGATTGTTTATCTGCATCGGACGAACAGGCATGGGTATAAGGCCGGGGCGCTGGATAAGGGACTGGATGTTGCGAAGGGCGAGTTTGTTGCGATCTTCGACGCGGACTTTGTGCCTCCGCGTGAGTGGGTGATGCAGGTGATTCACCACTTTGCCGAGCCTGAGATCGGCATGGTGCAGACGCGATGGACGCATTTGAATCGCGACTACAGCTTTTTGACGCAGGTTGAGGCGATTCTGCTTGATGGGCACTTTGTGCTGGAGCATGGCGGACGCAGCCGGGCGGGCGTGTTCTTCAACTTCAACGGCACCGCGGGGATGTGGCGAAGGCGCGTGATCGGAGAGGCCGGCGGGTGGCAGCATGACACGCTGACCGAGGATACGGATCTCAGCTATCGCTCGCAGCTGATCGGGTGGAAGTTCAAGTATCTGCAGGATGTGGAGTGTCCAGCGGAGCTGCCTATCGAGATGACGGCCTTCAAGACGCAACAGGCTCGTTGGGCGAAGGGCTTGATTCAGACGGGCAAGAAGATTCTGCCCCGTGTGATGAAGAGCGATATGCCCTGGCATACGAAGCTGGAGGCCTGGTATCACCTGACGGCGAACATCAGCTATCCGCTGATGATTGTACTGAGTGTGCTGCTGATGCCGGCGATGATTATTCGCAGTTGGCAGGGGCTGTTGCAGATGCTGCTGATAGATCTGCCGTTGTTTATGGCTAGTACGATGTCGGTGTCTTCGTTTTATCTGGTTAGTCAGAAAGAGCTTTTTCCTAATAAGTGGGCAAGGACTTTTCTTTATCTGCCGTTTCTAATGGCGCTGGGCGTGGGCCTCACGATTACGAATACGAAGGCTGTGATGGAGGCCTTGTTTGGCGTGCAGTCTGCATTTGCGCGGACGCCGAAGTATCGCGTGGCCAAGAAGGGCGAGAAGAGTCAGGCGAAGAAGTATCGCAAGCGGTTGGGGATTATTCCGTGGATCGAGCTGGCGATTGGCTGCTACTTTGCCTTTACGGTTTGGTATGCGGTTTCGACGGAGAACTTCTTCACGATACCGTTCCTGATTTTGTTCGTCTTCGGGTACTGGTATACGGGCTTGTTGAGCTTGCTGCAGGGGCGGTTCGAACGTGCTGGGAGTGCGGCACAGGAACTGCGTGAGAAGCCTTATCCGATGGGGATATAGGGATTTTCGCCTTTTGCAGATGTCCTAATAGATGTGTCGAGGTTCGTGAATGAAGAGATTTTCGGTTGTATTCCTATTATTTATTGGCTCGTTCTTTTCGGTTGCACATGCCGTGGAATCCGTCCCGAAAGCGGAGTACAGGACGCGGCGTGTCGCGCTGGCGGAGAAGATGCCCGGTGGCGTTGCTGTGTTGTTCGCGGCGACGGAACCGATGTTGGACTTTTTGCCCTACCGGCAGGATGAGGATTTTTACTACCTGACGGGATGGAATGAGCCCGGTGCTGCGATGGTGTTGGTTGCGGCTGCTCCTGCTGAAGCGGAGGCTCCGGGTACGGGAATGGGTGGGCATCCGGCGCAGGCGTATCGGGAGATTCTGTTTCTGCCGACGCGTAATCTGCGGACGGAGAAGTACACCGGCGCGAAGATGGATGCCGCTACGGCTGGAGCGACGTCGGCAACGGGTTTCGATGAAGTGCTGCCGATGACGGAGATGCCCGCGGTGCTGAGTAAGCTTGCCGTGGCCGACCGCGCACGGATGCGCAATGTGTGGGTGCAGAAGGATTCGCCCCAGGCACGAGCGACGCTGGGATTCACGGCGGCTACGCTTGGTGTTGCGCAGATCGATCCCAAAGGCGACGTGGCGGATTTGACGATGCCGCTGCGGGCGGTGAAATCGCCTGCGGAGATCGAGCTGCTGAAGAAGGCTGCGAATGCCTCCATCGCTGCGCAGAAGGCGGAGATGAAGGCTGTAAAGCCGGGAGTTACGGAGCGCAAGGTTGCTGGCGTGATCATCGAGAAGCTGATGGAGGAGGGCGCTGAGCGCGTCTCATACGCGCCTATTGTGGGATCGGGGGCTAACTCGACGACGCTGCATTACGGCGAGAACTCGGCGACGATGAAGAGCGGGGATGTAGTCGTGATTGATGCGGCGGGGGAGTACAGCATGTATGCCTCCGACATTACGCGGACGCTGCCGGTGGATGGGAAGTTTACGCCGCGTCAGAGAGAGATCTACGACATTGTCCTGGGGGCCCAGAGGGCAGCAGCGGCGGCGTTTGTGGCGGGCAAATCGAAGATCAACGATCCACTGCATAAGCAGGCTGATTCGCTTGATCAGGTGGCGTTTGCGTATATCAACTCGCACGGTAAAGACCTGCATGGACAGCCGCTGGGCAAGTACATGGTGCATGGTCTGGGGCATCTTGTGGGAATCGACGTGCACGACCCGTGGGACTACTCGAAGCCTCTGGATAAGGGAATGGTGTTTACGATCGAGCCCGGAATCTACCTGCCGGAAGAAGGGATTGGCGTGCGCATAGAGGATGTATTTTATGTTGATGCGGATGGCAAACTCGTCGATCTGATTGCGGACCTGCCCCATGAAGCGGCTGATGTCGAGGCTTGGATGCGGCATTAAGTCGGCACGCAACGTTATCCAAAACAAGAGGCCGGCTGATCACCGGGCCTCTTCACGTTAGGAATACAAGTTGACTAGAAGCGTATGCCGAAGGTAACGGGAATATATGTTGTGGGCTGGCTGGCCTGAGGGAAGGCGTTGAAGTAAGACGTTGTGCCGCTTACATCGAATGGCCGGCGCTGATTGAAGTTGTACACGTAACGCACTTCTGCGAAAAACCGTTCGTCAGCGAAGCGCGAGAACTTGTAAGTCAATCCCAAGCCGCCATTCAAACCAAATGCGTTGCTGGTGTACCAGTCGATAGGCTGGTTGGCCTGGCATGTGAAGTAGCCATAATACGGATCGAAGCATGTGCCGGTAGCTACAGTAGTGAAGGAAGTGTACTTGTGATAGAAGCCGAGACCGCCAACGGCGTACCCGCCCCAGTTGTCGTGCTGTGCGAAGTTATAAATCGGGTTGAGAGTAAAAGACCAGACATGACTGGAGCCACCGAGTTGGCTGAGACCTGCACCCAGGCTGTTGTAGAGAGCCAGAAGGTTGTTCAGCGTATTTGTCTGGATGCCGAATCTGTCCCAGTCGAACTGTAGGAGCACTCCAAAGTTCTTGTTGAAGTTTCGGCCGAATCCACCCTGGAATCTATAACTGGTGGTCGCATAGCCGTGCGTGCCGCCTACTGGCAGGTTAAAGCCAGCGCCGACGACGAAGGTCCACTTGTTGGAGCCATCGGCGTTGTGGGTGCTGTCACTGTAGGTTGGACGGCGGCCGTAGTGACGGCGTGGGGGCGGCTGGGTGTCTTCGCTGCCGGTTAGATTGAAGTTTTCGGCGGTGGCCATCTCGACCTCGCCGACGCTGCTGCTGTAGTTAAGATCATCCGGCACGGTGAGATTCAGTGGAGCGGCCAGGGTCTTCTGGAGGGAGACAGGGGAAAGTGATGAACTTGTGCCGGCAGACTGCTGTGCGTGCGAAACGAGTGTGGCCGAGGCAGCGAAAAGCGTAACGGCGGCGGTGCGGGTGATAAGGCTGGAAAGGCGATTCTTGGTGATCGTTGTGTACATCCGGTGGGCTCCCTTTGGTGCTATGAGGTTCTTCTACGGCTTCAACCCTGAATAGACGTTGTTGTTGTGTATGACGCGCAAACGGCGAAATTGGATGACAACGAGCGGGCTTTTTTTACTGAGAACACAATAGTTACGGGCATTCCAGCGATGCGGAATGCCCGTAGTTGATTCGATTATCGTACTATCAAAATTCGAAATTTAGTGAATGTCGAACTGCTCGGGGTGGAGAGCGGGATCGGACTTGACGAGGATCGTCTTGCCGACCATCTCTTCCATCTCCTGGAGCCACTTGGTACCCGGAGCCTTGAGTTGCTTGACGACCTCGGGGTTGACGCGAAGCATCACGTCGCCGCGATCGAGGTGCTTCTGCATCTTTCGCATCTCGATGTAGATGTCGTTGCAGACCGTTACCGGCGACTTGACCATGCCGGTGCCGACGCAGATGTTGCAGGTGGTCGAGAGCGTACGCTCGAGCGACTGCTTGACGCGCTTGCGGGTAATGGCGACCAGACCGAAATCGTTGAACTGAAGAACCTTCGATGGAGCACGATCGGTCTTCAACTCTTCTTCAAGGGCGGCCATGACGCGATTGCGATTCTTGCGCTCGTCCATGTCGATGAAGTCGATGATGATGATGCCGCCGAGGTCGCGCAGACGAATCTGGCGGACGATCTCGGGGATCGCATCCAGGTTGGTCTTGACGATGGTGTCTTCGAGGCGAGCAGTCTTGCCGACGTATTTGCCGGTGTTGATGTCGATCGCGACGAGTGCCTCGGTCTGGTTGATGACGATGGAGCCGCCGGACTTGAGCCACACCTTGCTGCGAAGTGCCTTGTTGATCTCTTCGGTGATGCCGAACTGCTCGAAGAGTGGGGTCTCCTTGGTGTAGAGCTTGACGCGGCGGATGAGGGACGGCTGGAAGCGCTGCAGGAAGCGCAGGACGCGCTCGTACTCGCTTTCGGTGTCGACCCAGATGGCCGAGAAGGTGTCGGTGACCTGATCGCGGAGGATGCGCTCGACGAGGTTGAGGTCGTGATAGATCAGCGCTGGGCTCTTTGAGGATTCGGAGCGCTGCTTGATGTCGGCCCAGAGATTGAGCAGGAAGCGAAGGTCGCTGCGAAGCTCTTCTTCGGTGGCTCCCGCGGCGGCGGTGCGTACGATGAAGCCTCCTGAGGCTTCGCCCTTCTCGCTGAGCAGAATCTCCTTGAGGCGACGACGCTCGCCGTCGGACTCGATCTTACGGGAGACTCCGGTGTGGTTCACCGTTGGCATGAAGACAAGGAAGCGGCCGGGGAGAGCGATGTGCGATGTGATGCGCGCACCCTTCTTGGCGATGGGCTCCTTGGCGATCTGAACGAGGATCTCCTGGCCGGGCTTGAGCAGCTCGCTGATGGCCGGAAGGTTGGTCGCCTGCATGGAGCTGCGGCCACCGCGACGGTCGCGGCCTCCGCTGCGCTCGCGGTCGCCTGCTCCGCCTGTGTGACGGATGCGGTCTCCGCGTCCGCGGTCTCCACGACGACCATCGCGGCGGCCGTCACGGCGTCCACGGCGGTCGCCTTCGCGGGAACGGTCGGGTGTTGCGCCGTTCTGATCGGCGTCGGCCGTAGTGGTCAACTCTGCACCGTCAGCCAACTCATCTGCTGCCAAACCGTCTTCGGACTCTTCGGTCTCGTCGAGATCGTCTTCCTCGTCAGCAACATCACCGAAGCTGCGGTCGTCGATGGAATCTTCCTCTTCGAAATCTTCCTCTTCCTCTTCCTCTTCGCCTTCGATGCCGTTGCTTGTGATCTGATCGATGGACATCTCGCGAAGCATGGTGCCGAGATCGGCGGCTCCTTCGAGGGTCTCCTCTTCGTCGAGGTCGTCGAGCTCTTCGATAGAGCTGGCGTGGAGCGTCGTGTGGAAGTCTTCTTCGTCGAGCGTCTCCTCTTCCAGCTCGCCGATACCGGGAGCAAAGATCTGTGCGCCGTCTTCAACAGCGTTCTCAACTGGGTTGAGGACCACGGTCTCGTGCTGGATGGGATCGGCAGGTTGGGTGGTCTCCTGCGGCATTACCGGAGCTTCAGAGACCATTTCGCCGGTGGCGTGGATGTCGGTGAGCTGGTGAGTTTCGGGAGCCGCCTCAATCTGCCAGTCGAACTTCTCGAACTGGGGTACAGCGGGCTGCTCGATCACGGGTTCGGTCCGCGGTGCATGAAGCTCTGCAACCGGCTCATCCGGAGCGGGTGTGATGGTGTGGACGGGGCTGGTGGCTACGTGCTCGTGCGTCTCGGCTACTGGTTCAGGCTGTTCTTCTACGGGAGTCTCGATTACAGGCGCGCTCTGGCGGAACTCACTGGGCGCAACGGGATCGACGCGGTAAGAGGCTGAGGCTTCGACGGGCTCGTACTCGACGGGCTCGGAGGGGACAGGCTCAGTGGCTGGCGTGATCAGTGCCTCGGCTACTTCATCGGGTACCGGGAGGACGCTGACGCCATCGGCCTCGTGGACCACTTCGGCGCGGGGCTCTTGTGGCTGAGGATCGTTGCGGAGCTCCTGCCGTGGCTCCGACTTTAATTCCGCGCGACGATGACGCGAGAGGGTTTCGCCGGGAAGCACAGCCCCGCCGTCCCAGCCTTCAGGGATGGCATAGCTTGCTACCTGGGGGATGATGACGATTGCATCAACCGGCTTCGTCGGTGCGACCGTGGCTGCGGGCTCTTCGCCACCTTTGCGATATTTGGAAAGGGACTCGCCGGGGAGCACGATGGGCTCTGGCGTAGGGCCGTCAAATGCTGGGGTCTCGTCGTATGCGGGAGTCTCCTCTACGCCATAGAGCGATGTCTTGGGAGCGAAGCCACGAGGAACTCGGGGAGAACGCTGATCGCGATCGCGTCCACGGCCGCCGCGGTCTCTGTCTCTGCGGTCGCCACGGTTGCGGTCATCGCGTCCGCCACGGTCTCCGCGATCACGGCGGCCGCTATCCTGCGAAACGGGTGCGGAATAGGCATCGGCGATGGGAGCGGTTGCGCTCGAGACGGGCGGTTCGGCTGCTCCGTCGATATCGTAGGAGTGGTCCTCGCTGTAGGCAGGAGCGTCGTTCGGAGCGAGCTCCGACGGCGTCTCTGGGCTGGAGGTCTGCGTAGACTCGTCGCGCTGGCCACGGCCACGGCGGCGGCCACGACGGCCACGCCAGCGGCGGCTGCCATCAGCACCGGGAGCACCTTCACCGAGTTCGGAGCCATCATCGGATCGCACTGCAGTGTCTTCTGAGGCATAGGAGATCGGTCCGCCAAAGTCCGCGTCGGTATTTTCTACAGGCTGAATGTTTTCAGTGCCGGGCTGACGTTCGCGGTTGCCGCTGCGGTCACGACGGTCGCGGCGTCCACGGCCACCCCGGTCGCGTCCACGATCACCACGGTCTGTGCGCTCACCGGAGCGATATCCAGAATCTTCTGTCGATGCGGTCGTGCCTTCCAGCGTTGGGGCTTCACGGTTGCCGCGATCACGGTTATCGCGACGAGGAGCGTGGTCTCCGTTGCTTGATGTGTCGAAGTCGGCGGAGTCGCCAGCTTCTTCCATGAAGTCAGTGATGTAAAGGAAGGCGTCGCGCTCGAGGCCAATGTCCACAAAGGAGGACTGCATACCGGGAAGGACGCGGGTGACTTTGCCGTTGTAAATGGATCCGGCGAGGGTGTATTCGTTCTCGCGTTCGTAGTAAATTTCGGCGAGGGCGTCGTTTTCGACGATGGCCAGACGCGTCTCATGGGGCGTGCTGGATATATATATTTCTTTTGACATTACTCTGCTCTTTCTGCCCGACCTGGTTGAGGTGCGAGCGGCAGACGAGACAGAGAACAACCGGAAGCTTTACCTTGGCTTAGGCTAGGTAAAGCTCACCGTAGGTGCGGACAGGCTTGCGGGACGCAGAAGCTGCGTGAGCTACGTGAACGATGACTGGTGCAAAATATGCCGTGGCCTCGCTTCGTAAGAGCGTGGGCAGGGCGACACAAGTGAGATCGGGAACACGGGGCGTTGCTTCGAGCGACAGCGGGCATCGGGAGTTTGTGACCAAAACAGCGTCAGAATCAAAAAATTGACTCTGAGGCGGGGCCGTTCGCCATCCGGATGCAATCATTCCCAGAAACCTGTCCGGCCAACGGATCGATCGTCTCTGGCTGGCCGGCCTTTTCTTCTAAAAGTCTTTTGTTGCCGCATACCGGCGACCGTGCGCCTCAGGTAGCGGGATAAAACACCGGCGGGCATCTACAGCCGTTCGGGTGTGCTGTATCTAGTATTGCACTAAAGCCGCTGCACAAGCCAGCGAAAGAAGAGTATCTCCTGGAATGAATAACTTAGAAAGCGAGTCTAGTTTACGAACCGGCGCATTCGGATGTTCATGACAATGCCGAGAGCTAGGAAGCTGAAGAGGATGGACGATCCTCCATAACTCATCAAGGGGAGAGGAATCCCTGTAACGGGCATAAGACCGACGACCATGCCGATATTGACGGCAATCTGGAAGATCATCACCGCTACGATGCCCATAATAATGAAGGTCCCGGGCATGTCGGAGGCTGTCTGCGCGTTCTGAATCAGTCGCATAAGAATCAGAAAATACAGGAGTAAGACCCCGATGGCGCCGATGAACCCATGCTCCTCGCAGAAGGCTGCGAAGATGAAGTCGGTGTAGGGGATGGGCAGAAAATCGCCCTGGGTTTGGGTGCCCTTGTTTGCGCCCTTGCCCCAAATACCGCCGGAACCGACCGCTATCAGCGACTGCCGGATCTGGTAACCCGAGCCGCGTGGATCGGAGTCCGGATCCATGAAGCTGGTCAACCGGGCCTTTTGATAGGGCTTCAGCAACTTGCCCGTCTTCCAGACGCCACCGATCAGAAGAAGAGTGGAGAGCACGATGATCGCGGCTTGTTTGAACTTGATTCCGCCAAGAAAGAGACCGCATACCAGAATCGGCAGATAGGTGAGTGAGGTGCCTAGATCGGGTTGCTTGAGAACCATCAGCATGGGAACGCAGACGAGCGCAAAGGCTTTGCCTATGTCTTTCCACGTTAGTTCTTTGCCAGCCAGACCCCAGAAATAGCGCGCCACAGCGACGATGAGGACCAACTTGATCCACTCCGAGGGTTGAAAGTGGCCTCCCGGAACCTTGATCCACCGACGTGCGCCCAGGACCTTCGTGCCGACCGCAAGCACCGCGATGAGCGACAAAATGCTGATTCCATAGGCCCAGTGTGCGATATCGAGAAGTCGATGGTAGTCGATCAGAGACATCAGGAACATCAGGAGCAGACCGACGACGAGGAAGCCGATCTGTTTCTGATCGAAGCCATGAAATTTGGTGTGCAGTGTCGCCGATTTGATCTCGAGCACGCTGATCAAAGAGAGCAGCATGACGAAACCGAGCAGAACCCAGTCGAAGTCGCGGTAGGAGGAGAGGCGAGGCATGTGATGGCTCTATCTTAGACCGAGCGCACTATCGTTGAAGATAAGCTTTCGAGTCAATTTGCTGGAGTTTGGCTCTTTCCTTCAGCGATTGATTGCGTTGCTGCGGAGGCAGTATTCGTCACCCTGGGAGTTTCCGCGATGCGGAGATTATTCTCGCGCTTGCGCTGTTTCTCGACGAAAGCGTTAACGATCTGAGCGCCCAGCTTGGCGGAGTTCGAACCCCAGTCGCCATTCTGCCAGAGGACCGCAACCACAATATCGGGATTGCGGCGAGGTGCCATGCCTACAAACCAGGAGTTGGGCTGGGTCTTGTGGCCGCCGCCGCTGCGGGCAAGGGCGTCGTGGCTCATCACCTGGGCGGTGCCGGTCTTGCCTGCGAAGTCGATACCCTCGAGATGAGAGGCGAAAGCCGTGTTATATCCTCCCGGCATCGTCGCCTGCGCCATTCCGTCGGTAATGATCTGCCAGTTCTCGGGTGTCAGCGGTATCGTGGCATCGCCGGAGCCGGGAAAAGTCTCATGGAGGGCTGACAACTCCTGTTCGGGCACTTCGTCGGGGAAGACGATATGGGGACGGCGAAGAACTCCGCCGGAGGCTATGCCGCTGAGAGCACGGGCTAACTGAATTGGCGTGGCAGTGACGGCTCCCTGTCCGATGCCGACCGAGATGACCTCACCGGCATACCACTTCTCGTGGAAGTTTTTCATCTTCCACGCGGTGGAGGGCATGGTTCCAGTGACCTCGTCAGGAAGATCGATACCGGTCTTCTGTGAGAAGCCGAGTGAAGTGGCGTAGCGGGCGATGGTGTCGATGCCAAGCTTGTTGGCGAGGGTATAGAAGTACGTATCGCAAGACCAGGGAATGGCATCGTGGATATCGATCAAGCCATGGTGGTGGTCGCAGGCAAAGAAGTGCCCATAGAACGAGGCTCCGCCGTTGCACTGGACGCGCATGGTCTGAGCGACGTTTTCTTCGAGACCTGCGACAGACATAATGATCTTGAACGTGCTGCCCGGTGCAAGCTGGGCCTGTATCGCTTTGTTTAGCAGCGGGTGATCTGGATTATTGAGAATTTCATTCCAGTAGCTTTTGCTTAGGCGCACCGAGAACTGGTTCGGATCAAACGTTGGACGTGAGGCCAATGCAAGAATCTCGCCGGTATGCGGGTCCATCGCGACGATGGCTCCGATCTTGCCTTCGAGCGCCTTCTCGGCGGCCATCTGGATGTCGAGATCGATCGTGAGCTTGAGGTCTTGTCCCGGCTTGGCAAGTGTCTGGCCGAGGTGACCGATCTCCTTGCCGTGGCTGTTGACGATCACATCGCGGCTGCCATCTTCGCCGCGCAGAAGAGCGTCGTAAGTAGCTTCAACGCCGGATTTTCCAACGACGTCGCCTGGCTGATAAAAGGCATACTTCGATTTGTTGAGATCGTCTTCGGATATTTCGCCGACGTAGCCGATCAGATGTGCGGCGAAGCCATCGCGAGGATAGAGACGGCGCTGTTCGTCCAGCGTCTCTAACTCCGGAAGCTCATTGCGATGGGCTTCGATGAAGGCCTGCTCGTCGGGCGTGATGTCCTGCTTCAACGGGATGGGCTGGTACTTCGGAGCAATCTGAAACCGGCGCAGCGTTGCCTGAATCTGCTCAACGGGAATATGTAGACCCTGCGCGATAAGGGGCAGATCTGCGTTGAGGTCTTTGCCTTGCTCGCGCAACAGATAGCAGGAGACCGACGGATAGTTGTCGACCAGCAGGCGGCCTTCGCGATCGAAAAGCCTTCCCCGAGGAGCCAGCACCGGAACTTTACGGATACGGTTTGCCTCGGCGAGAGCGCGGAAGTTGTCCGCGCCGAGGACCTCAAGCCGCCAGAGGCCGGTGATCAACACGACCAGCACAAGCGCGATCAGATACTGCGCAGCGTGCAGTTTACTCGCTGGCAGTTTTTCGGCTTTGCCATTGGGGCCGAAGTCACCCTGCTCGGTTTGTGCAGTCAGTTCCATGGTGTTTTCAGTTTAGACGGTTGATCGGCACGTTAGTCGAGGCGTTTCGTGTGGTCCAGCAGCATAAAGATGGGCAGGGCGACCAGCGTGTTGACTGCGGCACGGATCAGCTCATGCACCCATAGGATCTGAGCGCCTGGCTGTCCCAGTAGTCTATGGTTGATCAGGAAAAGCAGGATGCTGTTCAGAATGGAGAAGCCGAAGTTCATGACCAGGCGCGTCGTCATGTTTTCGACGTCAACCTGAATGCCGATGCTAGCGGCTACGTAGCCGATGACGGATTTTGCCATACCGTTTACGCCGATGGGCTGGTTGGTCAGGGCGTCCTGGAGCAGGCCGATCGCTGCTGCGGTGAGGGTTCCGGAGACGGGGTTGCGGCGGGAGACGGCGAAAAAAACTGCAATGATGAGCGGCAGATCGAGGATGGCAAGCTTCGGAAATGGTTTAGGAAGAAGAGCTTGCAGGACAATGGCGGCCAGTGGCACAAGCAGCGCCACGGCCGGGGGGAAGCTGTGCTGCTCGAGTTCTCGACGGGAGGTATAACTGTGGGTGGCCATTAGTTGGGCTGGCTCTCGGTCTTGGGCTGAGTTTGGGGCTGAGGTTGGGGAGTGGCTGTTTTTGGTGCTTTTTTAGGTGCAGCTGATGGTGGATTGGTGGTGGAAGATGGCTGATTGCTGGTGTCGTCTTCCACATTATTCCGAGGGATAGCTTCTGTGCTGTGCGGGGCTCCGGGTGTGAGCGAAGTCGCGGGTGGGGCTGAGCCGGGGGAGTAGCGGTCTGGGTGAAGCGTCGGCTGGGGCTTCGGTACGATGCCCCCGATTGGCTTGGGCGCGGTTGGATCGGTCGAATTTGCCGTATCCGCATCGGGGTTATCCGGGTCGTGGAGGCTGGGCAGGCGATCTGCGACGATCTGCGCGGCGGACTTGGCAGCGGCTTCGGCGGCGGCGATGCGGGCGGCTTCCGCCTGTTGTTCGGCTGTCACGGCCCCAATAGCAAGATCCTTCTTTGTCTGTTCGGGCAGCTCGGACTGAGTTCCAGTGATGATCAGGACCTCTTCAAGCTGGAAGAGGTTCGCGGCGGGGCGAAGCGTGATGAGTGTGTAGGGCTGGTGGTCGGGATCGGGCGCGATGGACTCGATGGTGCCCACCTTCAAACCGCGAGGAAAGACCTGATCGCCGCCTGAGGTGAGAGCCTGCTCGCCCGGCTTGATGCGGGAGTCAGGGGTGAGGTTGTTGATCTGAATGTGGCCGGTAGCGCTGCCCCGAAGGATGCCGCGAATGCGGGTGGTCGCGAGCAAAACGCCAGCTCCCGAGGTTTGGTCGTTGATCAGGAGGACCTGTGCCGTGTGGGGAAAGACGTCGCGAAGCTTGCCCACGATGCCGTCGGGGGTGATGACGGCCTGGTCAGGCTTGAGCCCGTCTTTTGACCCTTTATCGATATAGAGCACGCGAGAGAGATCCGTGCCGCTGGTCCCGATCACCTGCGCGGCGACGGTGGTTGCAACGTAATGGTGCTGAAAGTCGAGAAGCGCCTGTAGCCTGTGGCCTTGCATGGCGTCTTCGGCGAGGGCCGCCTGCTCCAGCCGCAACTGCGCGATCTCGTTCTGCAGGTCGTGGTTTTGCTGCCGGGTATGGCGCAGATCAACGTAGTTTGACCAGCCACCGCGAACATTACGCCCAAAGCCGAGAAAAAAGCGCTCGAACGGAGTAACCGCGGCGACGACCCAATAGCGGATCAGCGTTACCTTGTTGCCATCGGGAGCACCTGACTCAACGGGCCGGCGCACCTGGATCGCAAGGGCGATTGTCTGCGCCAAAAGCACCGCCACCAGGACCAGGACGTTCTTAAATCGTGTAAAGAAGGATTCCATGCGCTCTATCTATTATCCGCGAGATCAGGGCCTGCGCGGAGGTGGCGGGGCTGGTGCGGGGAGGCTTGAGCCTATTTTTTTAGGAAATAGGCGTCTTCGTAAACTATCGGCGTCTGGTGAACAGATTCTGTCGAAAAGGCGTACCTTCGTGAGATTCTGACCACATCTGAAGTAGGCCATGCTGCGTTCGACGCTTTTTCTGCTGATCCTTGCGCTTCCCCAAACGAGCGCCAAGTCTTCGCCTCCGTCGGCGTCGGCTGACGACTCGCCAGCTTATACGGCGGACGGCCAGTTGAAATTTCCGGCGAATTACCGGGAGTGGGTCTTTTTAACCTCGGGCATCGACATGAGTTACAACCCGCAGGATACAGCGGCCTCGCACTCCATGTTCGACAATGTCTTTGTAAATCCATCGGCTTACAAGGCCTTCCAGGAGACAGGCAGATGGCCCGACAAGACCATGCTGGTACTGGAGAGTCGCGGGGCGGAGGGCAATAGCTCGATCAACAAACGAGGCCATTCGCAATCTGCTGATGTGATGGGGGTTTGAAGTGCATGTAAAGGACACATCGCTTGCTGGCGGATGGGGATTTTACGGATTCGACAATACAGTGAGCGCGAAGCTGATTAAGCGGCCGGCCGGTTGCTACTCCTGCCACGAAGAACATGGAGCTGTGGATACGACGTTCGTCCAGTTTTATCCGACGCTGCTGGAACTGGCTAAGACCAAAAAGACGCTGAGCGCGGCGTATCTCAAAGAGACCGCCGCGCCGGCTGCGTCCAGCAAATAACTACTAATAACGCCAGCTTTTGACGTCCGCGCCGGCCGGTGCCGTCTTGACCATGTGGTCGGCCATTTGCGGCAGAACACGTTGCGCCCAGTTGTTGCTGTTCTGACGCATGGTGTATTCGGCAGGTCCGCCTGTGTAGCAGTGCGGCTCTCCCGGTCCATACTGGAAGGTCGCATCGGAGTGCGGATTGCGTGTGTCTTCCAGCGAGTGCTGCAGCATGTGGACGGCGTTGTTGAGGAAGTAGGTATCGGCATCGCCGACGGCGAAGTGGAGCTTGCCCTCGAGCTTCGGGCCAAGTGTTGGCCAATCACGCGCAAGGATCGCATTGAGGTCGTAGTGATCGTGCCAATATGCCACCACTTTCTTGTCGATCTTGCCCGTCAGCGGGTCGATCACCTGCGCCGGGTATCCGTCGGAACCTGCAGGAGAGTAGACCGCTTGCCAGATGTCCCACTGCTCGCCGGAACGGCCATGCGTCCCGATGACGTACTGATAGCGGAAGGGCCCGGCGGTATCAGCCGTGATGGTGCCGTCGGGACGACGCTCGGATGCTATTGGAATCTGTCCGAAGGGACCTTTGCGGACAAACGCGTTCTCATCGTCGTAGAGATTCACATTCTGGTAGCCGTGAAAATCGACAGGATCGGGGCACGCCGCATAGCTGCCGTTGTAGTTGTCCGGGTAGAAGACCTGCGTCGCCGCTGCCTCCCAGCCGCCGGTCGATCCACCGTAGGTCGCACGTGCCCACCCCTGCCCGATACCGCGATAGGTCATTTCGATGTGTGGAATCAACTCATCGTTGATCGCCGAGCCATACGGTCCCACGTTCGCCGAATCGACGGCGTAAGAATCGTCATAGTAGGGATTGGCGTTCTGAACATAGATGAGGATTACGCGCGGAAGCACTCCTGCGGTCCAATCCTGATAGAACTTGTAACCGTATTGGGCACGAGTCTTCGCATTACCCTGCAAACTCGGGTCCGGCGGAGTTGTGGCAAACGGAAGCGGGGCACCAAACGCTGCATGGAAATGATCCTGATAGACAACCAGCGGATAACGCGCATCCGGATGCTCATCGAACCCATCCGGCAGTAGCACCCATGCGCCCAGATACATATCCCGGCCCCAGAATTTGCTGAGCTTATCGCTCTTGAAGCGAATGTGCTTGAGCCATTTGGCTGCAGGGCTCTTCGTCGCCATCTGCAGGGGATCGTTGTCCGTCCCTTCGATGGGAGGAATCACCTGATCGAGCGTGAGCTTCAGTGGTGTGTTGGATTTAGGATCGATGTGCATCTTAACCGGCGTGCTGTAGGGATTGCCGGGCTTGCGGTTCCAGTGCTGTCCTTCGCCTTTGTCCGGCGGCAGCCAAAGCGCGCGTCCATCGGCGAGATGAAACTGCTCGTAGACATTGAAGACTGCCTGGACAACATAGTCACCAGCGGGAAGCGCCGAAAGATTCTCAAGTGGATATCCAACGGACTTGCCATCAATGACAATCGGCTTACCCGCAGCCACGCCATCGACATCCACGCCGAAGCCCTGAGCAGACCTGTAGTCCTCGCGCAATGCAAACCGTGGCTCATCCAAAGGCGGATTGCCCTGCTTCGCACCTTCTTCTGTTGGGCGATCAATCACGAGCACCAGATGGCCGTGGAGAGGCTCAGTCGAGGGAACAGTCATCTCAAATCGAAGCTGCGCCTGTGCAACGGCGGCGGCAGCTAGAGTGGCAGCAAGCAAAACAAGTCGGCGCATCCTGGCTCCATGGGAGTTGAAGTATCTGTGCAAAGGGGAGTTTCTTAATCTTACTTGTTCTGGAAGAGCAGCGGAGCAAAGTGGGTAAGATTGTCGCGCCAGACCATCCACGTATGCATTCCCGGCGTTTCGATCTGCGTAACCGGCATGTCCTTGCTCTTGAGGAACGTGACGAATCTGCGGTTCGCATCAATCAATCCATCCTCGGTTCCGCAGGCGATCCAGAGCAGCCGAAGGTTGGCCGCCTTCGGGTCCAGCGAGGCGAGCGGACCGTTATCGAGATTGAACTTATGTACCGCAGAACTGAAGCCGCCTACCCATGCAAACTTATCTGTGTGGGTAAGTCCCACGGAGAGGCTTTCAAGCCCACCCATCGATAGCCCAACGATGGCGCGCTCTTCGCGATTATGGGAGACGTTATAAGCCGACTCAACCTGCGGCATTACCTCCGTGAGCAAGGCCTGCGAGAAGAGATTTGTGTTGTGGTCAATCGTCATCGTCTCCTGCCAGACGTTCCAGCTATGAAGAAACGCCATGTCTCCATAACCGAGAGGCATGACGACAACCATCGGCTTGATCTTCTTCTGCGCGAGCAGATTGTCGAAGATGAAGTTCGCCTGACCGACTGCAGACCAGCCTGACGCACCATCGCTCCAGCCATGCAGCAGATACAGCACGGGATACGGCGTCTTCGCCTTGGGATCGTAGCCGGGCGGTGTGTACACGAAGTAGTCGCTCTGATGATTGTTCAGGCCAAGAACGGTCGCGCTCGTGTAGTTGTGGTGATGAAGGACTCCATGCGGAACGTTCGTGGCATCCCATGGCTCTGGCGCGTCTCCGGAAACGGTGAGGAGATTTGAGAGATTAACCAGGTTTGGGGTGACGTGAATATTCGCCAGGTCGAGGCGCGGCTGTCCATCCACCTCGTAGTGGTAGCCATAGATCTCAGGTGCGAGTGGTGCAGTAGTCACGGTCCAGATGCCCGCTGCATCCTTCGTCATCGGGATCGGTTTCGCCACGCCTTCAAGGCCCAGCAACACCTTCGTAGCTCTATCATCCTTGTAGTGAAAAGTGACGGTATGGTCTGGGTGAATCTCAGTGGAAGGTGTGTAAGCAGGAACCTGTGCTGGAAGAATCGAAGAAAGACAGAGAGTGACTGCAAGAGCGCCGGGGACCAAAGCTGATTTCATACGCGCCAGTTTAGCCGAGAGGGACACAATCGACGACCTGTTTTGGCGCTGGAAGCATTTGTTTATCGCCGCAGGGCCTGTTGGCGACCGCATCGGCGCATAATAAAGACAATGGCTTTTCGCTCAGGTTTCGTCTCCATCATTGGCCGGCCCAACGCCGGCAAGTCCACACTGCTCAACGCTCTGCTTGGGCAGAAGCTGGCTATCGTTACGCACAAACCGCAGACGACGCGCACCCGCATCCACGGCGTGCTCGAAGTGCCGCTCAAGAAAAAGACCAAGACAGAGACCGGCCATCCTGCAGCTCAGGTCATTCTTGTTGATACACCTGGTGTCCACAAGCCGGATACGCAACTCGACCGCCGCATGATGCAGGAGGTGCATGATGCCCTCGAATCACGCGATGCCGTGCTGTTTATCGTCGATGTGACGCATCGCCTGCCGAAGCTCTCCGAAGACGGCGACACCAAGGGGAAGCCCTTTACTGCCTCGCGTCGCGCACTGTCCGCAGCCGAAGACGACTTCGCGCTCTCGCTCATCAAGAAGCTCGAGTGCCCTGTGATCCTCGTGCTCAACAAGATGGACGCGATTCGCAAGGAAGAGCTTCTACCGCTGATCGCGCACTGGAGCGCACTGCATCTCTTCGCTGATGTCATTCCGATCTCTGCGCGAAAGAAGGAAGGGCTCGACCTTCTGCTCGACAAGATCGTTGGCCAGTTGAAGGAGGGACAGCGCTACTTTCCGAAGCATCAGCTGACTGATCAGCCCGAGCGTTTCCTCGTCGCCGAACTTATCCGCGAGAAAATCCTGCTACTGACCGGCGAAGAGGTTCCCTACGCAACTGCGGTCGTCATCGAGCGGTACGAGGAGCCCGCTTCCATGAAGAAGATGAAGGACGGCAAGCTGCCTGTCACGAAGATCGCTGCCGCAATCTTCTGCGAACGCACAGGGCAAAAGGCGATCCTCATCGGCAAGCAGGGCGAGATGCTCAAACGCATCGGCACTGCCGCTCGCAAGGACATCGAATCGCTGCTCGGAACCCGCGTCTTCCTAGAACTCTTCGTCAAGGTGCAGGAGGAGTGGCGAAGCTCTCGTGGGTTCGTCGAAGACCTCGATTGGCGCCGCCAGCTCGATCAGATCGCCGAAAAGCAGGCTGCAGAAGAGAAGTAAGGCTCTTCGATTATTCCTTTACGCTGACCCCGAGTGCCTTCATCTTGCGATAAAGATGGCTGCGCTCAAGGCCCAATCCCTCTGCAGCGCGGCTTACATTCCCGTGAAACTCATCGAGCTTCTTCAGAATGTAGTCGCGCTCATATGCCTCACGCGCTTCCAGCAGGCTAGAAAATTCCTCGCCGCGCATATTGATTCGGCCTGACTCCGTCAGCTTGCCCGGACCCCGGTAGACCAGCATCGGCAGATGTTTGCGCTCCACTCGCTGTGTCTTTGGATTGAGAATGACCACGCGCTCTACGAGATTACGCAGTTCCCGAACGTTGCCGGGCCAATGATATTGTTTCAATGCAGACAGGGCATCCTCTGTCATCTCCATGTTCGGACGGCCATATTGTTTGCCGAACTGCTCTAGAAACTCCTTCACCAGCAGTGGAATATCTTCTTTGCGATCTCGCAGGGGTGGCACGTAGAACGGAATCACGTTGAGTCGATAGAAGAGGTCCTCGCGAAAGTTTCCCCGCGCAATCTCCTCTTCCAAATCCTTGTTCGTCGCGGCGATCACGCGCACATCGACGTGGACCGGATGCGACGCGCCAACCGGCAAAAACCGCTGTTCATCGAGTGTTCGTAGCACCTTCGCCTGCGTCTTCAAACTCATGTCGCCTACTTCGTCGAGAAACAGTGTCCCTCCGTCGGCTCGCTCGAACGTGCCACGTTTCTCCAAAGGCGTTCCCGGTCCGCTGGATGGCGAAGCTCCATGACGATATCCGAAGAGCTCGCTCTCGATGTAATCCTCGGGGATGGCCGCGCAGTTCAATTCGACAAACGGCCGGTCTTTGCGCAGGCTTTCGGCGTGCATCGCTCGCCCGATAAGCTCCTTACCCGTTCCACTCTCTCCGTAGATCAGAACGCGTCCGTTGGTCGGCGCCATCAGTCGTATCTGCTGGCGGAGCGCCTTCATTGCCACGCTGGTGCCGGTCACCGTTCCCTTTACTGAAAGCTGGCGGACGAACTCTTCATTGTCCTCCCGCATCTGTCGAGCCTTCATCGCGTTCTTGAGCACGATCAGGGTTCGATCGAGCGACAGAGGCTTCTCAAGGAAATCGTACGCACCCAACTTTGTAGCCCGCACCGCGGCCTCAATTGTTCCGTGACCGCTGATAATCACAACCTCCGGGGCGTTCGCTCCCTCGAGCGTCTTGATCTCGCCCAGCGTATCCAGACCGTCGCGATCGGGCAGCCAGATGTCCAGAAGAACAACGTCGTAGGCCGCGTCGCGCAGCAGTTCCATCGCCTCGGTCGCGGTGGCCACAGTGGTGACAAGGTAGCCTTCTTCATGGAGGATGCTCTGAAGCGAGTCGCGAATCTCCGCTTCGTCATCGACGATCAGTACATGATTCAAACCACATCTCCGTTTCGGTTGCCGCCCACAGCCATAACGCCGGCATCAGAATCGCTGTCGTGTCCCGATGCAGCTCTTAATTCAATCGTGAACTTCGCACCCGCGGGCTCATTTTTCTCTGCACGAATCGTGCCTTGGTGTTCCTGGATGATCTTCGCGGCGATCGCAAGGCCTAACCCTGTTCCACGCTGCTTGGTTGAGAAGTAGGGCAGGAACAACCGCTCGCGCATCTCATCCGTCAGTCCAGATCCGGTATCGGCGATTGTCAACTCGACCATTCCGTTTTGCAGCAGAGCGGTGCCGATACGAAGCTCACGCAACAGACTCTGCTGCATGGCCTCCGCCGCATTGTCGATCAGATTTCCCAGCGCACGCTTCAATGCCTCCGGGTCGGCCATCACTAATGGCAAATCCTGGCCCATGTGTTTAACCACTCGAATCGTCTGCATTCGTCCTGCAAAGAGGGCGAGCGCGTTCTCGACAATCGTGTTCAAATCCGCTGGTCTTGGCCGCGCGGTGGGGAACTCCGCCAACGAGGCAAACTGATCGACCAGCCCACGCATACTTTCGACGGAGCCCGTAATCACTTCGCTGCAACGCCGAATCACCGCAGGCGATGGCGACTCGATCGCATGCTCTTCTAACGTATGGGACAACCGGTTGATGTGACGATGAATCTGCTCCGCGCTCAAGCTAATCGGTGTCAGCGGATTCTTGATCTCGTGCGCCACCCTTCGCGCCACTTCCTTCCACGCCGACTGTTTCTGCGCACGCAGCAATTCCGTTGCATTTTCCAGCACCACGACGTAACCCTGATGCTCCCTTCGCATCCGCTCGACCACACTTGAGGTTTCGAGCAGCGCAACCGTAGCCAGCAGGTTCATCGTGCCACCAAACCTGTCGTTCCCGGTCCCCGTAACCTCAATCTCGCTCGAAGCGGAACCCATTCTGTGGCTGCGTTTAATCAGCCGGTCGATCACCTCAGCGACCTCCGGAGGAAATACATCCTCCATCACGCGCCCAAGAAACGGCCGCTGCCCACCGGGATCCATCATCTCGCTCAGTGCCCGATTGGCCAGCACGATTCGGCGATTCGCATCGAGCGTCGCCACACCGTTCGGTATCGTTTCGAGCATCGTCTCCAACTCGCCCCGCCGTGCCTGCAGCGCTGCATTCGCTGCGCTCAACTGTACGGTCGCTTCATCT
>Ga0210409_10001835_pt1 | contig 26664 bp, 27 predicted proteins | sample IncBWH17MmetaG_FD_161649 | JGI IMG/M metagenome (GOLD analysis project Ga0210409, IMG submission 161649) | Forest soil microbial communities from Barre Woods Harvard Forest LTER site, Petersham, Massachusetts, United States - Inc-BW-H-17-M | ecosystem: Environmental > Terrestrial > Soil >...
CCTGGGCCAACGGCACCATCAGAGCGACCGCAAGCGCACAAACTCCGTACTGAGTCAGAATCTTCATCATGTGGAACTCCTTTTCGTCACTACTCCCGCTCACTGGACAATATGCCGCGAAGAACCACTTTCAAAGAGTAATTTGGCTATTTGCGCTTTGAGATTTTGGTTCTTAGTCGTCCTAAGAACATCGCGGCGCCAAGATTTGAGAATCCGCCAAGGATCCGTTTGCGCCATTTGTCAACCTAGTCCAGCAAGTTCTAATGGAGAACGAGCTTTGTCTCATTGGAGTTTCCGGAAACGACCCGAACTTCATACAATGGTCAGGCTGGATTCGAGATCAGCTTGGGGATACTGCACGTCGTATTTATCTCATCGGAGTTCTGCATCTGTCTACCGCTCACCGGAAATACTTGGAAGCCCGAAGAGTAATACCGATTGATCTTAGCCCCATCGTCGCGGACGCCGGGAAGGAAGAGCACCCGAGTTTAGCATCGAGCTTATTTTTGGACTTTCTACACAACTCAAAACCAAAACCTGCATGGGCCTGGCGCACCAGTTCACAGTCCATCCGATCTCAGCAATTGCTGGGGATGTCTATGAATAAGTCAGACAGCGCCGAGCTAGTCAAAGCGTTTCAGGGCCTGATCGCCGATTGGCGGCTTGAGCGCGCAACCTATCCGGGATGGCTGGTATGCCCGTCAACAGAACGAACTCGCATCAGACACGAGATCGGCAACCCCGAATACGTGTTTAGGCAGGTGCAAAAGCATCTCCAACCTTCTGAGGAAATCGAAGCTTTATACGAGATGACTTGGCGTCTCGACTTGGCATTCCTGCCGCTCTCGGAGTGGTTCCGTGGTGTATTGGCTAACGCGATTGAAAATTCTTCACCTTTCCTCACGCGGGAACAGCGTCTCGAGATTGGAGTGAAACTTCTACGCATCGCACGGGAGGAGCACGATCGTTCCTCATTTGATCGCTGGTCCACTTTTCTAACCAGCAATGCTGGATCTGACGCAGATGTGCATGCGTCTGTTGCCTATGAACAAAGTCTTTGGGCTCGCGACCGCTTGGACTATCCAGCAGTGGCGTCTCTGGTTCCAACCATTGCGGGAGAAGATCCTGCTTGGAGGATGAGGCGTGCGTCTCTGCACTTTGAATTAGGGGAATTCGACGAGGGCACAACATTGTGTCGTCAGGTCCTCCAAGAACTCCGCGATCGCTACCTTCGTGATCGCAAATCCATTTGGGTTCTTTCTCGGCTTGCATGGGCCCTATTTCTCTTACGCGCTGCCATGCAAAGATTCGGCCAGCCAAAGAGCGATGAGCCGCTAGTTGCCTCTTCTGAGTGGCCCGATTATTTTGCCAGGAACAAATGTCTGCCTTGGGACCAACTGGAGGAGATAGACGTAGAAATCGGTGATGAGTTTCGGGAAAGGATTGAAGACGCAAAGCAGGATGAACCCGGTTTCGAGCCGGGCACATACCGGAAAACGGCGAAGTTGTTGAGTTCGTCAGGATGGGCTGAACACAACACCACGAGACTCATAGATCTTGTAGGTCTCCCTACGCTCATTGGATCAGTTGACTTGATGCGTTCGCGGTTGTCGCGAACACTGGAACTGGCAACCCGCTATGACGAAAATGGTTTACTCCGTGTAATTAGAGTACTGAACAGCCCCTCAGACAAGCTGATTCCAAAGGCATTCAGCCGGGCCGAAGTGGCTAGAATGCCTTTCAGTACCGTCCAAAGACTCATCGATACCTTGTGGCGTGACATCGCCTTCGCACGCACGCGCTTCGGTGTTTCTGGTAACGTCACCCAGTCCGATCACGGTAATTTCTGGGTTGATCGAGTCCAAGTGATGGTAGAGGTCCTCTCGCGGTTGATCGTCAGACTCACTGGCGATAATGCGATCGCCGCCTTCCGCCAAACCATCACACTCGCTCACGCTCCCGACTGGCACTATTGGGTTTTGTTTAAGCCGCTTGGCAAGCTCTTATTCCGCTCCTTGTTGGCGGTGCCGCCCGGAGATCGCTCAGGTCTCCTGTTGGAAATCCTGAATCTACCGCTTCCAGACGAACGCGGTATCTACGGACAGGGTGCGAGAGGTCCACTAGATGACTGGCCGGAGATCTTGACCAGCCCGCCACCGAAAATGGCCGCGCGTCGTTCGGAGGCGCCCGGATTCGCAACCAGAATCGCTACGTTCATCACGAAGCTGAGCCACAGCGATCCACTCACCAGGGAACGATGCGCCCTTCGCCTCATCTGCCTCTTGCGCATGGGGCTACTTACGCCCGAAGAAAGCATTTTATTTGGACGGGCTCGGGGATATTTGCCGTCGACTTCCATTGGAGAAATGCATAAGCGAGACTCGCACCATCTCTTACCTGCTGCATCCCCCCTGCTAGACGATGCTGACCTGGTTTTGGCGGCCCAGTGGTACGTCGAGGGCTTCACTCAACGAAGTGGGATCAAAACTAATCTACAGGTCTCCCCCTAATCATGTTGCTACAGCATCGTCTTCCTTACTCGCCTAACCAGTCTCCCAGCCCACGCAACGGTTCGATGTAGTCGCACACGATCTTAGTGGTTCCGACCAGCGGCATCGCAAGTATCAGCCCCATCGCCCCCCCAGATCCACGCCCAGAAAAGTAAGGACAAACTTATGGCAAGCGGATTTAACCGCAACCGCTTTCCCACAACTTTGGGGTAGAAAAGATACGTGCCGAGAACGTGCAGGCCAACAACGGTAAGAAAAATTACAACCACCCCGGTCTTGTTCACTATTCCGAGTCCACCCGCCAGAGGCGCAAGCAGCGCCAGGAATATTCCAAGGTATGGAACCAGGCTCGCAAAGCCGCTGATCACTCCCAGAAAGTAGAAATAAGGAATACCCAGAAGCCAGAACACAGTCATGCTAACCAGGGCATTCAGGAGACCGACCAAAACGTTGCCGCCAATGAAGCTGCGAATCATCGCAGATATTCTACCGACCGTGCGGTGGGCAACCAGCCGGTGTTCTTTAGGAAAGAGTCGCACCGTGGCGGAATGCGCATGATCTTTCCAGGTAAGCATGAAGTACACGAGAAAGGGGACGAACGTGATCCCCAGGAACACTTCTCCCAATGTTCCCGTACCTGCGGAGATCACTCGCGAGAGACCCGGAGCCTCTTGAACCTCTACTGCAACTGGTGGTTTGCCGGCTTTTGGCGAAGCCACCACAGACCGGGTGCTTTCCTCAATCTGGTTGGTCTGCGCCTGAAAAGCTGCCAGGGTGGAACGTATCCGGCCTGAATACTTGGGCAATTGCGTGGCAAAATCCACTGCCCGGCTGTAGAAGAAATAGGTGAGACCTCCGGCCAGACCGACCAGCAGAACCACCGCGAGCAAGGCTCCCGCAGCTCGGGGTATGCGCATGCGAGCGAGCGCGCCGACGAACGGCTCCAACACAAACGCCAAGAGTATTGAAGCCAGTGTGGTGACCAATACGAGCTTGAGGAGATAAATCAACCCGATGAACGCGATGGTGGCCACAATTATCTGCGCAATCGACCCGGCTTTAATTGATGCCTGTAGAACCTCTGCTTCTTCCGATGAGACTGCTGAAGGGACGTCAGGTTCTACACGACTCGAGATAGGAGGGGTCTCGACTGGGTTAGGCCTCGCCGGTAGTGTCGCGGACATCAGCAGCGGGATGGGGTCGAGAGCCATTTTTCGTCTCGCGAATTAAGACGGTGTGAACATCGCAACCGTTGCTCTGCTCTCCCATAGAATATCCCGTACCAACTTTTCGCCACTTTTCTAACGTTGCACCTCGACTTGATTCACCACTTGCTGCACGTTGGGAATAGCAGCAGCGAGTTTTTGCGCCTGCTGCCGCTCATTGGCATTTTGGACACTTCCCGACAAGATCAACGTTCCATTCTTGGCCTTAAACCTAATGTGCTGTTTATCCAGGCGGCTTGAAATCAACGCTGCCTGGTAGTTTTTCTCGATGGCATCATCCAAATTTGAAGCAACGCCCTTGGCCTCTGACTCGGAACCCACAGGCTGGACGCTAATCTCGTTCGCGATGATCCTGGTGTTTGCAGCAGCCTTAGCCACGTCCGCAGCTTTGGCTTTGGCTTGGTCGGAGTGCAGAGTGCCTCCGAGGGTGATCGTGTTCTTGTCCTTGTCCTCAGAGACGGTAACGTCCTTCAGGTCGGACTGCTCTAACGCCTTCTTAACGTCATCTTTATATGAAGCGTTGCTCTGCCGTGAACACCCCAAACTTAATAGCAGGGCAGTCAGCAAGAAAAACGTTGCCAGAGGTTTCATTTGCCCTCCTTGGGCACATCACCGTGCGGTCTCAGATGAAGCCGATAGTTGAAGAGTTGCTCTTCCCTCGTCTGTGCGACGCAGGGTAGACACGCACGCGAAGTGAAATTTCGGTATGATGCCGAACACTCAACACATTTCGTGTGTTCGAAGCTGCTACTGTTGTCTAGCATGGGTTGCTGATCGCTTTAGCGTTAGGTCTTCTGCTGGCCGGTGCGGCTCAAAATTCGCATACAGCGGCAATACAACATTAAACGGCACAACCTCGCAGGCCTTTTGTGCACCCAAAGTATGCACCATCATTCAACCGTCACTCCGCGCAAGCGGTAAGGAGAATTCCAAAATGACAGACGACGTTCAAAAGGATCAGGGCCAGAATCCGGGACAATCGGGCCAACGATCCGGACAGCAGCAACAGAAAAACCCGCAGGATGTTTCAAAGAAAGATCCATCTCAGGACCGTAATAAGGAGCACGATGACCAGCAGGGGCAACGCGACCAGGGCGGCCAGCGCCGCGCCTCCTAGGTTTGGGTTTGGGTCCCGGTCGGTATTGGCCGGGGCCTCTATTTGCTGCGGAACTCATCGGAACCCAACCATCTATCGACGATACCATCGTCCGGAGATACCAAATGAAATTTAAGAAGCGAGAATCACTTCTGAGCGCCCTGCTTGGTACCGGCCTTTATCTGCTTGAGAACCTACGTGAGCGTCTGCCAGACAATATGGACGACATGAAAGGTAGAGCCAGGGAGACGTATGAAACCGCGTCCGACCGCCTTGGCCACGCCGCCGACGCTCTTCGCGGCAAAGAAGATGCCCAAATATTCGCCAAGGTAACTGCTCTATTGATCGGAGTGGGCATAGGCGTAGGAGTGGGCCTGCTAATCGCACCGGCCAGCGGGGATGAAACCCGAGCCGACATCGTCGACAAGGTTTCGGGCTTCGGCGAAAGGGTCCGTGAACGCACCGTTGGGAAAAAGCCGCAGGGTGCAACCGGGACTTCTGGAGAATGAAACGCACAGTTCAATTTTCTCAAACCCAAACATAGGAGGCGTTATGAGCATTTGGACGATATTGTTTGTGATCCTGTTGATCGCATGGCTCGGCGGTTTCACCGTGTTCCACGTCGCGGGTGGGCTCATCCATCTGCTGCTCGTGCTTGCTGTGATCTCTTTGATCCTGCATTTCGTAGCGGGGGCACGAACAACATAGCTGCAAGAACGTGAGGGCAAAATCCAGCATCTGAACACTTCTGAACACTCAGGAGACTCAGGTCTACCTAGTTCCTCCTTGGGTTGAACTGCTAACGCAAAATCTCCGACTCGATCCTGATCTGCTCCAGGCGTAAGAGTCTGGCTTTATAATCTTCCCTGCTGTATTGCGCTCGTCGAGTAAGTGCGTGGCCGTTCGACCTTCTCTTCGCTCATTTCTGTCCCGACGCTGGCGGCCAAGCTGCCGTCAGAATCGCCCGGAAGCCACATTGGCTCAAAATGGTCGTATAATCGCTCGGGTAAATTGTGCCAGTGAAACCAATGTGCGCCTATGACCTCCAAAGATTCAGAATCGATGGGTAGTACCGCGGCAGAATTGGGCATTGAGGAGCGGTTCGGCGTGCTCCCAAATTTTTTTGGCCTCACGCCCGATACTCCCGAGATCACTGAAAAACTGTGGGGATTTGCCCAGTCCGCCTACCTCGACAATCCTCTGCCGTCCCTTTTTAAGGAACGCCTCTTCGTTTATCTGTCGCGCTTTTGCGCAGTCCGCTATTGCATTGCACGGCACGTGGGATTCCTGATAGGGCTTGGTCGTCCTTCTGGCGATGTGCATGCCCGTGTTCACAGTGCTGAAGAAATCGTTGGGTTGCTCCAGCGTCCGTTTCCACGCGGACACGAACTAGAGTCGTGCCTTTCACGTTGTGCGACCTATCCCGCTCCTCTTGTTGAAATGCCGAGTGCCGACTCGCAGATCGAAGAGTCCGTCTTTGCACTCGCGGGTCATGTCTTCCTCCAAACGCCCCGTGCCCCTGCCTGTCTCGATGCACTGGAAAGATTGTTCGGCGCGGTGCGACTTCAGTATCTGCTGCTATTCTTGGCTTTTGTCAGGGCAGCGCACTACTGGACCAAGGTTCATCCGGAGATCGAGTATGAGGATGACATTAAACATCTTCTGGCGACGCACGAGGCACTAGCCGACTGTATCCTCAGCGATCCGGAAGCCAGTGTTGATAACGTCACCCAATCGCTCTTGGACGAACTTCCCGCGTTACGCTTGAAAGCCGATAAGGCGATCGGTTTGCTCGCTGCGATCGTAGATTCCTCCGATGATGCCATTATCAGCAAGACTCTGGACGGTGTCATCACCAGCTGGAACGCAGGGGCGGAGCGACTATTTGGCTACACCGCTAAAGAAGCCGTAGGTCAGCACATCTCACTCATCATTCCGATTAATCGCCGACACGAGGAAACAGCCATCCTTGAGCGACTCAGCCGAGGCGAACGGATCGATCACTTCGACACTGTCCGTGTACGAAAAGACGGCACCATGCTTGATATATCACTGACGATTTCCCCTCTTAGGGACGCCGCAGGCAAAATCGTCGGCGCTTCGAAAATAGCGCGTGATTTCACCCAACGTAAGCAGATTGAGCGGGCATTGCACGAGAGCGAGGAACGGCTCCGAACACTGGCCGATGCACTCGACACTCAAGTGCAGTTTCGGACTCAAGAACTACAGCGGCGAAACGCAGAGATGCTCCACCAGTCGGAGCAGCTTCGAGACCTTTCACGGAGATTGCTGCTAATGCAGGACGAAGAACGCCGACATATCGCACGTGAGCTGCACGACAGTGCTGGTCAGACCTTGACTTTGTTGGGCATGAATCTTGCACGGCTCGCCCAAGATGCGAGCCATAATCCTGTACAACTCGCCAAAGACGTCAAAGCTGCCCAAGATTTAGTTCAGCACTTGACTAAAGAGATACGCACGGCTTCATATCTTTTGCACCCACCAATGCTGGACGAGAGCGGGCTGTCGTCTGCACTTCAGTGGTATGTACAAGGTCTGGCGGAGCGTAGCGGACTTAGTATTGAACTGAATATCCCCGACAAACTCGAAAGACTCGTCCCTGAGATGGAACTCGTCATATTTCGACTCGTGCAAGAGTGTTTAACAAACATCCATCGCCATTCGGGAAGCAAAACCGCGCTGATCCGAGTTACTCGCGAACCGGACAAGATTTGTGTGGAAGTTCAGGATCACGGCAAGGGAATGTCGCAGGAACGATTTGCTGAGGTTCAGTCCCGGGGGATCGGCGTCGGGATCAGAGGAATGCGCGAACGCGTGCGCCAACTCCATGGCGAATTGACTATCGAGTCGAACGCTCTCGGCACAAAGATTTTCGCTACTTTCCCAGCGAATGACCCTCCGGCGAAGGGACAGAGTACGATTCAGCAACTTGACGTTGCATGATTGTTGACTCATCAAAATGTTGCCGAGCGTCCCCTGAAAGTGATTTCCTTCCAGCTGAGCGCCTTGGCTTTAGCTCGCAGTTGGTCGAAGGTGAATACGTGCTCGCCAGCGATACAGCGCAATGGTCGGGGAGGACAATCTTCTCGTCGCGCACATTCAAACCAATTCGGTCGTCCAGAATCCAATAGCAATGGCAGGCTTTTCCAAACCTTTCCCCACGTTGCGGTCAAAACGTAGCATGCTGAGGCGGAATAATAGGCATTTTAAAAAGCAAGCCCCCTACCGGAGGGGGCCCCATTCTTCCGTATCGCTACGCTGTTTTCTTGCTCTTTTCTCGCTGGTCATCCTGACGCTGGTCGGCCTTTCGGTCTGTCTGATCCGGCTGAACACCACCTTGTCGTTGCCAATCCCGGTTGTCGGTTTGTGGGTTCTTGCGTGACGTATCTTGAGGGTTTGACTGCTGCTGTTTTTTGCTGTCCATGGATATATCTCCTGTTGTGTTTTTGAAAGACGCTCGCTTCTTCCGTACGATTAGAAATCTCAGCTCGCACGAGGCATCGGCTTGTCGCTCTTCTGAAAGTCAGCCTTGGCTTCGCCGGTCGACGATATGTCCTGAGCTCCCGTGTGCTCAAGGATCTCCTTTGCCTTCTTGGTCCACTCTGAATCATCAGAATGAACGGAAAGCAGGATTCCTCCACTCTTCACGCGACCTTCATATCGCTTGGCCTCGTATTCCGGTATTCCCATGCCGACGAGGGCACCCGTAAGACCGCCTACTGCACCCCCAACCCCGGCTCCAGCGAGCGCTGCCACAATCGGACCAGCAGCGATGAGAGGTCCGAGCCCAGGAATCGCAAGTGCGCCGATACCAGCCAGCCAACCCAAGCCACCGCCTAGCAATGCTCCGGTTCCGGCACCTGTGGTAGCACCCTCCGGTGCCTTTGTGTTCTTCTCGTGAGCGAAATCTTTCGTACCTGAGTTCTCAGGAAATAGAACGGAAATATCCGTGTTCCGAAAACCTGCTGTTTTGAGAGCTTCCACGGCCCTCTCTACGCTGGCGTATGCTGGATAGATGCCAAAGACCGCTGTATTCTTTCCTGCCATTTGTTGATCTCCTTTTGTTCTTATTGTTCTTATTGTTTGCTCTTATTGCTTGGGTTTAACTTCTAACTGGCTTGTCACTTTGTCTTTGCCAGCAACTTCGGCTGCTTTGGCCTCGATGGCAGCCTTTTCCTCATCTGACCGGACTGGCCCTTTCAGCGTGACCACACCGTTCTGAGAGATGACCTTGACGTTGTGGGCATAGCTGGATAAGGTCTTATCCTGCACAATAGAACGGCGAATCTGTCGAGTGATTTCCCGATCAGGTAGATTCTCTTTTTGTTGATCCGCTGTGGTCTCTGCTTTATTTTTGTCCCGCTGGTTAACCTTGGTGTTATCCGCCGCAGGCGGCGCGGACGAGCCCTGCCCGTTGGCTAGCGTCCGCGTTCCCGTCAACAAACAGGCGAATAGGCATACTTGAACAGTCATGCTTAGAACGTGTTTCATTTTTCTACTCCTTGCCGTATCGATCGGGAGCGAATCTCGTCGGATCCGGTGCGATTACGGTCTCAGAATTTTGTCGATTAAATTTTCGACTGGCAACCAGAAAGGTGAAGGAATGCAGTCGTGTGTTCTCAAGACACTCAAACGTACCGGAGAAATTCAGAAGCGTCACTAAGGTCCACACTGTACGTGCTCCAAAATAACGTCGTACTCTACATGCGATGGTTCCGCACCGAACACTTATCGTGGTTCGGCAAAGACTAGGCGGAGATTCATAGGGATTTACCTCCAAGTGAAATATGTGTCCTGCATGGACGGATGAATGGCAGAGTCTTTTTAAGAAGATTGCAAATCCTCACGTGAAGTGCTCTCCGTTACGCGGGCCAAGGGGCAAGCGCAAGAGAACGGATTCAAGGTGCAAGGTAAGAGTTGGCTCTTGCACGTAAAGCCGCCGCACTAGTTTTCGCATAGTGTGCGGAATTGGCTCAAACAAAACCCGCCGAAAGCCCTCCACGGTCGAGGGCCAGTTTCGGTCCGTCCTCGAACAGAGGGTCTAGTAATCCGCCCTCGGATCAATGCAGCGTTCCTTGTATTTACTAATCGGCGTTGGCCAGTTCTACTTGGGCGGAATGAAGTACGAGTGGAAGAAGTTTTATCGCGCAGCAATCCTTGAGAGCGATCCGCGCAAGTTGCCGAAGCGTGTTGCAGATGCTCGGGTTGCGATTCTAGAGCGATCGCGAAAGTTGACAGACTCGCCAGCGGTTGGTGGGGACGAGCGCGACTCAATTGTCCGAGCTTTGCATATCTTGAGCTTGCTAGATGAGGGTGCACGAAAACCATAGAACGAGCAATTCTTGTGTGCTCCGAGGTCAACTAATTGGCCGGGTCCGCCCGATTCCCTATCATTGCCGCCTAAGCCGGGGAGGCGAAGCCATGAAGGACGCTTACGAACTTCTGTGCGAGAAGGAGACGGACATTTTGCGAGTGCGGCAAGAGATTGAGGCGCTTCGCTGTCATTCCGCTGCTCCTCGACGGCCGACATCAAGCTGACGATGAGACTTCAGAATTGCAGGCACCCTATTCTCCGGCGACTGTAACTGCTGGAAAGAAGTTCTGGCCGTGGCGAGTCATTCCGGGTACTAGGCGTTCTGCGTGAAGGCAACGAAGGTCATGAAACGGGACAGGCTGGCTTTTCCAGATTGGGAATCACGCTTGAGTGGCTCTTAGCAACTCCTGTGCCCGATTGAGAAGCGTCTTCAGGGCAGCGTCCTTGGAAACGACGACAGTGATGCCTGCGGATAATGCTTCCCGTTCAAGGAGTCTATCCGCGTACAGCGTAAAAAGGATGATCGGAACGGTTGGCAGCATGGGTCTGAGCACCGGGGCCGCTTCCAGACCGTTCATGACGGGCATGGCTAGGTCGAGCACGATTAGATCGGGCTTCGATTCTTCTGCTTTCTCAATTGCCTCTCGGCCGTTCCGTGCTTCCTCGACTTTCCAATCTCGCCGTTCGAATTCTGCCCTCAAGATATGTCGTATGGAAGCATTGTCATCGACAATGAGAATGCACTGAGGCATAAGGCAACGACCCGGTTATTTTACAGCTAACTCCCGACAGCTAGGACCTCGCCATCGGGTAAAGAGGGTATTACTGCAGGACCCACCCTTAAGGGTGGTTTAAGCTGTCTTCTTAGGCGTCTTAGGCGTCGTTGCCTCGGGCTCCGCTTCGACAGTGACCTCCACCCGAGCATCAGGTTTTAGGCTTACATCCTCGCCCTTCTCATTCTGGAGTGTGTTGTCGATGCGAATCTCTTTATATAGATCCTCGCCCCCTTCGACGGCGATCTGCGCTTTTTCAGGTTCGCTAGGCACAATGGGCTTTATGATCTTTTCGACGGTTCCGGGCAGGGTGACGGCGACTTTTTCTACCGACGGTTTGGTGGTGTCGAGCATACGACTCATGTGGATTGTCTCTTCAGATACGGCGATGATGATCAGAACCCGAGGGGCTGCGCTGTCGTCTAGTTCGTTCTTGTTCGCTTGAACTGGTCAAGTAAAGCCACTAACTCGATTACGTTGGTCAGGCTCTCCTGCAGAACACGGAATAGCGCCACTTCAGTCAATTCTGGCAATTTATCAATCCCTTCCTGCAAATCCAATTTCGCCTCAATCCCGCTTCTTTGAGCGAAGCTTTCTACATACAGACGAGCAGCCGATACCAGTCCACCTTCGTCTAAGAGCGGTGGATGCAGCAGTTGTGAGATGGTTCGTGTCTCAATGATGCACTTCTCCAAGCATTCCAGAGCACTCGATAGGTGGGTCGTCTCGTCCGGTGAAACTTTGAGGCTCAGAACGTCTAGGCACATCTTCGCACTTGCCAAGTATTGCCCCAAACTGTCATGCAGATTGCGCGCGATACGCCGACGCTCAACACTTGAGCGCTGGACTGTTGTCGATGGCCGGGGCTGCTGGCTTCTTGCATGCTCAGCCTACATGACACACCTAGGGTTCCTACAAGGTCCAGGGTATTTCATTACCGCGGTGTCCGACGGTAGGCTTCAGCGATTTCGTGTGAACAGAGACCAAACGGACTTTAGGAGGCTCATATGAAGATGAAATTCGCGATAGGCGTCCTTGCTTTGTTGGTATTTGTCGGATTGAGCATGGCGCAGGACACGACGAAAACTACGCACAAGAAAACGCGTATGCTCACGGGATGTCTCGAGAAGGGGAATGAGGCGAACGAATTCAATCTGACCACGAAAACAGGTGGTTCCTGGGAGATCAAGAGCGATTCGGTCAAACTCGAGGAGCATGTCGGGCACACGGTCAAGGTTACGGGCGTAGTGGCAAACGCTGAGATGCATGGCATGAAGGAAGATACGAAGGAAGAGATGAAAGAGCATGGGATGGAGAAAAAAGCTACCGAGCACGGACATCTGACCGTCACCGATTTGAGTATGGTTAGCGACAGCTGTCAGAAGTAACGACCTTGAACGCCGTGTCGGCAGATTAAAGGTAAGGGGCCTGGGTAGGGTTCCCTTTGTTCCAACAGGCTCTCAATGCTGACAGTGGACCACTTAATTGGCGGTTCGCAGGTCGGATTTCGTTAAGTAGGAGGCGCCCAATGCGCACGATTGTCTTGATTGTCGTCATTCTCTTGTTGATTGGTGCATTGCCCACATGGCCGTACAGCAGTGGGTGGGGTTACTACCCAAGCGGGGGGTTGGGCTTGGTTTTACTGATCGTCTTGATACTCGTTCTCACAGGGCGGTTCTGACGCTCTGCTGCTGCTCGCCACGCTCGAAGTTCGAAGCCAGAAAGGCATCGGTGCCGACTCGGCGCATCTTTATGGATCACCTTCAGTTCCGCCGGTCAAAATAATTAAGACAACGCTGCATGGAGGATAAGGGGTTGGTGCACATCCATCCCGAAATCGCCCTGCAATCGCACTTTTTCGAGAATGGCCGCTTTTCTTGTGGAATGGAAACTTGGCCCGGAAGCTGATGGTCCCTGACATCGAGGCACGTTCGGAGTGGACGGGGGTAGCAAAATGTCCTGAATCTGCCCGTCCTTTGCGGTGACTTCAAGCGAGGCTGTTTTGCCTGGTTGCCGCTCGTCCCGCCAGATGCTACCCATACTCGGATCCGATCTTAGCTCAGAAACGCAAGGCACCATGAATCTAAGACATTCTTGTCGGCAGTTCTGCCGCATAGCCGGAACTCTTTTCGAGGAAATAGGCTAACAACCCTGATGCAATTCCTTGCCTCAAAAAACGCTTAGTTGGCAGGCTGATGAATCCACGACTGCTCATTCCAATAGCTTCCCCGCAGTCACGCAAATTCATATTCGCCGCTGCCTGCATGACCGCAGGAGTTATTCTTTCGGGCATTATCTTCTTGGCGGCACGTTGGCCGTTCAGCCGCGCAGCCGTCCTGAAGGACTTAACAGAGGCAAGTCTGAGCAGGGTGAGTGTTGCCTCCTTTCATGGCACGTACTTCCCACGGCCGGGCTGCGTTCTCGAACGCGTCACCTTCCAGCACAATCCGAAAGCCGGATCGCCACCGCTCATTACCATTCAAAAGCTGAGAATTGAGGGTAGCTTTGTCGGCCTCTTCACGAAGCACGTAAGGCGCATTCGCGCGGAAGGGCTGCGCATTCTGATACCTCCACGGGGTTCAGGTGAACACTTTCAAACGCTCAGGAGGTCGAGGTTCGTGATCGATGACCTGATCGCAGACGGTGCGATTCTCGAAGTGGTGTCGCGCGACCCCTACAAAGAACCGCTGCAATTTTCTTTTCATAACTTTGTGATCAGCAATGTCGGCAACAAAGGGCCGGCGTCTTTTCAGGCCAAGCTTTCGAATCCTGAGCCTCCCGGCGAAATAACCACCACAGGCAAATTTGGACCGTGGAATCCCGATGACGTGGGTAAAGTGGCAATGTCCGGAGAGTATTTGTTTCAACATGCCGACCTAGGGGTCTTCCGCGGCATTGACGGGCTGCTCTCTTCTGCCGGCAAGTTCTCAGGGACACTCAATCGCATTGAGGTTCAGGGTGTGACCGATGCCCCGAGCTTCAAAGTCACATCAAGCTCTCATCCAGTGCAATTGCGAACTCAGTTCCATGCGGTAGTGAACGGTGAAAATGGGGATACGCTTCTACGGCAAGTAGCGGCGACTTTCTGGAAAACGAAGGTTTGGTCGGACGGCAGCGTAGCGGGAAGATCCGGGCAACCAGGAAAGACCACCTCAGTCGAACTAAACACGACGAATGGGCGAATTCAAGATCTTCTGCTGCTTTTTGCACGGTCCGAGCGTTCTCCGATGTCGGGAGCGGTCAGCTTTCACGCCAGAGTATCTATCCCGCCGGGAAAACGCCCATTTCTCGAAAAAGTTGAGTTACAGGGCGATTTCGGAATCGATGCCGGGAGCTTTTCAAAATCCGAAACTCAAGCGGGAGTAAACCACCTCAGCGAAGGTGCCCTGAGTGATGTAAGTTCTGATAAAGCAGACAAGAATAACCATAACGATGATCCCACGACGGTGCTTTCCGACTTGAAGGGACACGTCCTACTGAAAAATGGGACAGCTAAATTTTCTAATCTTGCGTTTAGTGTTCCAGGGGCGTTCGCCCAAATGCAGGGTACCTACAACCTGATCACCGAAAAAATCGATCTGCACGGAACACTAAGAACCGACTCCGCACCGTCTAATACGACCCACGGGATGAAGAGCCTGATGTTGAAGGTGCTGCAGCCTTTCTTCAAGAAAAAACGCGCCGACTACTTGATGCCGGTGAAGATTACCGGCACCTACGAGCATCCTTCATTCGGATTGGACTTGAATAACCGGGATCAAAACAAACAGGGATCCGCCAATTCAGGTCAATAAGAACGGGAATCGGCGGCCTCAAGAGGCATCCATAAAACATTGGCTTCGGCGTTTTGTGTTGTTCGCAATGACCGACTTCTGGCTCTATTTCATACTCAATCGCCGCTGTTTTTTGGACGTGGCTGTGGAGGCCGATTGGTTTGCTGCTCTCGACACCTCTCACCGTGTGCGTCGTAGTGATCGGACGCTACGTGCCGCCCCTTGATTTCTTAGGCATTCTTTTTGGCGACGAGCCTGTATCCCCCGCCCAACGTTTTTATCAGAGGATGATCGCTATGGACGCGGGGAAACTCAGTCCCACTTCCGGAGGGCTCCGGTCCGGAATCAGGCAACTTGCAAACCGCTGGAAACCACACAGACTCCCTCGAACGTTACGAAATAGCATTCGGGTACCAGCTCGGGGAAACGAAGGTGTATAACCTCCGCTGCATGTTGCAGCTCCTGTTGATGGTGGGAAGACTCGCGTTCGCGGTCTCCGCCGAATCCTGCCAAACCACCATAGGTAGCGCAATCAGAATGGCTCATTAGAAAAACACGCTTGGTCTTGTGCAGCAGAGTCGACATCCGCACCTGCTCCAGAATGAAATCGCGCTCGAAATCATTGCGCGGCGAAGCCAATGTTTTCGCCCCGCCGGCGACTACAATCATGTCCGGCCGCAAAATATCTTGCCGTTGTAGAAATTTGTTGACGGCCAGCCGGATGCGTTGATCGAAGCAGCACAACACCGCCGCATCTGCGACATAAGGCTCAGGCGGCGAATCAAAATAGAAGACTTGTTTCATGTAGGACTTCCATGTCTATGGGACTGATTTTACCCGGAATCTCCTTTTTGACATCGAACCACGACGTGCAGCGGTCAATTTCGAGGGGGTCTTTCGACTGCATTGTCGGTCAGGGACCTCAACTTCGCTTAGGATGACAATCGTCAACTAATCTTGCTGCACCGGTAAAGTGCAGAATGTTGACCCAACCCATCCTTTATCCTGTATTGTGCAGTCCGGCGGCAATGCCGTTGATGGTCGCACCCATCGGGTACTCAAGATGAGCTGCATCGACGCAGCGCTGTTTGCGACGAAGGAGCTCTACCTGCACCAAGCTCATCGGGTCGACGTAAGGATTGCGCAGGCGGATGGAGCGTGCCAGAACTCGATTTCGACCTAGCAGTTGTCGCTGAGTAGCGACGCGGAGAATCATGCGCCGGGACCGCAGGAACTCATCTTCCAGCATGGCGAAGACTCGCCTCCTGAGGGCCGCATTCTCGACCAGCCCCGAATAGACGCGAGCGATTTCCAGGTCTGCTTTCGCCATACCCAACTCGACGTTCCGTACCAAATCCGAGAACATTGCGAATTCCCGCATCATCTGACGCAGGAGTTGCTCGTGGCCGAATCCCTTCTTCGCGAATTGCTGCAGTGCGTGGCCGACGCCAAACCACGCGGGAACGGCATGGCGGCTCTGCATCCAGCCGAACACCCAGGGTATGGCACGCAAATCCTCGAGGCGGCGGCCTTTGACCCGGCGGGAAGGCCGTGACCCAATGTGGGCAATATCAAGCTCGTTCACTGGTGTCGCCTGCTCGAAGTAGTCGAGCACGTCAGGGTTTTCGGCAATCTCGCAGCGGTAGACGCGGTAGGCTTCCCCCGACATTTCGTCCATCGCCTCTTCCCAACGCTCTTCATCCTTACTCTGGTCAACTGCCTGCTTGCGGCCGGGGCGTGTCAGGGCTTCCAGGCTGGCCGCGATCATCAACTCGAGATTCCACTCGGCGAGTACCGGGTCGGAATATTTCCAGTTGAGAACTTCTCCCTGTTCCGTGATACGGATTTGGCCCGAGAAGAAGCCCTTTGGTTGCGCGAGGATCGCCGAATGGGTGGGACCGCCACCGCGGCCCACGGTCCCTCCGCGCCCATGGAACAGGCGCAATTTGATTCCATGTTCGTCAGCCGCACGATGCAGTTCGCGATGGGCTTTGTACAGTTCCCATGTGCTAGTGAGCATTCCTCCATCTTTGTTTGAGTCGGAATAGCCCAGCATGACTTCCTGCCATCCAGCCCAGGAATCGATCAGTGGCCGATATTCCGGATGGTTCCATAGACGGCCCATGACACCTGCGGCAGAGCGCAGCGAATCAATCGACTCGAAAAGAGGGATGGACATTAGACCGGGATCGTGAGTCGACCCAGCTACTTGAACCCCGCACTGTTTCGCGAGACGAACGACGGCCAGCACATCCTCTTCGGATTCCGCGCCGCTGATGATGTAATTGCGTATCGACTGTGGCGGATACGTGCGTTTGAGTTGAGCAATACTCCGGAAGGTGTCGAGTAATTCCCGGGTGTCTGAAGACTCAGGGTAATGCAGACTCGATGATTGCTGGCCTGACTGGCGAGTCGTCGCCAACTCTGCTGCCGCCTCAGCGTGAACGCGGGCATGCTGTCGAATGTCGAGAGCGTGCAGGTGAAATCCGAACGTTCGCACCTTGCGTAACAGAGGATCCACGAAACTCCTGGCCAATCGGCGCCCATGATGCGACCAGAGACTCTGACGAACCAACAGTAGATCATGTTCGAAATCGGTTGCGCTGGCGTAAGCGGCGGAAGCGCCTGGCATCTCCCGGTGTTGCCGTAGTCTGTGCAAGACATAGGAAAGAAAACGGCGGTAGCTTTCTGTGGTGTTGTGTTCTCCCCAGAGGATAGGGACGCCGGGCATTTCGTGCTCGTACTCGGCCAGTCGCGAAAGCATTTCCTGAGAGCTCTCAACCAGCCGAAGGGAGGAACTGAGCCGGCCGCTCAAGGATTCAATCTCAGTGATGTATTCGCCCAGAATCACCGTCTGGGCGAGCTGTAAAGCATCACGAATGCGGTCCGGCATAACCAGGGGATTGCCGTCCCGGTCGCCCCCAATCCATGATCCGAACTGGACAAGATTGGGCACATCTGCTTCGTTAAGAGCCACCCCGTAAACATCGCGAAATGATTCCAGGACCTCATCATAAATTCTCGGAAGTGTATCGAAGAAAGAAAGCCGGAAGTACCGCAGCCCCATGCGGATCTCGTCGTTGACCGTCGGTTTCGCCAGCCTGACTTCGTCGGTCTGCCAAAGGGAAGTCACTTCGGCCCGGATATTGTCCTCGCACCTTTCAGCGTCCGTGGCGGTAAGCGGCAGACGGTCGAGCCGTTCCAGTTCCTCCGCAATGCGGCGGCGCTTGAGCAGAACGGTCTGCCGTGCCACCTCCGTAGGGTGCGCGGTTAATACCGGAGTTACGCAAATCCGGCCCAGTGCAGCCAGCGCCTCTTGCGCGGAGAGCCCAGCTTGCTTCAGCCGCGAAAGCGTGCCGCGGAAAGATCCGGCGGGCGGAACATGCTGGCTTAGCTTCCCAGCGCGGCGCCTGCGTTTGCGGTGATTGGTTTCGGCGAGGTTCGTAAGGTCGAAATAGATCGCGAAGGCCTTGGTGACCTGATACGCTTTGGCCAAGTCCATCTTCGAGATGAGACTTTGAGCCTGGCCAATGAGCTCAGTGCTCGCCGCTGAGTCCGCGTGGCGCTGGACTTGCTTACGATGTTGAATAAGCAATCTTCGTAGCTGCTCAACCTCATCGAACAATCCCTGGCCGGCCTGCTCAACCAGGACTTGTCCAAGCAATACACCCAGCGACCGGACATCCCGCCGCAAAGCCTTGTCCGTGGCGGGACCACCGGATTGCGCCGTGAGCTCAGCCAGGCGCGCGGTCTGATCATCTGTCTTCCATAGTGGTTTGGGCTTGCTCATTCGATCACGAAGTTAAGGGATGAGAGAATAGAATAAATGAAAGGGGCAGTGTATGCGGTCACACCGAAAGATTGCGTCCGAGAATGGTGGCAAAATTCCGGATTGCCATTTTCGCGGCCTCGAAGCGGTAGCCGACCGCGCGGAGAGTCTTCCGGCGGGAAGCTCCTACAGAAAATCGGTGGGCAGAAAACGTCACAACTCAGCACCGAGTCTCCGGATCAATCCTATGCCCCCTCGCACAACCCAAAAAAGCCATAGGCCTCGAGCTTCACATAGGATGATGGTTGGCACTAAAAGCCAACGCATGGGCTTACGTAGCTTCTCAACGGATCGGCTTCAAGCGCCCACGGCGAGATGAAACCATTACCTGGAAACCAGCAACTGGGGTTGGCATCGCCGCTGCAATACGCGGCGATCCAAAGCGGCAAAAACCAAAAACCCCTCCACGAAGGGGACGGGGCTGGATGTAAAGCCACCAGCAGGTCTCCAGAGGGGAGAGGGGAAGAGTTTTTTTCTTGACATCCTCTTTTATAGGATGAGTGAAATCGCGATTTCTCGCCAGTTGAAACGGTGGCACACCGAGGGGTAGCTCCGATAACTTCCGGGTTGCCGACCAACCACGTCCAATAGTCCCCACTTAGCATGCGCCTACGGCACTGTGGCGACTGAGCTGTCGGCGAACTTTCGGATTTGGTACGATTAGCGCTTCCACAGGAAGTTAGACACGACGACACTTTCCCACGAGAGCCTGCCATGAAGCTCTATTCCCGGTCTTCATTATTATGCTGGCTCGCAATTTTGTCCTTCGTCGCAGTGGGTCTTGCACAGCGCGAAGAGGAACATACGCACGTCGTCCCCACGTCTGAAGAGGGCCTGGGTCATGCGCATATGGACATCTCCTGTTCACCGGGGATTGGCACAAAGTTCGACCGCGCTCTGGCCTTGCTCCACAACTTCTGGTATTCGCGCGCACTGCAGGCATTTCAGCAGGTCGCAAAGGATGACCCCGAATGTGCGATGGCCTACTGGGGCGCGGCCATGACATACAACCATCCGTTGTGGGATGCGCCGTCGACCGCTGACGAGACCGCCGCATGGGCCTCGGTACAGAAAGGTCTGGCCGCTAAGGAGGCGTCTCCGCGCGAGAAGCTTTATCTGGCTGCAGTCGCAGCACTTTTTAATGACGCCGGTGCCGGACCGAAAGCCGTTCGCGATGAAGGCTATCGCGATGCCATGGCAGTAGCCTATGCTAGTTTCCCGGACGACGAGACCAAGCTTTTTTATGGGCTTGCTATTTTGGGGACAATTAAGGAAGGCACCAGGGGTTTTGACAACCAAACAAGGGCAGCCAAGCTCTTCGAGGAAGTTTACGCACACAACCCCGATCATCCCGGAGTGCTTCACTACTTAATCCACGCTTACGACGACCCGGTGCACGCGCAAGAGGGGCTCGCTGCGGCGCGTAGTTACGCGCAAGCCGCCGCGGCGGTTCCGCACGCCTTGCACATGCCCTCTCACATCTTCACGCGTCTTGGCTATTGGGATGAATCTGCAGCCACAAATGAAAGGGCCTGGCAAGTCTCCGAGAGAGACGTTCAGCGGGCCGGAGAATCCGGTGCGCTGCGCGATTTCCACTCGCTGAACTATTTGCAATACGCCTACCTGCAATTAGGGCGATATGGGGACGCTCGACGCGTACTCGGCATCATCGCTGCGCAGTTTGAAGCTCTGCCCGATAAGAAAACCGCAGGGGATACTCCCGATCTGCAAGCACGGCATGTGCGCGGGCGAACGATTTATGCCCTGCCGGACCGGGTTGTCTACGGGTACTTTGACATGCTAACGCGGTTCGTTATCGAGACTGGGGACTGGGACTACGCGGCGGACATTCCACTGTTGGTGCCTTCAAGGGATTTCGTCGCAGTCAAGTTGCAGCTGCAAACTATGGCAGCGGTCGCTCATAAAGATGCTACAGGTGCCAAGGCTGCTGCAGATAAGCTCGCCCTGCTCGCTAAGGAACCCGGACAACACCCGTTTGTTCAGCAGATCATCACGATGCAGGCCAGAGAGGCTCAGGCACTGGCCGCTAAAGTATCAGGCAATGCGGACGAAGCGATAACAAAGATGAAAGAAGCCGTTGTGATTGAAGACGCCATTGATACGCTCTCGCAGCCACCTTACCCAGTTATTCCAGCTCATGAACTCTTCGGTACCCTGCTCATGGAGTTAAATCGCCCAGTTGATGCTCAGGAACAATTCCTGCAAACGCTCAAACGGACACCCGGCCGTCCCAAAGCTATTTACGGAATCGCCCAAGCGGCACAGGCAACCGGGGATCAGGAGACCGCGCAGCAACGCTACAGGGAATTCCTGACGCTATGGACGAATGCTGATGGTGACCGTCCTGAGGTTGTTGCCGCAAAAGAATTCCTAGCGAAAACGGCAGCCACTGGGAAATAGGCGACAGAGTCGCTGGTGCCAATTGATGAGTGACGGACAAACCGGAAGTAACTGTTGAAACCAGGCGTTTACACTCAAATTCCCTTAGCGGTAGATCAGCTTCATTTGCATTGTTGGCCCGGATGGAATCTGCAAGGGAGCCAGCGATACTACTCGCCCGCGGGTGTGAACTTCAAAGTAGGAGACTACGGCAGGACGAACCACGGTGGCTTTGTACCGGATGCTCGTTTCGGCCCATGCCATCTCTGTTCCGTCGATCGTGAATTCTCGTTCGGCAAACTCTCTTTTGGCATCAGTACTTCGCTCATAGTCGCCCTCCGGGTACCGTTCGGATCGGAACGCAAGCGCGTCCTGGCTCGCGGCGTCTTCCGCCCACTTGCATAAATATCTGCGGAGGTCGATCGGTTCGCCTCGGAGCTTGGCGGCCGCCGTTGCCATCTCAATCGTTTTCAGCTGCGTGCCGCCGTCTCCTGTGTGAAACGTGGCCTCCGCATGTACGGGCGTCAGGATAAGTCCGTGGAAGGCGTATGGGAGCGGTGCGGTGGTGGGCTCATGCTCTGATGCCGTGACCAAGCGAATACGTGGGTTCGTCGCCGCCTGAGACTGCGCATCTTTTGTGAAGGACTTCGCGACGAAGAAGCCGATTTGCGCTTGCGTAGCGGCAATTTTCTCAGCGAAGATGATGATTTCGTTCTTGCCAACAGCGTCTTCCCAGTTTTTGCATTCGAATATGAAGACGGACTTGTACCCGTCGCCGAGGTCGATTGTTACTAAGATGTCGATTTCGTGGTGGACACCGCCGACGGTGATGATCTTTTTGCTCTCTATAAGGAAGGTCTTTTCTCGGAGCGCGGGCGAGGTGCTTAGGATGTGCTGTTCGATTGCAGTCACGGCTGCTTCCAGGGCGTTGCCCTTTTCCAACGGTGTGGTCACCCGAGTAGTATAGTCAAGCCTCTTCCATCCGCTTACTCCAGCCCGTTTTGATCGCTTAGCCGGGGGAATTTGAGTGCAATGGCGATTTTTCGCCAACTACCTAGGGAAGGTATGATGGCAACGTGCTGACAAGCTGGAAATTGCGGCTTGCTGTGCGACGAGCAAGGCATGAAATTGAAGGTATTTCTCGCCATTATTGCCCGACTGCGCAGGTGAGCAGTCGCCGGGGTGCCACCCCTAGTCATCTGTCGTTCCGCATTGCCGTTGGTACGGACAAAGAGCGCGATCGGATGCGTGGGGAGCCAAACCTGTACCAGCAACTCTGTAGCGCATTAGTCCGCGTTGGCTATCCTCCAGAGGCTGTTTCGGCCGTACATTTTCGTATTGAGTCACAGGAAACGGTTGACCGGGACTATGGGGGAAGTTGGCAGGAAGAGAGCGAAATGCCGTGACACTGGACACCATCCGTCGTGAGTGCAATGGGGATGTTACAACAGTAATCCGCAGCACGGATGTATTTGCTGATCCCAGAGAATCTCGGGGATTTTTCCCGAAAACGATCCCCATCTCTCTCGTCCGGATTCCCCATCAAATCAATTTCGGACCGAATCTTGACATCTCTATGACAACCCATCGAATCGGCCGCCGTAGATTGGCGTCAAGGGCGGAATATTAGAGGGATTAGTCGGATGTTCCCAAAGTCGCATCACGTAAGAACCCTCCCGGCATGCATATGAGCAGCACTCACCGGCAAAGCTGGATTTGGCTACCAACACTTGCGCTAGTATTTTCCGTCCTGGTGATAAACGGATGCAGCGGGGGAATGAAACCAACCGTCGCGCCAGTACCCGCCGCCAGTTTTGCCTTTATCGCGAATTCCGGCTCAGGAAATATCTCCGCTTTTACGATCGGCTCAAACGGTGTTCTCTCGCCCGTGCCTGGCTCACCTTTCCCAGCCGGCGCCGGAGCGGAGTTTATGGTGCTAGATTTGGTTCACAAGTTTCTGTATGTGAGCAATCAGAATTCCGACAACCTTTCAGCTTTTTCTGTTAACACCAATACTGGCGTACTGACTCTGGTTCCAGGCTCACCCTTCGCTACTGATGCATCGCCTCACGAAGTGGTCGTTGATTCGGCGGGGAAGTTCCTCTTTGTTGGCAACCAGAACAGTGGGACTATTTCCGCGTTTAGTATCAACAGCGCCAATGGCGCTCTCACCCCAGTGCCCGGATCTCCTTTTGCCGGAGTCGCCAGCCCGTTTGGGTTGGCGATAAGTCCTGCCGGAAGGTTTTTGTACGTGAACGACATCAATGCCAATAGCGTCTCCGGGTTCTCGATAGACCCCAATACCGGTGCTTTAGCCGCAGTTCCGGGGGTAGCCTCCCCGACCGGGCAAACGCCGATTGCAATTCTCGCAGATCCGAACGGCAAGTTCCTATATGTGGGAGACCACATGCAGGACACAATCTCAGGGTACAGGATCGATCCTCAGAGCGGTGCGTTGACTCGTATCTCGGGTCCCGCGGCTGCTTCCACTGGCTGCCCCGGGTGCCACATCAACACCCGTCCTTTGCGGCTGGTCGCACATCCCATGAACAAGTTCGCGTATGTGAGCAACGTGGCAGCAAACACCTTGTCTGTTTTCAGCCTCAACAATGGCACTCTGTCCTCAATTTCAGCTCCAGTTCCAACCGGCCAACATCCATTTGGAGTAGCGCTCGATCCAACCGGCAGCTTCTTGTACGTGGCGAACAAGGTCGACAATACCATCTCCGCCTTTTCTGTAGATTTAATGACGGGGACGCTCGCTCCCCTTCCCGGCTCGCCATTTTCGGCAGGTGGCGCCGCGCCGACAGGAGTTGTGACTATCTCCAGACAGTAAGTGCTGATGAATCTGATTTCGCCACTTGACTGATTGCTGGTGTAATGGCGATGTTACGCCAGCTGTCTTTAGCACCACAGTCAACTCCATCACTTTCATTGACTTGCCTGTTTCGCCCACGTAAGATTTGCCACGCATGATCGGCCAGACCATTTCGCATTACCGCATCGTGGAAAATCTAGGCGGTGGCGGCATGGGTGTCGTCTATAAAGCGGAGGACACCCGGCTGCACCGCTTTGTCGCTCTGAAGTTCTTGCCCGAAGACGTTGCTCGGAACCCTCAGGCTCTGGCGCGCTTCCAGCGCGAGGCACAGGCTGCGTCTGCACTGAACCACCCGAATATCTGCACGATCTATGACATCGGCGAACAAGATGGCAAAGCCTTCATCGCGATGGAATTTCTGGACGGGATAACGCTCAAGCACCGCATCGCAGCACCGCTAGACATTGAGACGCTGCTCGCTCTTGCTATCGAAATTGCCGATGCTCTCGATGCTGCCCACTGCCAGGGCATTGTCCATCGCGACATTAAGCCCGCGAACATCTTCGTTACAAGACGTGGGCACGCCAAGGTTCTAGACTTCGGTTTAGCGAAGGTGACGACTTCCACCGGTTTCACGAGCCATGTCGCGGCGCAGATAACGCAGACCGCCACAATTCTTGCTGAGGAACATCTCACCAGCCCGGGCACGATGGTGGGAACGGTGGCCTACATGTCGCCGGAACAAGTGCGAGCTAAAGAAGTCGATGCCCGCACGGACCTGTTCTCGCTCGGTGCCGTTCTTTACGAGATGGCGACAGGCGAATTGCCCTTCCGTGGGGAAAGTTCGGCGATGATCTGTGAAGCTATCGTGAACCGCGCTCCGGTAGCTTCCGTGCGGTTGAATCCCGATCTGCCGGTGGAACTAGAACAGATCATCAACAAGGCTTTGGAGAAAGACCGTGACCTTCGCTACCAGCATGCCTCGGAACTTCGTGCAGACCTGCAGCGAGTGAAACGGGACACTAGTACCAGCGGTACGGCAGCCTTCTCTGCGGCCAGTGTGATAGCTGAAAGCAGTGCAAGCTTGAGGGCGCCAGCTGCGTCTGCGATTACCGGAGTGAGCAGTGGAACCACCAGTTCCGATACCCAGATTGCGGTTGGGCTGTTCGCAAGGCACAAAAAGGCCGTTCTTTCCATCGCTGCGGCATCGATACTGGTACTCGCCAGCCTCGGCTATGGCGTGCACCGCTGGCTTTCGCCCACTTCGGGCTCCATCGACTCCATAGCCGTGCTGCCCTTCACCAATGGAGGCAGCAACGGCAACATCGACTATCTCAGTGATGGCATCACAGAATCGTTGATCCTCAACCTCGCACATGTGCCACAGCTAAAGGTGAAATCTCGCAACTCGGTGTTCCGCTACAAAGGGAAGGACGTGGATGTGCAGAAGGTTGGCAAGGAATTAAGGGTTATGGCGGTGGTGAACGGCCGAGTGGTGTCGCGTGATGAAAGCATCGAGGTGACTGCCGATCTTACCGATGTGCGCGACAGTACGGTGATCTGGGGACAGCACTACAGCGGCAAGAGCACGGACATCATCTCACTGCAACAGCAGATTGCGCGCGATATCGCGGAAAAGTTGCGATCCAAGCTCAGCACTTCCGAAACACAGCAAGTGACCAAGCAGGGCACGCAAAATCCAGAAGCCTATCAACTCTACTTGAAAGGCCTTTACCATTGGAATAAACAAAGTTTTCCTGATATCACAACGGCGATCTCCTACTTCAACCAAGCCATTGCTAAAGACCCCGGCTATGCCTTGGCGTATTCGGGCCTGGCCGATGCCCACAGCTTATTGCCTAGCCTTGGCGGTACTCGGAGTGAGAACTTCCCGAAGGCGAATGCCGCGGCCCGTAGAGCACTGGAGTTGGACCCGACTTTGGCCCACCCCCATGCTGTTCTGGGCACCAGCGAGATGGAATATGACTGGGATTTTGCCGGAGGAGAGGCTGAATACAAGAAGGCCTTCGAACTCGACCCCAACGATGCGACGGCACACCAGTGGTACTCATACGACATAGGCATGATTGGTGGCCGGGAGCAGCTAGCCGTTGCTGAAGCTAAGCTTGCTTACCAGCTCGATCCGTTGTCACCGAGTACGGGTTTTCAGGCGGGATACGTTCACATTTGGACCCGAAATTACGACGAGGCCATCGCTTTGTGCAAGCAGTTGGCAACTGATAACCCGACATTTGCCCTTGCGCACCTTTGTTTGGCCCAAGCGTTTTGGGGAAAAGGCATCTACCCGCAGGTCATTGAAGAATGGCAGGCCTACGGCCAACTTTCAGGCGACCAAAGCGAAACTGACTTTGCTTCTGCCCTGGGAAAAGGGTTTCGTTCACAGGGCTGGAAAGGCGCGCTCACTGAAGGCATCGAGACCCGGCTAGCGCAACGTAATAGTGGTTACTGGTCCGCGTACGCGATTGCTAGCTTGTATGCCAACCTGGGGGACAAGAATCAGGCTTTCCGGTGGCTTGACACCGCTTATCAGGAGCGTGATGCCGGTCTTCTCGGTCTGAAGACCGACTACTTACTCGACTCCCTGCGCTCCGACACACGGTTTCCTGAATTGGTGCACAACGTCGGGCTGCCGCAGTAGCGATGTGACCGGAGTTTACTTCCTTCGAGGCGCCCTCCTGAAATGGCCAAGGCTTTCAGCTCATTCGAGCCTCGACGTCAACTGACGCTATCGCATTATAAAAGGGCGCCCCTTTTGGAGTAGGTTGTGATCGTTGACATCATCACCTACGAAAGGAGCACCCTCAATGAACAGTGAAAAGTATATTGGTCTCGACGTCCATCAAGCAACGATCTCGGTGGCGGTTCTGGATTCCAAAGGCAAAT